>OLWA01003687.1_pt1 | contig 11227 bp, 8 predicted proteins | sample 1673251 | NCBI WGS metagenome assembly OLWA01 (sample SAMEA3178937, study PRJEB25190) | human gut metagenome | biome: human gut; feature: human-associated habitat; material: faeces | place: Austria | collected 2013
AGAAATACTGCAAACATCAAGAACCGTCAGCCGATTGGAAATATGTTTGTAAAAGCACCATTTGAATTATCCGAATACTTTACAGAGATTATCGAAGATGAGCTGAATGTAAAGAAAGTGACATTTACAGAGGATGTCAGTGCATATACTAGCTATACCTTTAAACCACAGCTTCGTACCGTTGGACCGAAATTCGGTAAATATTTAGGCCAGATTCAGAAAGCACTTGCAGAATTAGACGGCAACAAGGCAATGGCTGAGCTTAAGAGCACAGGTGCACTGAAACTTGACAGTATAAGCGACGAAGTTGTATTATATGAAGAGGATTTACTTATCACCATGACACAGCAGGAAGGTTACATGACAGAAGGTGATAATGAAGTGACCGTAGTTCTTGATACGAACCTTACTCCGGAACTTTTAGAGGAAGGAATGGTAAGAGAATTAATCAGCAAAATCCAGACAATGCGTAAGGAAGCAGGATTTGAAGTAATGGATAAAATTACTGTTTCTTATAAGGCAGATCAGAAAGTAAAAGACATCTTCGCAAAATATGGGGAAGAAATTGCAAAAGAAGTTTTGGCTGAGAGTGTTGTGGCTGATACGGTGAGCGGATATCAGAAAGAATGGAACATTAATGGTGAAACGGTTGTGCTTGGCGTGGAAAAGAAATAAGCAGAATAAAGATAAGGGAGTGGAGCCGACAGGGGCTTGCTCCCTTTTTGCACAAAAAACACCGGAATCGAAACAAAAGGAGAACATTATGAAAAGCAAAATGTTTGAAAAGGAAACCTTCAAAAAAGAGGTGGTTGAGAACGTAAAATACCTCTATCGTAAGACAATGGATGAAGCAAGCGAGCAGGAAATTTTCCAGGCAGTATCCTACGTTGTAAAAGATGTAATCATTGACCAGTGGCTTGCAACCCAGCAGGAATTTGATAAAGCAGATCCAAAGATTGTATACTATATGTCCATGGAGTTCTTAATGGGCCGTGCATTAGGCAATAACCTGATTAACCTAACTGTGTACAATGAAGTGAAAGAAGCTTTAGAGGAAATGGGAATCAACTTAAATGCCATAGAGGATCAGGAGCCGGACCCGGCACTTGGAAATGGTGGACTGGGAAGACTTGCTGCCTGCTTTATGGAATCTTTGGCAACTCTGGGATATCCGGCATATGGTTGTGGAATTCGTTACCATTATGGAATGTTCCGTCAGAAAATAGAGAATGGTTATCAGGTAGAAGAGCCGGATAACTGGTTACAGAATGGATATCCATTTGAATTAAAACGTCCGGAATACAATTTCGAAGTAAAATTTGGTGGATATGTACGTGCAGAGGCACAGCCAGATGGAAGAACCAGATTCGTACAGGAAGGCTATCAGTCCGTAAAAGCAATTCCTTATGATATGCCAATCGTAGGTTATAACAATAATGTAGTAAATACATTGATGATCTGGGATGCAGAGCCAATGGAATGCTTCGAGCTGGATTCCTTTGATAAAGGTGATTATCATCGTGCAATCGAACAGCAAAACCTTGCAAAGAACTTAGTAGAAGTTCTCTATCCGAATGATAACCATATCGCAGGAAAAGAGCTTCGTTTAAAACAGCAGTACTTCTTTGTATCTGCCAGCTTACAGCGTGCGATTGCAAGATTTAAGAAGAATCATCCAGACATTCATATGCTTCCTGAAAAAGCAGTATTCCAGATGAATGATACCCATCCAACCGTAGCAGTTGCAGAGTTAATGCGTATCTTACTGGATGAAGAAGGTTTAGAGTGGGATGATGCATGGAATATTACAACGAAATGTTGTGCATATACCAACCATACCATCATGGCAGAAGCATTAGAGAAATGGCCAATCGAGATTTTCTCAAGACTGCTTCCTAGAATTTACCAGATTGTAGAAGAGATTAACCGTCGTTTCGTAGAAGAGATTAAGGCTAAATATCCTGGAAATCAGGAGAAGGTTCGTAAGATGGCTATTATCTATGACGGACAGGTTAAGATGGCTAATCTTGCAATTGTTGCCGGATATTCTGTTAATGGTGTTGCAAAGCTCCACACAGAAATCTTAAAGAAGCAGGAGCTAAGAGATTTCTATGAAATGATGCCAGAGAAGTTTAATAATAAGACTAACGGTATTACTCAGAGAAGATTCTTAAAGCATGCTAACCCACTTCTTTCTGACTGGATTACAGATAAGATTGGTGATGGATGGGTTACAGATTTAAGCCAGCTTGAGAAGCTTATGCTCTATGTTGATGATCCTAAGGCTCAGCAGGATTTCATGCAGATTAAGTATAAGAACAAGGTTCGTCTTGCCAAGTATATCAAGGAGAATAACGGAATTGATGTTGATCCTAATTCTATCTTCGATGTACAGGTTAAGAGACTTCATGAGTATAAGAGACAGTTACTTAATATCTTACATGTTATGTATCTGTACAATCAGATTAAGAGAAATCCTGATTATGATATGGTTCCAAGGACATTTATCTTTGGTGCCAAGGCAGCAGCAGGATACAAGATTGCTAAGCAGACAATCAAGCTTATCAATAATGTAGCTAACGTTATTAATAACGATGCTTCTATCAAGGGCAAGATTAAGGTTGTATTCATTGAGAACTACAGAGTATCTAATGGTGAGATTATATTTGCGGCAGCAGATGTAAGTGAACAGATATCTACAGCTTCTAAGGAGGCTTCAGGTACAGGTAACATGAAGTTCATGCTTAATGGTGCAATTACTCTTGGTACTATGGATGGAGCTAATGTCGAAATCGTTAATGAAGTTGGTGCTGAAAATGCACAGATATTTGGTCTCAGCTCTGATGAAGTTATACGTTTTGAGAATGAGGGCGGATATGACCCAATGGAAATCTTTAACAATGATCAGGAAATAAGAGATGTTCTTATGGAACTTATCAATGGAAAATATTCTCCAGAGGATACAGAGATGTTCAGAGATATCTACAATTCTCTTCTTAACAATGATGGAGGCAGAAGAGCAGATACTTACTTTATTCTTAAGGACTTCCGTTCATATGCAGAGGCTCAGAGAAAGATTGATGAAAGATACAGAGATACTAACAGCTGGGCTAAGACTGTTATGACTAATACAGCCAAGGCAGGTAAGTTCTCATCAGACAGAACTATTGAAGAGTATGCTACAGACATCTGGAAGCTTACTAAGACTCCTGTTGAGATGTAATATCGGATTTGTCAGAAGATTATTGAATATTTCCCCGCACTTTGTGTGCGGGGATTTTTACATTTAAAAACAGTATAAACTTTACGAATCTGGAAAACATATTAACATCAAAGCTTTGCGAAATGATAGGAGGATGTTAGTATGGCGAATGTAAGAACGCGAGGAACCGACAAGGTTAAAGTTGTGTCAGCGGTTATTACGCTGGCGGTTATTGTTGCGCTTGTGTTTGGGATATTTTCAGTAGCACAGAATGTTAAGAAATCTAAGAACAACAATCTTGTCAATCTGAATGAAACAGAAGGAAATGTGGCTATCAAGACAGATGATGACCCTGATATTCCAGTGGAAGAACCAACTGTTGGTGATGATGATATTATTAATGCCAACGCAAGAGCAAGCATGTCTGATGATGGTGATGGAACTGAGGATGAGGTTACGGAGCAGACAAAGGAGTCGCAGACTGAGGAACAGACTGTCAAGCCTATGACAGAAGCTGAGGTTATGGCAAATGCTATAAGTAAGTATACATTTGACCAGGGAGAGCTTATATACTGGCCTGTCAGCGGAACTGTTACGCTTGGATATAATATGGATTCTACTGTGTATTTTAAGACTCTTGGCATGTACAAATGCAGTCCTGGTATGGTAGTTGCTTCAGATGTCGGAACTAAGGTATGTGCAGCGGTATCAGGTGTAGTTGTTGATGTTGCAGAGAATACTGAAACAGGACTTACTGTAAGGGTTGCAGCAGGTAATGGATATGAGATGACAACTGGTATGCTTTCAGATGTGAATGTTAAGATTGGAGATACAGTTACAGCCGGTCAGCTTCTTGGTACCGTGGCCGAGCCAACAGCATACTATAAAGAAGAGGGCCCGGGAATATATTTTGCAATGACAAAGGATGGTATTCCTGTGAATCCTATGGATTTCCTCGGCGAGTAATTGTTGACAATACGCGTAAAACCGGCACCTGTTAATGATTTTACAAGCAATGTGTGCGGAGAAACAGCCGGCAGTCTCCATTATATAAGTGGGATAACGCCTGAAAGGGCAAAGCAGGTGCTTAATATAGATAAAGGCGGCGGGAATCCGCCGCTTACATATTTTATGGGGGTGGTGATTACATAATCGCAACAAAGTTATACATCAGTATGAAGTGGCAGAGGCTTCCAGCCATAACAAATACATGAAAGATTTCATGTGTTCCGAAGTTAGGGTGCTTTGCGTTAAATGCAGGCATCTTAATTGCATATATTACGCCACCAATAGTGTAGAAGATTCCGCCGGCGAGAAGCCAGAAGAAAGCGGCTCCGGCAAGTGCTGAATATATCTGAGGAAGAGCCATAACACATGTCCAGCCCATTACAATGTAGAGAACTGAAGATATCCACTTAGGACAAGTTACCCAGAGAAGCTTGAATGCGATAGCAAGAATGGCGATTCCCCACACAATGCCAAACATAACATAGCCATATATATTATGAAGTACAATTAGGCAGACTGGAGTGTATGAGCCTGCGATAAGAACAGGAATCATGCAGTGATCAAGTCTTTTCAGCACTATATTGACATTACTTGATATGTCAAATGTGTGATAAGTTGTGCTTGCTGCATACAGAAGAATCATGCTTACCATAAATACAGTCATTGAAACAATAGAAACGGTTGTTCCATAAGAGGCTGCTTTAAGAATAAGTGGGAATAATCCTGCAATTGCGCAGAGCATGCCAATAAAATGTGTTATCGAACTGCCAGGGTCTTTAATAATCATCTGAGCCTTTATCTTAGTGTGTATATTATCATTCTGTAAATGAAGTGCTGGTGCAAAAGTTGTCATAATAAATCCCTCCTCTTATAATGACATGTAGTATTAAAAACTACATCTTGTTGACATGATAATATAACAAATGGTTTGATAATGCAAGCATTTTATATAAAATTAATAATTATTGACATACTATATAAGTAGGAATTAAAATTTAGATACAAAAAGCAAAGAAAGGACAAACTATGTTAAATCAGTTTTCAAGAACAGAGCTTCTGTTTGGTAAAGAAGCTATGGATATATTAGAGAATTCCCGTGTCGCAGTATTTGGTGTAGGCGGCGTTGGTGGATATACAGTGGAGGCACTTGTAAGAAGCGGAGTAGGTGCGATTGATGTGATAGATGATGATAAGGTGTGTCTTACCAATCTTAACAGGCAGATTATTGCAACAAGAAAAACAATAGGACAGTATAAGACAGATGTGTGCAAAGAGAGAATTCATGATATTAATCCGAATTGTGAGGTTACTGTACACAAATGTTTTTTCCTTCCGGAGACTAAAGATCAGTTTGATTTTTCAAAATATGACTATGTAGTTGATGCGGTTGATACTGTAACAGCCAAGATAGCACTTGTAATGGCGTGTCAAGAAGCAGGAACCCCGATTATAAGCAGTATGGGTGCTGGTAATAAGCTTAATCCGGCGGAATTTGAGGTTGCTGATATATATAAGACATCGGTATGCCCGCTTGCTAAAGTTATGAGAAGAGAATTAAAGAAGAGAAATGTTAAGCACCTTAAGGTCGTATACTCTAAGGAGAAGCCGGTTCGTCCTATTGAGGATATGGGAATCAGCTGTCGTACTAACTGCATATGTCCTCCGGGAGCAGCTCACAAATGTACAGAAAGACGCGATATTCCGGGTTCGACTGCATTTGTACCATCTGTTGTAGGACTTATAATTGCCAGTGAAGTTATTAAAGATATTACACATGATGCAATGGTTAAAACTCGTCATGAAAATGGTGTTGACATTGAAGGCTGATAGTGGTATTTTATATTCAACAACACATTTACACATCGAGTTAGTAGGTTAATAGGAACGCAAAAGCATATTTGCAAATGCATTCATAATAAGGAGGAAAATAAAACATGAGTAAAGTAATTAACAGTGCATTGGAACTTATTGGAAACACACCTCTTCTTAACGCAAGCCGTTACGCTAAGAATGCAGGAATTGAAGGAGTTACACTTCTTACAAAGCTTGAGTATCTTAACCCAGCCGGTTCAGTTAAGGATAGAGTTGCCCTTGCTATGATTGAGGACGCTGAGAAGAAGGGTGAGCTTAAGCCAGGAGCAATGATTATAGAGCCTACATCAGGTAATACAGGTATTGGCCTTGCTGCAGTTGCAGTTGCTAAGGGATACAGAGCAGTTCTTACTCTTCCAGATACAATGTCAGTTGAGAGAAGAAATCTTCTTAAGGCTTATGGTGCAGAGCTTGTACTTACAGAAGGCGCTAAGGGTATGAAGGGTGCTATTGCAAAGGCAGAGGAGCTTAACAAGGAAATCGAAGGTTCAATCATCTTAGGTCAGTTTGATAATCCAGCTAACCCAGCAGCACACAAGGCTACAACAGGTCCAGAAATCTGGGAACAGCTAGACGGCAAGGTTGATATATTTGTAGCAGGTGTTGGTACAGGTGGAACTATCACAGGTATCGGTGAGTATCTTAAGTCACAGAACCCAGATGTTAAGATAGTAGCAGTAGAGCCAGTTACAAGCCCTGTTCTTTCAAAGGGAACAGCAGGTGCCCACAAAATTCAGGGTATCGGTGCCGGCTTCGTACCTAAGGTTCTTAACACAAAGGTATATGATGAAGTACTTCCTATTGAGAATGATGATGCATTTGAAGAAGGCAGAGCATTTGCAGTAAGCGAAGGTATCCTTGTAGGTATCTCTTCTGGTGCGGCATTAAAGGCAGCAGCTATCCTTGCTAAGAGACCAGAGAACAAGGGCAAGAATATCGTTGCACTTCTTCCAGACTCAGGTGACAGATATTTATCAACAGCTTTATTTGCTAATAACTAAGATATGGTTGAGAGATATTAAGATAGTGGATTGAATGTAAATAGAATAATTGAATATAGTGAGTTTGATATCTGGTAATTATTATGTGATTATTGGTATCGGGCTTGGTGATAAGCACCTGTGTGTGGATTGTATGTAAGAGTATGGTCTGTATGCGGGTGCTTTTTTGTTGTTCTGGTTCTTTTGGTTTTTGGGTTCTTTGTCAAGGACGGGAAGTGGTATTATGTAAAATTTTTTCAGGATTATATGTTTGTTTTGGGACTTTTTTAAGAGGGGTAGGAAGATACAGTTTTTCGAGAATAGGGGGAATTCTGTATTGGAAAATGACGGATTAAGACCTGTGACACTTGATATGAGTGAAGTGGAAATAATATCTTCTAGCGATAGCAGCACAACAATAAGTGACACTAATACTACAACAGAAGCCACAACTCCTAAGACAGGAGATAATAGTGACTTATATGTATGGTACATAATATTAGTTGCCGCAATATCTGTAAAATCACATATTCCGGATATTTTCCCTGATATATAAAAAATCAAAAATTTTGTTGCTATGATTTTTGCGATGTACTATAATACAGACTTAGTGAGTGCAGGGTAGATAAAGAGTAAATTAAATATAATCAGGTTAAGTTAATATATGGGGAATAGATAGTGGATTTATTAGAATATAGATTGATTTAAGGATTGGATGATTATGGAACATAGAGCAAAAAAACATATTGGGTATAAACTGCTTATATTACCATTAGCAGTGTTTGTTTGCAGTATAATCATATTATATGCTGTTGTCAGGAAAATGAATATAATGGATTATGAGCAGATAAGAACCAAGGCAAGTCTTAATGCTGTGACATATGCCAATCATATGATAAATGACCTTAATTCAGGAATTGGAATAACTAATTCAATAAAACAAATTCTTATTAGTGAGGATGGTGAGGTTGACAAGTTTAATGACGTTGCAAGCGATATGATGGCTGATTATGTCCAGAGTATTCAGCTGGCTCCAGCCGGTGTTGTTACTGACATATACCCGGAAGAAGGAAATAAAGCAGGTAAGATAGATTTAGTTAATGATGAAAAACGTGGAGCTATTGTCAGATATGGAATAGATAATGATATAGTTGTTATGCAGGGACCTTTTGCGCTTAATCAGGGAGACCTTGGAATAGCTATCCGCAATCCGGTTTATCTTTATGATGAAGATGGAGAACCATATTTCTGGGGTTTGACGATAGTTATAATCAAAGTACCGGAGATTTTTAATGATTCTGTAAGTGCACTTGAAGATTTTGGATATAATTACATTTTATCTAAGACAGAATCTCCTTTGTCATCGGATTATAAAGTGATAGAGGGTTCAAAACAAGAGCTATATGAGCCGGTATCATATAATTTTGAACTTGGTGGTTGTACATGGCAGCTTGATGTAACTCCAGTAAATGGCTGGAAAAACGATAACAAAATTATTTTTGTTATAATAGGCTGTTTTATTATAATTGTGCTGCTTGAAGTTCTTATTTTTGCATTTCTTAATATGCAGAAGCAAAGAGAAAAGTTTAAGGTGTTATCTTTAACAGACGGACTTACAGGAGTACTTAATAGAATTGGGTTTAATGAACAGCTTGAAAAATATTTAAATAATAATGAATCAAAGAAGTGCATAGGTATATTACTGGATGTGGATAATTTTAAGTTCATTAACGATGTGCATGGTCACGCTACAGGAGACCAGGTGCTTGTACAGCTTGCTAAGTCTATGAAAAAAGAATTTCCTAAAAATGCTGTTGTCGGACGAAATGGTGGCGATGAGTTCTGTGTGCTTTTAAGAGATTGTGGTGAGGATGAAGTAAAGCTGCTGATAGATAATTTCACAATGAAAAAAAGAACATTCCAGTGTGGAGGAAAAGAATATAAATATAGTATATCTTTAGGTTATGTGGAATATCCAACATATGCACAAAAGGGTTCAGAACTGTTAAGGTATGCGGATATGGCATTATATGAGGTCAAGCTGCGTGGAAAACACGGTTGTCTTCCTTATAGGGCAAGTTATCGAGGGGCAGATTCCAACCGTTCACAGTTAGGATTTAAACTGAATGATATATCAAATAATCTTCCGGGAGCTTTTTTTATATATAAGGCAGACAGGAACGATGAGCAGATATTATATGCTAATAATGAAATGATAAAACTTACAGGGTGTGATGATTTAGATGATTTCTATGAGTTTTCAGGAAAACATTTTAATGGTCTTGTTCATCCTGACGATTATGAGAAAGTAGAAAAGAAGATATGGGAACAGATATCATTTGAAAACAATCAGATAAATGATTATGTAAGCTACAGGCTGGCAGTTAAAAATAGTGGATACAGGAACGTTCTTGACTATGGCAGACTGGCACACAGCGAGAATTATGGAATGTTATTTTATGTGTTAGTTGTTGACTATGATTTTATTAATGCCTCAGATAACTTTGATTGAATTACAGCTAAACAGCATTTTCTGTAAAATTACATATTCTGAATATTTTTTCCTCTTGTTTTTATGTTGTATGGAATTTATTATAGACTTATACAAATGAGTTATGTATAAGTTGATTATATATATGATACAAACGCTGTACATTAGATATGTTTATAATTACAGCGTTTACAACAAATATTCTATAAACATAAAATACAGGAGGTTATTATGCTTTTTAAAAACCCAATTATTCCGGGATATAATCCTGACCCTAGTATATGCCGCGTTGGTGACGACTTTTATCTTGTAAACTCAACTTTCGAGTTCTTTCCGGGAGTTCCAATATATCACAGCAGAAATCTTGTAAACTGGGAGCTTAAGGGCTACTGCCTTGACAGACGTTCACAGCTGGAGCTTGAGGGCTGTCGTAATTCGGGCGGTATATATGCTCCAACGATACGTTTCCATAACGGTATGTTTTATATGATAACAACAAATGTAACAGATAAAGGGAACTTTGTGGTACACAGCGACAGCGTTGACGGCGACTGGTCAGAGCCTGCATGGATAGACCAGGGCGGAATAGACCCTTCATTATTCTGGGATGATGACGATAAATGTTACTATTGTTCAACTGGTATACTTGATGGTGTAAGGGGTATTGTTGCATTTGAGATTAATCCTATGACAGGCGAAATTCTGTCAGACAAGAAGCTTATAAGTGAAGGCTGTGGCGGACAGTGTGCCGAAGGACCTCACATTTATAAAAAAGACGGAATGTATTATCTTATGATAGCTGAGGGCGGAACGGAGTATGCCCACCGTGAGACTATACAGAGAGCAGAAAATGTATGGGGACCATATACGCCTTGTCCACATAATCCGATAATATCACACAAGGAGTATAAGAAGTCGGAAATTCAGGCGACAGGACACGCTGACCTTATAGAGGATGCTAATGGCAACTGGTGGCTTGTATTTCTTGGTATAAGAAGGTTCAGCCACGCGCTTCTTCACAATCTTGGACGTGAAACATTTCTGGCACCGGTAAAGTGGGAAGACGGCTGGCCGGTTGTCGGCTATAACGGAAATGGAACGATAGAGCTTGTTATGGATGCGCCTCTTCCGGGGCTTGATTATGAAGAAAGTAAGGCAAATATTCATACAGACGATAAGACAGGCAAGCCGATGCTGTATGCAGACCACAGTATAAGTATTGATTTTGCGGATGAGAAGCTTGATAAAAGACTACAGTTTACAAGAAATCCTGATATGTCGCATTATATATATGACAGTGCAGACAGAAAGCTGACACTTAAAGGCACAGACATATCACTTAATGAACCGGGCAAGTCGCCTACGATACTTTCTTTTAAGCAGCCGGAGTTTACAACAACACTCAAGGCAGTGGTTGATATAGGTGCAACAACCGCAAAGAGAGCAGGAATAGCAGCTTACTACAATAATGATTATCACTATGAAATATATATCGGAAATGATGATAATGGTAAGTATATCGGTTTTTATAAGCATATCCACGATATGGGGGCAGAGCTTATTCATATTCCTGTAAGCAAGGATGAGGAGAATATGAAGCTGCTTGTTAAGATAGATACTGACAGGGAAAAGTATACATTTTCATATGCGATAGCTGACACTGATAATCTGAAT
>OLWA01003703.1_pt1 | contig 11173 bp, 8 predicted proteins | sample 1673251 | NCBI WGS metagenome assembly OLWA01 (sample SAMEA3178937, study PRJEB25190) | human gut metagenome | biome: human gut; feature: human-associated habitat; material: faeces | place: Austria | collected 2013
TAGCAACAGTGCAAAATGGAACAATTTCGTTGAAAGTAACACCATATGTTGGAACATATGATGGACAAGAACACAATGCTTTATCTAATATAAGTGTAGAACCAAGAGATGCAAAGTTGGAGTATTCTTTAGATGGAGAAAACTATGTTACGGAAATGCCAAAGATTAAAGATACATCAGAATTTACAGTAACAGTAGTAGCAAGCAAAGAAGGCTACAAAACAGTATCTACAACAGAAACAATAAAGGTAAATAGAGCAGAAGGAAAATTAACACTTTCTTCATATAGCGGAACATCAACTAATGGAAATGACTTGGTATTTGCTGTAAGTGAGAACACTGGTGATTTAAGTGCAACATCTTCTGATACAAATATTGCAACAGTAAGCATAAATGGAAATACTATGACTGTAAAACCAACAGGAAAAACAATTGGTACAACAATTATAACTATAAAAAGCTCATCAAATATAAATTATAATGAAAAAACTGTAACCTATTTAGCAACCATTAAAAATCCAATATTTACAGGAGATTCTGGTGTTGGGTGTTATGCTGATACAAATGGAGATGGCATCCCAGATGGAATAATATTTGAAGACTTCAAAAAAGGTGGAAGTGGATTGTGGTGTGGTGAAACATATAGTGTTTCTACAATATCAAGCACCAAGAATTATTATGTAAGTGAGTCAAATTATAATGGAAAATTCGGAACAAAAAATGTTTTATCTGCAACTGGATCTGGGAGTGAAAGATTTTACGTGATGAGTTTAAATGATTATAATAATTCAACTACTGGAAAATATGAGGATTTTAAATATGTTGAGAATGGTGCATGGCATGTACCACTGCAAAATGAATGGGTAGCATTCGGAAACAGCTTTGGCATAACAAGAAATAATTATAGTAGTTTTGGTTTGAAAAATGTCTATATGGCAGTGGATTCAATGCAAAATCCAGTTAAAGTTGATATTGTAGACAATCGTATGAGCGAACCGGGTCGTACAAGTAGTACTAGATATTATTTACGTTTGGTTAGAATATTTTAATCGAAAAATAGGCGGTGCAATACTGTCTATTTTTTTACGAATGAATTTCTTTTGAATAGAAGTTGATTAATAATTAATACATAAAATTTTAAATGGGGATTATCAATTTTTTAACCTTTTTCATTGCTAAATCTCCTAAAATATGATATAGTTTGCAATGAGAAATAACAACAAAATATAAGAAACAAAAGGAGAACATAATGTTATTAGCACTTTCTGGTATTACTGGGGTTGGAAAAAGTTTTTATGCAGAAGAAATTGCAAGAAAGCTAGATTTCAAAAAAGTACATACCATAAGAACAAGAAATATGAGAATAGGTGAACAAAACGGAAAAACTGGACTTTTTATGACTCATGAAGAGTTACAAAAACTCAAAGATGATGGGAAAATTGCTTACGATTTTGATGTGTTTGGTGGTACATATGCATATAAAAAAGATGAAATTTTATCTAATGAAAATTATGTGTTTGAAATGTATTATACTACTATTCAAGACTGGAAAAGAATAAGACCAGATATTGTCACTATTTATATATTGCCAAATGATATAAATGTGGCATTAGAACAAGTAAAGAAAAGAAATTTAACACCAGAGAAAGAAAACGAGAGAATTAAAGAGACAGAAGAACAATATAAAAATTTTATGAGTGATAAGAAATTACAAGATATGTTTGATTACATAATATATAATAATTATGATGAAAAATCAGAAGATGAACTTATTAAATTGATTGCAAGCAAAATGAAATCAGATAAATACTAAAAATGAAAGGATTAATATGGATATATTTTTTAAAAGTGATGAAAATTTTGACAAAATAATTGTAGACACCCTAAAAGGGAAAAAGATAGTAAAAGCAAATCAAATTACAACTGGCTGGACTAACATAGTATATGAGGTTGAAACTGATGATGGAAACTATTTCTTTAGATTTCCACGTGATGAATTCTGGTCTAGAACTATTGTAAAGGACTGTGAATTTGCAGGTTACATATATAATAAAACAGATTTTAATACTAGTAAGCTAGAACTAAAATATTATAATGGTAAACCATTTAGTGTACATAAAAAAATAAAAGGCACTCCACTTGCTAAGAAAATGGATTCACTTAGTGATAAAAAAGTTGAGAATGTTGGAAATGAAATTGCAAAATTTATGTATGAATTGCATAACTTAGATTTCAATAAAGATGAAGTATTTAATACAAGAAATATTGGCTTGAAACTACCAGATTTCCTAGACGAACTTTTAAATTTGCATTTGAGTGAAGATGATATAAAATTCTGGAAAGAGAGTAAAATAGATGATAGTTGCAATAACTTGGTTCATGGTGATTTGAACCCAAGCAATGTTTTGTTAGACGACAATAATAATGTTGCTGCTATTATAGATTTTGGATTTGGTGGTTTTGGAGATAAATATGATGATATTTCTAGAATAATTGGAAGATGCCCAGAAAGATTTAAAAATTGCATTGTAAAGAGCTATGAGTCATACTCAAAAGCACCAGTCAACATGGAGATTTTAAATGATAAAATTGATAAGTGGAACAATATAGATAAAGGATATATAAATTATATGAGAAGTATAGGAATATACGAATAGTTTTGGAGGTATAATTTTTGGATAGTAATAGATTATTAATAATAGATGGAAACAGCATTATGAATAGGGCTTTTTATGGAATAATGAGCTCTAAATCTTTGATGTCTGCTGATGGTAAATATACGAATGCTGTATATGGATTTTTATCAATTCTATTTAAAGATTTAGAAGATTTAAAACCAGATTATATTGCAGTTGCCTTTGATTTGAAGGCTCCAACTCACAGACACAAGATGTATAAAGAATACAAAGGTACTCGCCATGCGATGCCACAAGAACTTGCTGAGCAAATGCCTGTTATTAAAGAAGTTTTAAAAGCAATGAATATAGCAATAATCGAAAAAGAGGGCTATGAGGCAGATGACGTTATAGGAACTATTTCTAAGCAAGCATCTGATGCTGGACATTATGTTACTATTCTTTCTGGAGATAGAGATAACTTTCAACTTGCAAGTGATAAAGTTACAATTCGTATTCCTCGTACTAAAATGGGCAAGACCGAGACAGAGGATTATGATGATTCTAAGATAATCGAAGAATATGGAGTTAAACCAGTTCAGCTAATTCAAGTAAAAGGCTTGATGGGAGATACATCTGATAATATTCCAGGAGTTCCAGGAGTGGGAGAAAAGACTGCTCTAAAATTAATTAAGGAATATGAAAATATAGATAATTTGTATGAAAAATTGGAGGCAGGACAAGCAGATGATATCAAAGGAGCATTAAAAACTAAACTTGAAAATAACAAGGATTTAGCAATGCTATCTAGAACTCTTGGAACTATTCTAAGAGATGCGCCACTCGGAGTTAATATAGAAGATTTAAGGACTAAGGAGTGGGATAAAGAAGCAGTAACAAATAAATTTAAAGAGCTTCAATTTAATCGATTTATAGAAAGATTTGATTTGAATGGACTTGGTACACCCAAGAAAGAAGCTAAGATTGAAGATTTATTTACATTAGTAGAGTTAGATAAAAATACTTTAAAAGACGAGCTTTCAAAAATTAATGATAAATTTATTTATTATATCGAAAAAGAAAAGATTGAAGATGAAAGTGCAATTATAAAAGAAACTTTTAAATCATTATATTTTTATAAGGATAAGAAGGTATTTTATGTAAAAAATTTTGAGTTAACTCCTGAAATTATTAATATTTTTGCAGACGAAAAAATAGACAAAATTAGTTATAGAACTAAACCAGACTATATTATTCTTAAAGAGCATGACTGTGAATATAATAACATAAAATATGATGCAGAGATTGCCGGATATAATTTAAACCCAACAGATAAAAACAATATTGAAGAAATGTCTAAAAAGTATTTAGAATTAGACATGGATGAATATTTAGAAAATGAATTTAATGGCACAGATGAGAAGAAGAGTGACCAGATGAATTTATTTGATAATTTGGAACAAAAAGATGATAAAGTCGACGAAAGAAGCAAATATCAGAGTGCTTTAATCTGTTATGCGATAGCAAAGCTAGAAGAAGTTACAACAAAAAAACTAGAAGAAGTAGGTTCATTAAGCTTATTTAATAATATCGAAATGCCGTTAGTACCAGTATTGGCACAAATGCAATTTAATGGAATGCTGGTAGATGAAAGTGAATTAAAAGATTTTGGAGATACATTAAAAGCCCAAGTAGAAACCTTATCACATGAAATATGTGATTTAGCAGGAGAAGAATTTAATGTAAATTCTCATCAACAACTAGGAAGAATATTATTTGAAAAATTACAATTACCATTTTATAAAAAAACAAAAAATGGCTATACAACAGATGTTGAAGTGTTAGAAAAGTTAAAAGGTCAACATCCTATTATAGAAAAAATATTGGAATATAGAACACTTGCTAAATTAAATTCTACTTACGTTGAGGGGTTAATTCCTTATATAAACCCTAAAACTAAGAGAATACACTCGAGTTTCCATCAAATAATTACTGCAACAGGAAGAATAAGCAGTACAGAGCCAAATTTACAAAACATTCCTACTAGAGCAGAGTTAGGAAAGCAAATAAGAAAAGCTTTTAAACCTGCAGAAGGAAATATTTATATAGATGCAGATTATTCTCAAGTAGAATTAAGAGTGCTTGCACATATTTCACAAGATGAAAATATGATACATGCATTTAATCACGGAGAAGATATTCACAAACAGGCTGCATCAAAGGTTTTAGGAATTCCAATTGAAGAAGTTACAAAGGAGCAAAGGTCATCTGCAAAGGCCGTAAACTTTGGAATAGTGTATGGAATAAGTGACTTTGGACTTGCAAATCAGTTAGGAGTGAGCAACAAACAAGCTAAAGAATACATTAATCAGTACCTTGAAAAATATCAAGGAATAAAACACTTCATGGATGATATAGTAGAAAGTGCAAAGGCAAAGGGATATGTAGAAACTCTTTTTGGAAGAAGAAGATACATTCCAGAAATAAAATCTTCAAATTATATGGTAAGACAATTTGGAAGTCGTGTTGCTATGAATACTCCAATACAGGGAACAGCAGCAGATATTATGAAAATTGCTATGATAAATGTAAATAAAGCATTGAAAGAAAAGCATATTAATGGTAAAATTGTACTGCAAATACATGACGAATTGTTATTAGAAGTTAGCAAAGAAGATAAACAACAGGCAAAAGAAATTCTAAAACAATGCATGGAAAATGCAATGAAATTATCGGTTCCACTTGAAGTAGAAATCTCTGAGGGTGAGGACTGGTATGAAGTAAAATAAACAAAGGAGAGTAGATGTAATTTGAAAAAACAATATAAGGTTATAGTGGGTGTTCTAATTGTTATTATACTACTTATAACTATTATAAAAGTATTTAACATAAAGCAAATTATATTACAAAAAATATATCCTAAAAAGTACTCAGAATATGTAGAAAAATATGCACAAGAATTTAACGTGGATCCATTACTAATTTTTTCCATGATAAAAGCCGAAAGCAATTTTAAAGAAAAGGCTAAATCATCGAGCGGAGCTAAGGGATTAATGCAGTTAATGGAGGCCACAGCAAACGAAATTGCTGATAAAATAGATGAACCTCTGGTAGAGGAAGAAAGCTTGTTAGAGCCGGAAAAAAATATAATGATTGGCACAAAATACTATTCGGAATTATTAAAAAATTTTGACGGCAATATATTACTTGCAATCACGGCATATAATGCTGGAATGGGAAACGTAAATCAATGGATTAGAGATGGAATAATAAAAGCTGATGGAAGTGACATAGAGAACATTCCATATAAAGAAACAAATATGTATGTTAGGAAGATTATTAATAATTATAGAATGTACCAGACTATTTACGTTGAAAAATAATTACAATAATGCAAAAGGAGATTGGAAAAGAATTAAATTTTGACAAGGAAAATGAATTCAAAAGGCAAGGGAGCATACTTATTGTATGTAACCGCGTTTTGAATGAAATTTGACGAAGTTCAAAATTGTAATTATGTGCCAATCTAAGGAGGAAATAACATATGAAAAAAAAGCAAATAACAATAAGCGTGTATCAAATTTTCATAGCATTGCTGGTAATAATTGCAATAATAGGAACTGTTTCGATTGTTAAGAAACATGTACCAAAAACAAATAGAATTGCGACTGGAAAGGCCAGTGATTTTAATGGTAGTGGAACGAGTGATGATCCATATAAAATAGAGAACATAGAGGACTTATTAAAACTATCAGAAAATGTAAATAGTGGAATTACATATAGCAACCAGTATTTTGAACTTACAAATAAGCTAGATTTTCAAAGTGATGAGTCATATAAAAATCCAAAAGCTAAGTATGATGATGTAAATAAAGATGGCAAAGTTGAAGATATAAAAACAGAGCTGACTACTGCAAACGGCTTTTTACCGATTGGAGACTTAGAACATGCCTTTGAGGGAATATTTAATGGAAATGATAAAACAATAAAAAATTATTCTGTAAATATAGCTCAAGGTGCAGAAAATAATGTATTAGTTGGAATATTTGGCAATAATAAAGGTAGAATAATAAACTTAAAAGTCACAGCAACAATTTCTGTGGACGAAAACATTGAAAATACGAAAGTATTAATTGGAACTATATCAGCTAAAAACTCTGGGATAATTCAAACTTGCAAAACGGAAGGAACAATAACAGCAAATATTAGTGCAGAGAGTTCAAACATAGAAGTTGCTGGAATTTGTGCAGAAAATAGCGGAAAAATAATTGATACAGCAAATAGCATTACAATTATATCAAATCAATTAAAAGCTGGAATAGTTGCTTTAAATTATGTTGAAAATAATACAGAAAATAGTGGTGAAATTACAAACTGTACAAATGAAGGAAAGATTGAAGAACAAATAGGTTCAAAATATTATACAGCTGGTATTGTTGCAGATAATCAAAACGGAAACATTACAAGTTGCACCAATAACGGGAAGATTGATGGAAAAATTGTTGGTGGAATAGCAGGAAAATCAACGGGATACATAGTTGCCTGTCAGAATACTGCAGAAATAAGTAATTTAAAAGAAAATTCAAATGATGAAGAATTTGCAGGCGGAATTGTTGCAATACTAGAAACTGCTACAATAGAAAATTCTAAAAATACTGGGAATGTAATTGGAAGTACTAATATTGGAGGAATAGCAGGAGAAAGTAAAGGAACAATTACACAATGCCGAAATGATGGACAAGTATCTAAAGTTGCAGGAGTTATATGTAAAACTGTAAATTTAGGTGGATTAGTCGGAAAAAATGGTGAAGTAGCTAGATTATCAAATTCAAAAAATTATGGAAATGTAAATTCCGAAACAGATACTTTGGTTAATCTAGGAGGAATTTGCGGAATTTTGTATAATAATAGTATAGTAGAACTTTGTGAAAATAATGGAGCTATAAGTGGTTCTGGAAAAGAAATTATACCAAATGAAGATACAAACACTAACTGTGCATCTTGTACAAGCAATAATGGTGGAAGTGCTTCAACAGACGACTTTGGACAATTAAACATTGGAATCATTTATGGAAAATATCAAGAAATATAAATTATTAAAGAAGGGAAGATGATATTTATGGCTATATTAGTTACAGGAGGTGCTGGCTTTATTGGAAGCCACACAGCAGTTGAGTTATTAAATTCAGGAAAGGATATTGTTATAGTAGATAATTTTTCTAACAGTAAGCCAAAGGCTTTAGAAGCTCTTAAGAAAATTACTGGAAAAGATTTTAAATTTTATGAAATAAATTATTTGGATAGAGAAAAGTTAGAAAAGGTATTCGAAGAAAATGATATTGAGGCAGTTCTAAACTTTGCAGGTTATAAATCTGTTGGAGAGTCTGTTAGAAAGCCATTAGAATATTATGATAACAACATTTCTGGATGTCTTGTATTATTAGAAACAATGCAAAAATATGGAGTAAAGAAATTCGTATTCAGTTCATCTGCAACAGTATATGGAGAGCCAGAAAGAATTCCGCTAACAGAAGATTGTAAAACTGGTGGAACAACAAATCCATATGGAACATCAAAATTATTCATAGAGCAAATACTTAAAGATTTATATGCATCAGATAATTCATGGGATATTTGTATATTAAGATATTTCAATCCAGTAGGTGCTCATGAAAGCGGATTAATTGGGGAAGAACCACAGGGAATACCAAACAATTTAATGCCATATGTAGTAAGAGTTGCATCAGGAGAATTAAAAGAATTATCTGTATTTGGAAATGATTACGATACTCCAGATGGAACAGGTGTTAGAGATTATATACATGTTGTAGATTTAGCAAAAGGACATTTAGCAGCACTAAATAAACTAGATAAAGAAGGAAAAGGCTTATATATTTATAATCTTGGAACAGGAACTGGATACAGTGTTTTAGACATGGTAAAATCTTTCGAAGAAATTACTGGAAATAAAGTTCCATATAAAATAACACAAAGAAGACCAGGGGATATTGCAACATGTTATGCAGACACTAAAAAGGCAAAAGAAGAACTTGGTTGGGAAGCAAAAAAAGGAATAAAAGAAATGTGTGAAGATTCTTGGAACTTCATACAGAAGAATAAGTAATATGTAAGAAAAACATATTAAAGAGGTAATAATCTACTTAAGAAAAAAGTACGGGTTCTAAAACGCACAAATAAATCAAGTATTAAAGGAGTAATGTATATGCATAGTCAAATGCTTACATCTAGGCTTGGAGCAGAATTAATAAGTTACAAGCTAGATGGCATAGAAAAAATACACCAAGGACAAGATTGCATAGATGAGAATGGAAGAGTCTACTGGAAACGTCATTTTCCAGTACTATTTCCAATAGTGGGAAAGTTAAAACAAAACAAGACAATTATAAATGGCAGGACATATGAAATGGGACAACATGGATTTGCTAGAGACATGGAGTTTGAACCTGTTACAAAATTGGATAATTTTCACTCATATGTTTTAAAAAGTAATCCTAGCACTTTTGTAAAATATCCATTCGATTTTTCTTTATATGTAACATATAGAACCGATGAAAACAAACTTACAACAATGTATAAAGTTGTAAATGAAGGCGATAACAATATGACATTTGGAATAGGCGGACATCCGGCTTTCAAAATAGATCAACGAGATTTATACAGTGATGAATACTATTTGGAATTCGAAGAAGATGAGAATAAAATACATTTCTTATATCTAGTTGATGGTTTGATTGGAACAGAATATGCCAGAAATATAATGCAAGATTTAAGAAGAATACCAATAAATCAAGATTCTTTCAAGAATGACGCTATAATAATGAAAGGTTTGACTTCCCATAGAGTTAGCCTAAAAAAGAAGACTGGAAACAAGACATTGTTAACAATGGACTTTGAAGGATTTCCATATTTAGCTGTATGGTCAAAACCAGGTGCACCATTTATTTGCTTAGAACCATGGTATACAACAGCAGATGCAATAAAATCGACTGGAGTATTTACGCAAAAGACAGACATGTTAACATTAGCACCAAGAAAAGAGTTTGAATGTAAATATACTGTTGAATTCTTTAACTAGTAGTTGAAAAATAGCTGAGAAGAACTATAAGAAAGGGATTTTATCAAAATGGCCAAAATTATATTTATAATTATTGAATTAATTGTTCTTGGAATTTCTGTAATAATGATATATGATGCTAGAAAGATAGCAACAAAAACATTTAGCTCAAATGAGACAAACGAAACAACGAAAGTATTGAAAATAGTTGGTTTTATTGCTCTAATAATAAGCTTACTAATGATATATATTACGAAAATAAAAATGTAAAATAAAATGTAAAATAAAATGTGAAACAAAATTAGTAAAAAAAGCTAGAAATGTTTCACATTTTTTATTTTTGTGGTATAATATAAATGTGAAACAAAATTAATGAAAAAATTTTAAAATGTTTCACATTTTTAATTTTTGTGATATAATATAAATGTGAAACAAAATCAATAAAAAATTGAAGAAATGTTTCACATTTTTAAGGAGGAATATCATGGAAGAAAAAATCGAAATTATGAATCTTCTTCAAAATAAACAATTGCTTGAACATGAATTACAATCGCTTGCATATGGTTCAGTTGAAATAAGAGAAAACGATTCAAATAAATATATTTATGTACATTATAGAGAAGATGGAGTCGTTTTAACTAAATATGTTGGAGAATATTCAGATGAATTATATAATTTAGTATTAAATAATAGTATTAAAGCGAAAGAATTGAAAAAACAAATAAAAGAAATAAACAAAAAATTAACACAATTAAATTATATAGAAGAAGAACTTTCTGAAAAAGTAAAACAAAATATAGATTTTGCTAAAAGACATTTGGCAGATACAATTTATAAACAAGCAATATTAGAAGGTGTTGCAACTACCTTTGCGGATACAGAAAGTATAATTGAAGGTGGAAAAGTAAATAATATGACATCAGAAGATATTATGAAAATAGTAAATCTAAAACATGCTTGGGAATTTATATTAAATAAGAATGTAATACTAAGTGATACCAATTTTGCTTTATTATGTGAAATAAATAAAATGGTAGAAGAAGGCTTTTACTATTCAGCAGGAAAAGTTAGAAGCGTTCCTGTTGCAATAGGAGGAACAACATGGAAACCAGAATTACCAATTGAAAGTGTTATAAAAGAAGAATTAGAAAAAATTTTTAATGATAAAATGGATGATATAGATAGAGCAATAGAGCTTATACTATATACAATGAAAAAGCAAATATTTATTGATGGAAATAAAAGAACAGCAGTAATTTTTAGTAACCACTATTTAATTTCAAAAGGAAAAGGTATTATAGCAATTCCAGCAGAACTAGCAGAAGAATTTAAAAATTTACTTATTCCATATTACGAAGGAAAAGATGAAAAGAAAATAAAAAAATTTATAAAGGAAAAGTGTTATATTAATATATAAGGAAACTAATAAAATCAATGGAATTTATTTAATTCTATTGATTTTTCTGTATAAAATATGTTATTA
>OLWA01003704.1_pt1 | contig 11171 bp, 10 predicted proteins | sample 1673251 | NCBI WGS metagenome assembly OLWA01 (sample SAMEA3178937, study PRJEB25190) | human gut metagenome | biome: human gut; feature: human-associated habitat; material: faeces | place: Austria | collected 2013
AGGATCAGCCTACACTGGCATTTACCCATTTCCAGCCGGCACAGCCGACAACTGTTGGTAAACGTGCTACTCTGTGGACTCAGGAATTCATGATGGATCTTGAGGATCTGGAATATGTTCTCGGAAGTCTCAAGCTTCTTGGATCCAAGGGAACAACCGGAACACAGGCAAGCTTCCTGGAACTTTTTGATGGAGATCAGGAAACAATTGATAAGATCGATCCGATGATCGCACAGAAGATGGGATTCAAGCAGTGCTATCCGGTTTCCGGACAGACCTACTCCCGCAAAGTCGACACAAGAGTCCTGAATATTCTTGCAGGTATTGCAGCAAGTGCACACAAGATGTCCAATGACATCCGCCTTCTCCAGCACCTCAAAGAAGTTGAGGAACCGTTCGAGAAATCTCAGATCGGATCTTCCGCAATGGCATACAAGAGAAATCCGATGAGAAGTGAGCGTATTGCTTCTCTTTCCAGATACGTGATGATTGACGCACTGAATCCGGCGATCACTTCCGCAACACAGTGGTTTGAGAGAACCCTGGATGATTCTGCAAACAAGCGTCTCAGCATTCCGGAAGGATTCCTTGCGATTGACGGTATTCTTGACCTCTGTCTGAACGTAGTAGACGGACTGGTAGTATATCCGAAAGTAATCGAGAAACACATGATGGCAGAGCTTCCGTTCATGGCAACTGAGAACATCATGATGGATGCAGTTAAGGCAGGAGGCGACCGTCAGGAACTTCATGAGCGCATCCGTGAGCTTTCCATGGAAGCAGGACGCACTGTGAAGGTAGAAGGAAAGGACAACAACCTTCTTGACCTGATCGCAGCAGATCCGGCATTCAACCTTACGATCGAAGAACTCAACAAGTCCATGGAGCCTTCCAGATATGTAGGAAGAGCCAAAGAGCAGACCACAGCTTTCATTACAAAAGTGGTACAGCCGGTTCTCGATGAGCACAAAGAAATGCTGGGAATCAAAGCAGAAATCAATGTCTAAAATACAGATCAATCAAAAACACGAGGAGGATAAAGTGTTATGGTCAAAGCAGTAGTTGGAGCTAACTGGGGAGATGAAGGTAAAGGTAAGATTACCGATATGCTTGCTCAGGAGGCAGATATCATCGTAAGATTTCAGGGAGGTGCAAACGCAGGTCATACAATCGTAAATGACTATGGTAAATTTGCACTGCACACACTTCCGTCAGGTGTATTCTACAATCACACCACAAGCGTGATCGGAAATGGTGTTGCTCTGAACATTCCGGTATTCTTCAAAGAATATAACGAAGTAATCGAGAGAGGAGTTCCGGCACCGAAGATCATGATTTCCGACAGAGCACAGATCGTAATGCCATACCACATCCTGTTCGATCAGTATGAAGAAGAACGTCTTGGCGGCAAATCTTTCGGCTCCACCAAATCCGGTATCGCTCCGTTCTATTCAGATAAATATGCAAAGATCGGTTTCCAGGTAAATGAACTGTTCCACGACGATGCCCTGAAAGAAAAAGTAGAGCGCGTTGTTGCAACAAAGAACGTTTTACTGGAGCACCTGTATCACAAACCGCTTCTTGATCCGGATGAGATCTATGCAGAACTGATGAAATACAAAGAAATGGTAGCTCCGTATGTTGGAGACGTTTCCCTGTTCCTGTGGAATGCGATCAAAGACGGCAAACAGATCCTTCTCGAAGGACAGCTTGGATCCCTCAAGGACCCGGATCACGGAATCTACCCAATGGTTACATCTTCTTCCACGCTGGCTGCATATGGTGCGATCGGTGCAGGAATTCCGCCATATGAGATTAAACAGGTTATCACTGTCTGCAAGGCATACTCCAGTGCAGTAGGAGCAGGTGCTTTTGTTTCTGAGATCTTTGGCGAGGAAGCTGACGAACTCAGAAGAAGAGGCGGCGACGGCGGAGAGTACGGCGCAACAACCGGACGTCCGAGACGTATGGGATGGTTTGACTGTGTTGCTTCCAAATACGGATGCCGTATGCAGGGAACCACAGACGTGGCATTTACTGTACTTGATGTACTTGGATACCTTGATGAGATCCCGGTATGCACAGGATACGAGATCGACGGCAAAGTTACTACAGAATTCCCGACAACAGGACTTCTTGAGAAAGCAAAACCTGTTCTCGAGGTACTTCCGGGATGGAAGACAGACATCCGTGGAATCAAGAACTACGAAGATCTTCCGGAAAACTGCCGTAAATATGTAGAGTTCGTAGAGAAACAGATCGGATTCCCGATCACCATGATCTCCAACGGACCAGGAAGAAACGACATTATCTACAGAAATAAATAATTACAAAGCGCCGGGGAGTTTTTCTCCGGCGTATTTCATATTGAGGTGTTTATGAAAAACGGAAAAAGAATCGCAGCCCTTCTGGGTGTTGTGGCACTGCTGATTATCTTCTGCCTGCCGATGTTTTTTGCATTGAAGGGCGATTTTTCACAGGGAGCATTTATGGCATCTCTGTATACAGTGCTTTTTGTGGCAGTCATGGGGTATGTGATCTGGATGGTATTTCGACTTGTAAATAAGAAGAAAAACGAGGGGGATAAACGTATGATCAAAAATATTGTTTTTGACGTAGGACTTGTACTGGTGGAATTTAACTGGCAGTCTTATCTGGACAGCTTCCACTTTGACAAAGAAAAGAGAGATAAGATCGCAAAGGCAACCTTCCAGAGTGAAGTTTGGGATGAGCGGGACAAGGGACTTCTTGAGGAAGAAGATTATATCAGGAAATTCCAGGCACTGGCACCGGAGTATGCAGATGACATCCGGACAGTGATCGAACGTTCTACAGAATGTATCGTCAGAATGGACTATGCGGAGACTTGGACAAAATATCTCAAGGAGCAGGGATACAATCTCTACATCCTTTCCAATTACAGCAGATATATGCTGGATGGCACAAAGAAGACAGAGATGCCGTTCCTTAAATATATGGACGGAGTTATTTTTTCCTGCGATGTAAAGCAGATGAAGCCGGACGCAGAGATCTATCAGACACTGCTTGACAGATTCAGCCTGAAAGCAGATGAGACGTTATTTATCGATGACCGTGCTGAGAACTGTAAAGGAGCAGAAAAAGTGGGGATCCACGCACTCCAGTTCAAAGGGCTCAAAGAAGCTGCGAAAGAAATGGAAGAAACTTACGGTATCAGATAAAAATCCCGGGACCGCGGCATTTCGTCAGTCCCAGGACCTTGTAAGGGGAGGATATAAGTATTTCTTAGATTGTATCTTTTGTTTACTGTTCACAGGTAATATTCCGCGAGGTGTTTTGCCATGAATATGGCAAAATCCCGAGACATACAGGGCAAAGTGCCATCACCAAAGGTGATTTGGAATGCATTTTGACCAAGTTACTGCGAACGAAGTGAACAGTAACATCTTTTGCTGCGCCGCCGATATGGGTTTCAGTGGACATTCATAGTATGGGCATGTGAATCCCTTTTTATACAAGCTTCTTATAATTTGTATAAAAAGGGATTTGTCTTTTGTGAGAAAAGATGATATAATGGGGCACAGGCAAAATTTTTGAAAAGAGGATGAAAACAAATGAGTGATAAAACAATCTTAGAGCAGTGGCGTTCAATTGCTTACGATCAGCAGGCAGACCGCAATCAGCTCCAGAGATTCTGGGCAAACTATTTCAATATCGAGAAGGGAATCTACGAGCAGCTTCTTTCCAATCCGGACGAAGTTGTAAGTGGTACAGTCAAAGAACTGGCTGAGAAATACGGACAGGAAGTCCTGACAATGGTTGGTTTCCTTGACGGAATCAATGACAGCCTTAAGATCCCGAACCCGATCGAGACAATGGATGAGAACACCAGAGTAACTCTGGCTTTTGATAAAGAGCTTCTTTACAAGAACATGGTTGATGCCAAGGCAGACTGGCTGTATCAGCTTCCTCAGTGGGATGCGATCTTCACAGAGGAGAAACGTAAAGAACTGTACATGGAGCAGAAGAAATCCGGTACAGTTGTAAAACCGCACAAGATTGGCCGCAACGATCCTTGTCCGTGCGGCAGCGGTAAGAAATACAAACATTGCTGTGGAAGATAATGAAAGTCCGGTCAGATCTGGATTATATTATCGTGCTTGGCGCACATGTCGCAGGCACACGGTTATCCAAAGCCCTTCTGGAACGAACCAGAAGGGCTTTGCGTTATCTTAAGGAGAATCCTGGGACACGTGCAGTTCTCTCCGGCGGACAGGGGCAGGGAGAGCAGATCAGTGAAGCAGAGGCAATGTACCGGTATCTCACAGAACATGGGATCGACGGTTCACGGCTGATCCTTGAGGACAGGTCCACCAATACGAAGGAGAATCTTGATTTCAGCCTGGAGAAGATCGGGACGCTGGATGCATCGATCGGGATCGTGACGAATCATTTTCATGTGTTCCGTGGTGTGGCGATCGGCAGGAAGTGTGGATGCAGGCAGATCTATCCTATTCCGGCGAGATACAGAACCTGGAGACTGCTGGTTTATATTCCACGTGAAATCCTTGCGATCATCAAGGATAAAATAGTAGGAAATTTGTGAACAAAATAAAATATAAAAAAAATTAAAAATCAGCTTCAATAGAAATAGGATTCATACGTATATTACAATTGTCACAAAAAAATAATTTATTATTTATGAAAGTTTTTTGAGTCATTTTATCAAATTCACTTTTTGGAACAAATCTCGTAAAATAAGACATTTACACATAGAAAATAAGATCTTTAATAGAATTAAATTTATAACCATTATCTTCATGTTTATAATTAACATAAAAACCATTTTTGAATTTAAGATATATTTTTATAATGACTTTAACAAAGATGTATTTGATGTTAAGATTGTTGGATGTATGAAAAAGGTAAACAATATTATAGATTAATTCTATTGTTGTTTATTTCTTTATTAAAAGCTTCATCAATAGATGAATTAACATTATTATTTCTTAAAATATTCTTTAAATATTGAATCCATAATTCATTATTTATCTTTTGATATCCTTTATTTAATAATTCAGTAAATATTTTTTCATCTTCTATATTTTTTACAAACTGTGAATATGTTAAATCTATTAAGTAATAATCTTTAGTAAGTTTATTTATTGGTACTAAAATAAATTGATGTTCATAATCAAAACCCAAATCATTTGTATTTATAAGTCTTGCAAGTATATGATTTTTTTTTAATTCATTATATACATAACTACTATATACTTTACACATCCTATCCTTCGTAAGACCATTTAGTTCATCATTTACATTTTTAATGCTGTCACTAATTACTTTATTTTGATTAATCTTTCCTATATTCTGACTTAATTCAAATAAATTCATAAAAGTCTCCTATCTAAACATCTTATTTATATCATCTTCTTCAAGTTCATCTTTACTATATGAATAATCTTCATTTGAATTAATGATATTATTATAATAATCAATTTTTTTAGTTGGTTTTTCATTTATCTCAAGAGATGATAAATAAAATGGTTCTCCATATTCTTTGGCAATTTCTTTATTTAATTTTATATAACCTTTATTTATTATTTCATTAGCAACAATCTTATTTTTTACAAAATATCCAGGAGATGGCTTTTGATCATTATAATAATACATACCTCTATTACATTTATCTTTAGTAAAAAATTGTATGTAAGTTGTATCAATTAAAAAATGTTCTTCATTTATTTTATCATTTTCATTTATATTTAAAGAAATAGTTCCAAATGAATGATTCAAATTATAATCAAAATCTTTTCTTGCGGTATTTTTAGTAACTTTAAATCCCATTTTTTCAAGTGGATAAAGTGTTACAAACTGAGCAAGCTCACAAAAACCATCAAGTGAATTACCGTTTATATTTATACCAAGTTCTGATATAAATCTTCTTGTATTATGTGTTGTCCAGTTAAGAAGATAATTTGCTTGATCTATACTCATATATTTATTTTTTTTGTAATAATTAACAATATCTCTTACTTTAGTATAATCAGCAATATTAGTTTCAGGTTCATAATCTATTATAAATTCATTGTTTCCTTCAGTAATACCCATCATTTCACAGCGTTCATAATAAAGTGAATATAAATTTCCAATAATATGTTTTTTATATTTATCTTCTAAATTTTCATTACTAACTTTTTCTATTTCCTCTAATATTTGATCTAAATTCATCATAAGTTCCACCAACCTTTTTCCTTATTTTATCATGTATTATTTTATAAAACAATAAGTATTACATATTGAGTTTTCGTTTTTTTGAATTAATGAGTTCTTTGTCAAGTTCATGTATAATTTCTTTATCTTTATTTTCAATTATATTAATATTTACATCATTATCAAATGTACTACAAAGATAATTAAACTTTTCAGTATCTATATTATTATCTATATAATATAAATCAATTTCATTTTTATTTTCTATAAATTCTTTTACATAATTATATACTTTTTCTTCTTTACTTAATTTATCATCATAAAGTAATGCACCACTTTTTAATATATCATTATAGTATACATTATTTAGATATTGTCTTCCAATTAATATTTCATTATCGTTAGTAATGTTTCTTAAATAATACATAAATATGTCTTTATTTTCAGTATTATCACAGAAACTAATTAAAATAATATCATCATTATTTATTTCTTTTACTTGTTTAATTTTATCAATGATCTCTTTGAAGACTTCATCATCAACATTTTCAAGTGTATTATATACACCAAATACTGTTAAAAGTATTTTCATTATTATCACCTATAATATAATATTCAAAAAAATTAATTTGTTCGCTTGTGTTATTTTAAAATAATTTGGTATAATACATGCTTGAAGGAAGTGTTTTTCATGGATAAAATAATAATAAGAGGAGCAAGAGAAAATAATTTAAAAAATATAAATATAGATTTACCAAAAAATAAATTAATTGTTATGACAGGTGTGTCTGGTTCAGGTAAATCATCATTAGCGTTTGATACAATATACGCAGAAGGACAAAGAAGATATGTAGAAAGTTTAAGTAGTTATGCAAGACAATTCTTGGGAGGTTCTGAGAAACCTGATGTTGATTTAATAGAGGGATTAAGTCCAGCGATTAGTATTGATCAAAAAACAACAAATAGAAATCCAAGATCAACAGTAGGTACAGTAACAGAAATATATGATTATTTAAGACTTTTATTTGCGAGAGTTGGAGTGCCATATTGTCCTACTCATCATATACCAATAACAAGTCAATCTATTGAAGAAATGACAAATAAGATAATGAATTTTGATGAAGGCACAAAAATTATGGTATTAAGCCCTATAGTTGAAGGAGAAAAAGGAACTCACGCAGATACATTTAATAAACTTAGAAAAGAAGGATATTCAAGAGTTAGAGTAAATGGTGAGATATATGATTTAAATGAAGAAATTACTTTAGAAAAAAATATAAAAGATAATATAGATGTTGTTGTAGATAGGTTAATTATAAAAGATGGAATAAGAAGTAGACTTTATGAATCATTAGAAACAAGTACAAAGTTATCCGGTGGAAAAGTAGTAATAAGTGTTATTGGAGGAGAAGAAATAATATTTAGTGAAAACTTTTCATGTCCACATTGTAATTATTCATTAAGAGAACTTGAACCTAGAATATTCTCATTTAATGCACCATATGGAGCATGTCCATATTGTAAAGGTTTAGGATTTAAACAAAAAATGGATGTAGATTTAGTTATTCCAGATAAAACAAAATCATTAAATAATGGCGCAATATTACCATTTAAGAATATGGAAGACACTAATATATATATTCAAAAGTTAGAAATATTCTGTGATAAGTATAAAATTGATATGAATAAACCAATTGAAAAACTTACTAAAAAAGAACTTAATTTGGTATTATATGGAAGTAATGACGCAATTAGATTTAAGTTTAAATCAAAAGGCGGGAATGCATATGATAAGATTGAAATATATGAAGGAGTTATTGGTCTTTTAGAAAGAAGATATAAAGAAACAAATTCATCATTTATTAGAGATTGGCTTGAAGGATATATGATAGATCAAGAGTGTGAACATTGTCATGGTGCGAGACTTAATGATAGTGTATTAAATATATTTATAAATGGAAAAAATATTTATGATGTATGTAATTTAAGTATTAAAAAATGCCTAGATTTTATGAATAAATTAAAACTTACGAAAGAACAAGCAAAAATATCTGAAGTAGTATTAAAAGATATAAAAGATAGATTATCATTCTTAAATAATGTTGGGCTTGAATATTTAACATTAAATAGAAGTGCTGCAACTTTATCTGGTGGTGAAAGTCAAAGAATTAGACTCGCAACTCAAATTGGTTCAAGACTTACTGGAATACTTTATGTACTTGATGAACCATCAATAGGTCTTCATCAAAGAGATAATCAAAGACTTATTAATTCAATGCTTGAAATGAGAGATTTAGGTAATACATTAATCGTAGTAGAACACGACCATGATACTATGAAACAAGCAGATTATTTAGTAGATATTGGTCCACTTCAAGGTGTACATGGTGGTGAGGTAGTCGCAGCAGGTACTCCAGAAGAAGTAATGAATAATGAAAATAGTTTAACAGGAAGATACTTGTCTGGTAAAGAAAGAATAGAAGTACCTAAAAAGAGAAGAAAAGGTAACGGATTATATCTTGAAGTAAAAGGTGCGAAAGAAAATAATTTAAAAAATATTAATGTAAAATTCCCGCTTGGAAAATTTATATGTGTAACAGGCGTATCTGGTTCTGGTAAAAGTACACTTGTTAATGAAATATTATCTAAAACTGTTAGAAATAAACTTTATAAATCAAAAGAGAAACCAGGTAAATGTAAAGAAGTAAAAGGTATCGAAAATCTTGATAAACTAGTATGTATTACTCAAGATCCAATTGGTAAAACACCAAGAAGTAATCCTGCAACTTATACAGGTGTATTTGATGATATAAGAGAAGTATTCGCAGTTACTAAAGAAGCAAAAATAAGAGGATATGATAAAGGTAGATTTTCATTTAATGTAAAAGGTGGAAGATGTGAAGCTTGTTCTGGTGATGGTGTTAAAAGAATTGAAATGCATTTCTTACCTGATGTATATGTTCCTTGTGAAGTATGTAAAGGTACTAGATATAATAGTGAAACAAGAGAAATAAAATATAAGGGTAAAAATATTAGTGAAGTACTTGATATGACTGTTGAAGATGCTTATGTATTCTTTGAAAATATACCTAAAGTAAAATCTAAACTTGAAGTATTAAAAGATGTAGGACTTGGATATATGAAACTTGGACAAAGTGCACCAACACTATCTGGTGGTGAAGCATCAAGAGTAAAACTTGCTAAAGAACTTCAAAAGAAACCTACTGGTAAAAGTTTATTTATACTTGATGAACCTACTACTGGTTTACATACACATGATGTTAAAAAATTACTTGAAATATTAAATAGAATTGTTGATAATGGTGATACTATTATTGTTATTGAACATAACTTAGATGTAGTTGCGCAAGCAGATCATATAATTGATTTAGGACCAGAAGGTGGAGATTTAGGTGGTGAAGTAATATTTACAGGTACTCCAGAAAAGATAGTACAAGATGAAAAAAGTTATACTGGAATGTATTTAAAGGACGTTTTATAATCGCTTTATCTAATGAGTATTGAAAAAAATAAAAAAATATGATATTATGAATACAGATGAAGGAAACTTCATAAAATAAAAAAGGAACATCTAATTGCGTTAGTTGGATGTTGCCTATTGGTTTCACCTAACTTAAAGCTTTAAGTTAGGTATTTTCTTTTATATTAAAACTATTATTAGAATTAATAATAAAAGGAGAATAATAATTATAAGAGAAAAGATTAATAAATCTTTCTTTTTCATATTATCGCCTCCCTTCTTTTTTGAAGTTTGGCACACACCCAACTTATTAAATGTTCCAAATATATTATCTCATAGTTAATAATATAAAACAAGCGAACAAGTACAATTTTATGTAAGTTTATGTTAAACATTAGTTAAAATGTCACCGATTTATAATATTGATAACAAACAAAGGTAAACTTTGTTTAAACATAACATTATAAATGATGAAATCTAAAAAGCAAGGGTCTAGATAAACTCACTCTTTGGAGTTCGCCCTTGCTTTTAATCTTTCATCTCTTTCTTTTAAAACTTGTTCTAATTGTTTTTGATTATCTATTCTCATTTGTTCTCTTTTAATTGGATCTTGTCTATGACCTTCAATTTTTTTAGTCTCATAAAAGATATTATAATATTTAATCCTTACTGCTTTAGTTAATACATTTTCAAATATTTGTATTTCAGTACCTTTATAAATTTGCTTAATAGAATTATCTTTATCTAATATTTGATAGTAATTATTGTTCCAAGAAATCATATTACCATTAAGGATAGTTCTTGTATCTCTAATACATAAAATGTTTGATAAATCTATATTACCTAAAGGAACAAAAGCAGTATCTTTTTCTTTAGGTTCATAAGCATATTTTTGGTTAAGATAATTGCAATAATAATCATTGAAAAATATATTTAACTCATCTATAGATTTAATATTATATCTTTTAATATCGTTAATTAATCTATTTTGTATAGTATTATTCCATTTTTCAACTTTACCTTTAGCTTGAGGGGTATTAGCTGCGATTATATTGATACCTAAATCTTCACACATATGACCAAAGTTAGTTAATTCGCCATCCTTAGGATTAATAAGTATAGTATGCCTATCTGAATATAAGTTTTCTGGAATACCGTATCTAGTAACTAATATTTCAAGCATATGAACATATCCTTCTAAACATTCAGTAGGCATAAACCAACCGCATAATGCTTCACCAGTAGCATCATCAATAGCTAAATGTAGTGAAGATTTTTTACCATTTTGAAACCAATCATGAGGAGTACCATCAATCATAATAAGTATTCCTCTTTGAGGAGATGGCTCTCTTAATGGATGAGTTTCATATTCTTTCTTAAAACATTTATGTTTGATAGGTTTAATCCAATGAAATTTTTCATATAAAGATTCGTAAAAGGAATAACTTCTAACTTTAAGATTATTTTCTTTAACTACATTTTTCATTTCTGGATT
>OLWA01003713.1_pt1 | contig 11143 bp, 9 predicted proteins | sample 1673251 | NCBI WGS metagenome assembly OLWA01 (sample SAMEA3178937, study PRJEB25190) | human gut metagenome | biome: human gut; feature: human-associated habitat; material: faeces | place: Austria | collected 2013
CCTTCAACACCGCATTCGGCGCCCTGGTGGCCAAATACAAGCACGGCGTAATGCTCTTCATCAAGCACAAGTGGCTCATGTGGTCGACGCTCTGCCTGGCCTTCGCGGCTCTGATCGTGCTGATGAACACCACCAAGACGGGTCTGGTGCCCGACGAGGACCAGGGTACCATCATGGTCAACGTCACCACCGCCCCGGGTTCGACCCTCTCCGAAACCAACAAGGTCATGGAGGAGATCGCCGGACGCGTACGGAGCATCCCGCAGATCAAGGACTTCATGCAGACGGCCGGTTACGGCATGATCGCCGGTCAGGGTACGTCGTACGGTATGTGTATCATCAAGCTGAAGGACTGGGACGAGCGCCCCGACAAGGAGGATGCCGTCAATGCGGTCATCAACCAGATCTACGCCCGCACGGCCGATATCAAGGATGCACAGCTCTTCGCCGTAGCACCCCCGATGATCTCGGGTTACGGTACGTCGACCGGTTTTTCGATGAACCTCCAGGACAAGGCCGGAGGTGAACTGACCGACTTCTACAACGTCTACCTGCAGTTCATCGCCGCGCTGAACCAGCGTCCCGAAATCGCCCGCGCCTACTCGACCTTCAACATCAACTTCCCGCAGTACATGGTCGACATCGACGCCGCCAAGGCCAAACGCGCCGGCGTTTCGCCCTCGACCATCCTCTCGACCCTCTCGGGATACTACGGAGGCCAGTATGTCTCGAACATCAACCGATTCTCGAAGATGTACTACGTGACCATCCAGGCCGATCCGAAATACCGTCTCGACACCGAATCGCTCAACAACGTCTTCGTCCGCACCGAGAGCGGCGAGATGGCCCCGCTGAGCCAGTTCGTCAAACTGACGCGTGTCTACAGTTCGGAGGTGCTCAACCGATTCAACATGTACAACTCGATCGCCGTGAACGGTACGGCCGCCGACGGCTACTCGTCGGGTGATGCCATCAAGGCCATCCAGGAGGTTGCCGCCGAGGTGCTGCCCCGTGGCTACGGCTACGAATTCGACGGCATCACGCGTGAAGAGGCTCAGACCGGCAGCAACACGATCATCATCTTCGGAATCTGTATCCTGCTGATCTATCTGATCCTGAGCGCCCTGTACGAGAGCTTCCTGCTGCCGTTCGCCGTGATTCTGGCCGTACCGTGCGGTCTGATGGGTTCGTTCCTGCTGGCCAAGATCATGGGTCTGGAGAACAACATCTACCTGCAGACGGGTATCATCATGCTGATCGGTCTGCTGTCGAAGACCGCCATCCTGATCACGGAGTATGCCGCCGACCGCCGCCGTGCGGGCATGAGCCTCACGCAGGCCGCCGTCTCGGCCGCCAAGGCCCGTCTGCGTCCTATCCTGATGACCGTGCTGACCTGCGTCTTCGGTATGATCCCGCTGGTACTGTCGCACGGCGTAGGTGCCAACGGCAACTCGACGCTGGGTTCGGGTGTCGTCGGCGGTATGATCGTCGGAACGCTGGCCCTGCTGTTCCTCGTGCCGACGCTGTTCATCGTCTTCCAGACGTTGCAGGAGAAAGTCAAGCCCCTGGAATTCGATCCCGATCCGCAGTGGGCCGTGCGCGCCGAACTGGAAGAGTGTAAAAACGAGAAAGAGGAGGAGTAACACATGAAAAAGATCCTGATTATATGCGCCGCGGCGGCGCTGACCGGCTGCGGCATCTACAAACCCTATACCCGTCCCGAGGTGACGACCGCAGGACTGTACGGATCGGCGGAGACCGCCGACACGACCACCCTGGGCGACATCCGCTGGCAGGAAATGTTCACCGATCCCCAGTTGCAGGCGCTTATCGCGCTTGCGCTGGAGAACAACACCGACCTGCTGTCGGCAGGCTGGCGCGTGAAGGAGGCCGAGGCGACACTTAAATCGGCGCGTCTGGCCTACCTGCCGTCGTTCAACTTCGCCCCGCAGGGCAGCTTGAGCAGCTTCGACGGCGGACCGACGGCGAAAACCTATTCGATTCCCGTGACGGCCAGCTGGCAGATCGACATCTTCAACGGACTGACCAACGCCAAGCGCAAGGCCAAGGCGCTCTACGCCCAGAGCAAGGAGTACGAGCAGGCCGTGAAGACGCAGCTGATCTCGGGCGTGGCCAATCTCTACTACACGCTGCTGATGCTCGACAGCCAGTACGAGGTGACGGAGGAGACGGCCGCCAAATGGCGCCAGAGCGTCGAGGCGATGCGCGCCCTGAAAGAGGCGGGCTACGCCAACGAGGCCGGAGTGGCCCAGTACGAGGCCAACACGCTGGCCATCGAGGCATCGCTGCACGACCTGGGCTACCAGCGTACGCAGGCCGAGAACTCGCTCTGCTCGCTGCTGGGAGAGGTTCCGCACACCATCGCACGCGGACGTCTCGAAAACCAGCAGCTGCCCGACGACCTGACGGTCGGCGTACCCCTGCTGATGCTTTCGAACCGTCCCGACGTACGTTCGGCCGAGTATTCGCTCATGCAGTCGTACTACGCCACGGCGAGCGCCCGTTCGGCCCTCTATCCCTCGATCACGCTGAGCGGCACAGTGGGCTGGACCAACAATAGCGGCGCAGGCATCGTCAATCCCGGCAAGCTGATCTGGAACGCCGCAGGATCGCTCCTGCAACCGATCTTCAACGCCAACGCCAACCGTGCCCGCGTGAAGATCGCCAAGGCGCAGCAGGAGGAATCGAAGCTGTCGTTCCAGCAGACGCTGCTCAACGCAGGCGCCGAGGTCAACAACGCCCTCACGCAGTGCCAGTCGGCCCGCGCCAAGGCGGACCTCCGCGTGCGGCAGATCGAAGCGCTGGAGCGCGCCGTGGAGTCGACCGAACTGCTGATGCAGCACGGCTCGACCACCTACCTCGAAGTGCTGACCGCACAGCAATCGCTGCTTTCGGCACAGCTGTCGCAGATCGCAGACCGTTTCGACGAAATCCAGGGAACCGTGAACCTCTACCAGGCTCTCGGCGGCGGACGTGACATTACGGAGGAAAAATAATGAAACGGGGAGTGACCAAAGAGGAGATCATCCACGCTACGCAGGAGCTTATCGCCCGGAACGGCATCCGTGCCGTCCGGGTCGATGAGATCGCGCAGACGCTGGGAATCTCGAAACGCACCCTGTACGAAATGTTCACCGACAAGAATGACCTCGTAAGCGCATGCCTCGAGGCCATGAGCCACCAGCAGCGGGAACGCATCGTCGCCTGCCGCAAACGGCGCGGCGGCAATCCGCTGCAAAAGGTGCTCCGGCTGACGAACGAATACATCGACAACCTCTATACGGTAGACCACCGTTTCCTGTCGGACATCAGCCGCAAGATCATCTTCGCGGAGCACTACGACGAGCACCGGGAATTCTGGCGCAGGGAACTGACCGACTACCTCGAAACCTGTCGCCAGGAACAGCTTCTGCTGCCCGAAATCGACGCCCCGGCATTTGCCGAGCAGTTGATGAGCACGATCCTCGACCTGCGCCTGAACGGCACGGTCCGCGAGGAACTCCGGCTCTTCTGCCGGACGATACTCCGCGGCGCGGGGACCCGGAAGGGCATCGAACTGATCGACCGCAAACCGTGAGTTTCGCAATACGCCTGTAAAAAAGCCCCGCAGCCGAACTGCGGGGCTTTTTTACGCCCGGAAACGACATGGCCGCCGGACGCCCGAGGCCCGCAGACCTCTGCGAAGCGAAGCCGCGGGTTCCCGCGGAGTTTCAAAGCCTGCGGTCCCCGGGCCTGCGGAAGCCCCGCACGGCCCGGCCGTCCTCGATACCCGCGCAGCCCTCGGTCCGCCGGCATCTTCCGGATGCGAAAAAGGCTGCGAATCGTTCGCAGCCTCTTCCCATAACAGGTCGTTTTCTCAATAGATCCTACCGGCATCGGCGCTCTCCAGATACCACTCCGCGTGCTCCGCGCCGTTGGACGAGGCCCATGCCATGAAGTATTCGTAGACGCCGCGGATGTCGTTCGTCTCGGCAGGGTAGCGGAACTCGCCCGGAATCATCAGCGCCCACATCATGTAGTTGTTCTTGGCCTGGTCGCCCTCCGTCACGAAGAACTTGTAGGGATCCGAAGGCAGGAACGAACCCTTGCCGATAATCCCCGAAGCGGTCGGCGCATAGCCCGGCATGTGAATCTCGCTGGTGCGCTGCTTCGGCGCGATGAAGAAGTTCATCTCCGAATCCAGTACCGAGGCGATGTCCACCGGCTGCGAGAAGGTCACCGTCGTGGTGTGTTTCCGGATTGCGGCGGCGGGCTGTCCCTTCCAGGTGTTCGAGGCACTCAACAGCTCCTCCGTCCTGTTGAAGAACGGAATCACGGCACAGGGGCTGTCGGCGTCAAGTCCCCACGAAGCGAACGCACCGCTGCCGAAGCCCTCGTGCGACGAGACGACGCCGGCCACGTCCGACGTCTGCACCTTGTCCATCTGCACGGCTCCGGCGATGTCGTAGGTGGTCCCCGCAGCACGCAGTTCCCAGTTGATCGTAAGAGCCGAGACCTTGCCGCCGTCCTTCGACATCATACGGTCGATACGGCTCACGATGACCACGTCGTTCATGTCGTAATCGCCCAGCCACGGCCAGTTGTCCTCGAAGCAATAAGTATAGGTACGTCCGGGAACGTTCGCATACTCGTCGGGTTCCGGCTCCGGATCGGGATTTACGGAGTCCTTTCCACCGTTGCAACCGTTTTCTGTGATGATCGTCGTCTGCGACGCCGACATCACGGCTCCGTCGGTCAGATAATCCTTCCGGATCGTGTAATCCTCATCCCGGTCGTTGTCATAAACGACCTCGATCGCTCCCGAGAAATAGGTTTCATGCCCTTTGCGGATATACGCCTTCTCCGAAATCAGGACCACGGCCCTTGGATCGGCGTCGCCGGTAAACGCGAATCTGTTCCCGCCGCCCTTTTCGTCGGCGTTGTACTCCTCCATCGTGAAGATCGCGCCTCGGGCCATCGACACGTTCGTATTGTTGAATTCGACCCTTCCGGCATCGAGTCCGGCATTCGCGCTGAAATTGAACTCCGCCCCCTGGGCCTCCAGCTCGTTCACCGAAGTGTGGCAGTTCACCCAGATCGTACCGCGGGCGGTCATCTCTTCGATCGAAGCCCGGCCGCGCTGGTAAATGGCCGTACTGCGCTCCAACTCGCACTCGTCGTTCACGACGAGCAGGGCGTTCTCGCAGTTGTGGAACTCGCCGTCGGAATTGATCTTCAGGTCGTCGACCGTAACGGCGCCGTCGTTGTAGATCCGCGCGGAGTTCGAAACCTTCATCTCGTCGGTCACGGTCAGCACGCCCGTCGCCGTGTTGTAGACAGTCAGACCGTTATTCATGTCGAGGCTGCCATCGACCGTCAACGTACCGTTGTTTACGATGCATTTGCCGCTGACATTGGGTTTCCCGACGGACAGCTTGCCATCGGCAAAGACGTAGACCGCAGCCCCGTCGGCAGCGGAAGGCTGAATTTTCAGGGTCCCGATCTTCACCTCGCCGCCCGGCAATACAGCCAGTTTGGCCCGTCCGATGTTGAGCGACGAAAGCGTCAGTTTGCCGGCGACATAAAGGATCGGGGCCTGATAGGGGCTGAACCCGCCGTTGAGATCCAATTCGCCCGCAACCTCCGCCCCGGCAGGGATCAGGTATTCGGGAGCGGCGTAAAAAGCCCAACTGGCTCCCAGCTGGTAGCTCTTGCCGCTCTCGATCGCGGTGATCACGGCTTTGGAATCGAACGACGCCGCATCGGGCGCCTCCATTTTCGGATAATCGGGCATCGAACTCCCGACCCGGGCGTTCGCCGCCAGACGCATCTTCGGCGCAGCGGCAGCCTTCATCGAAGCGCCCGTCACGGCTACCGTGCCGTGCGCCCCGACCATCTTCACCGACTTCGTGCCGTCGGGCAGGGTGGTCTGGACATAGAGGTTTTCGGTCCCGGCGTTCAGTGTGAACGCCGACCGGAAAGGCATAGCGGATTTCGCCACGCCCCGGGCCGCCAGATTCTCCGCCGAAAGGATCGGCGAGGAGTAAATGCGGATCACGGCATAGGGTGGCGTCGCGCCTTCCACGACAGGCGTCGACACCGAAACGGTCACGTTCCGGGTCGTTTTCCAGTCGAAATCGGCGGGAACAGCCCCCGGCACAACCGGATTGTCAGGGCTTCCGCCCAGATCCTTCTGACAGGAGGAAGCGACAACAGCCACCGCCATCAAAGCCGTGCAAAGTTTTTTCATATCGTAATTTTCTAAATGTGTGATGCATTCTGTCTTCGCGACAAATACTAAGTATAATTTTCTCAACTACAAAATTCCGCTCATTTATATGACAAAAAAAGCCCGTTTTTTTACGCAAAACAAAATTCCGGCCGAAAAAGAGGATTTCCGAAAAAATTTCCTATATTTGCACCGTAAGAGCAACAGAAGCGAATGACCAGCCCTGCAACATACGACTGTCGGCGCCGCGGAGAACACCGCGGAACGATGATGATGTCCATGTGCATGTGCAACCGTTTTCGCCGGGTGTAGCTCCTTCATGCACTGAAAATGACACAATCCGGCTTCGTAGAGGTCGGATTTTTTTATCGGATTTTTTAACGACAGATATAACATACCATGGATTCAAAAAAGTACCGTTTCGAAACCCTCCAGATTCATGCGGGCCTGCAACCCGACGAACCCACCGGCGCCCGGGGCGTGGCGATCTATCCCACGGCGGCCTATCGGTTCAAAAACTGCGACCACGCCGCAAGGCTCTTCGAGTTGAGCGAAGGCGGCAACATCTATACGCGCCTGCAAAACCCCACCACGACGGCCTACGAACAGCGCATCGCCGCCCTGTACGGGGCTGTGGGGGCGCTCGCCGTCTCGTCGGGCATGTCGGCCATCCTGATCGCCGTGCTTTCGCTGGCGGCTGAAGGGGACAACATCGTCGCCTCGCCGTTCCTCTACGGAGGCACCTACAACCAGTTCCGCACGTCGCTGCGCCGGCTCGGCATCGACTGCCGCATCGCCCCGAGCGAGCGTCCCGAGGATTTCGAGGCGCTGATCGACAGCCGCACCAAGGCGCTCTACGCCGAGAGCATGGGCAATCCCACCTGCGCGGTCCCCGACCTGGAGGCGCTGGGCAAACTGGCCCGGCGGCGCGACATTCCGTTCATCGTCGACAACACGTTCGGTGCGGCGGGCTACCTCTGCAACCCGTTCGAGTGGGGCGCGAACATCGTCGTGGACTCCGCGACGAAGTGGATCAACGGCCACGGGACGGCCATGGGCGGCGTGATCGTCGACGGCGGCAACTACAACTGGGCGAACGGCAAATTCCCGCAGATCGACGGACCTTCGGAAGGGTATCACGGGCTGAATTTACACGAGGCGTTCGGTCCGGCGGCCTTCATCGTCAAATGCCGCGTCGACGGGCTGCGCGACCTGGGATGCTGCCCCTCGCCGTTCGACTCCTACCTGATGATGATCGGGCTGGAGACCCTCTCGCTGCGCGTGAAGCATCAGGTGGAATCCACCTGGAAACTGGCCGAATACTGCCGCAGCCACCCGAAGGTCGAGCGGGTCAGCTTCGTGGGATTCGACACGCACCCGAGCCATGAAAACGCCCGCAAATACTACCGCTACGGCTCATCGGCGGTCTTCACCGTCGAACTCAAGGGCACGCTCGAAAGCACCGTGCGCTTCGTCGAATCGCTCCGCCTGGCGGCCAACATGACCATGATCGGCGACTCGATCACCGTCGTGACCCATCCGGCGTCGACGACCCACAAACAGTTGAGCGACGCCGACCTTACGGCGGCAGGCGTCACGCCCACGCTGCTGCGCATCTCGCTGGGACTGGAAAACGCCGACGACCTCATCGAGGATTTCGAACAGGCTTTCGCACAAATCGGATAATGGAACCGCAGATTTACATAGCTCCCGGACCGTTCGAACTCGAAACGGGCCATACGCTGCCCGAGCTGCGGATCGCCTACCACACCTACGGCACGCTGAACGCCGCCAAGGACAACGTGGCATGGGTGTGCCACGCGCTGACGGCCAATTCGGACGTCGCCGACTGGTGGCCCCACACGGTCGAGGCGGGACGGTTCCTCGACCCCGCGCGCCATTTCGTCGTCTGCGCCAACATCATCGGCTCGCACTACGGCACGACGGGGCCGCTGCACGTGAATCCCGCCACGGGGCGGCCCTGGTACAAGGATTTTCCGCCCTTCACGATCCGCGACATCGTGCGGGCGCTGAACATCTCCCATGCCCGCATGGAGCAGGGCAACATGCGCGCCGACGTGAACGTGTCGCTGCGCAACAGCCCGTCCGATCCGTTCGGCACCCGTTCCGAAACCAAGAACGTGAACTCGTTCCGCGGTATTGAAAAGACCATTCAGTATGAGATTCGCCGTCAGGCGGCCATTCTGAGCGAAGGCGGCGAGATTCTGCAGGAAACCCGCCACTGGGATGAGGCTTCGCAGACCACCGCAGGCGGCCGCGTGAAGTCCGATGCCGACGATTACCGCTACTTCCCGGATCCGGATCTGGTGATGCTGCACATCACCAAGGAGCACATCGAAGAGATGAAGGCTCAGATGCCGGAAATGCCGCGCGAGCGCCGCAACCGCCTGAAGGGCGAGTGGGACTTCAACGATTTGGAGATGCGTGACGTGCTCAACGCCGACGCTCTGGATCTGCTTGAGGAGACCGTCAAGGCTGGTGCCACCGCCGCAGGTGCCAAGAAGTGGTGGCTGGGCGAGCTGTCCCGCGAAGCCAACAACAAGGGCGTGAGCCTTGAAGAGCTGCCGATCACCCCGGCCGACGTGGCCGAGGTCGAGAAGCTCATCGCCGACGGCAAGCTCAACGACAAGCTCGCCAAGCAGACCGTCGAAGGCGTGCTTAAGGGCGAAGGCACTCCGGATGAGGTCGTCAAGAAGCATGGCTTCCAGGTCGTGTCTGATGACGGCGCTCTCGAAAAGGCCGTGGATGAGGCTCTCGCAGCCAATCCTGACATCGTTGAAAAGCTCAAGAGCGGCAATATGAAGCCGATGGGCGCCATCATTGGTGCCGTCATGCGTGCCACTCGCGGTCAGGCTGACGCAAAGGCCGTCACCAAGATCGTGATGAGCAAGATCAAGTAACGTTTACAACGATTGCTGACGATTACAGCCGATTGTTGAATCGCAGGAAAACGCACGTTCCAAAAAGCTTGGGACGTGCGTTTTCTTTTCGTTATTCCGGAAAAGGGATTTCAAAGAAAGAGAATACATAATCGCGAAGCGCATTTTCTTACGATTGCCGACATGTCCTTCAACATCAGGTTATGCTGGTAGAGGAATATGTACAGCGATTGCCGCCGCGCGGATTCACAGCTGACATACAGTCGGGTACAATACCCTCGGTATGGGTGCGGCGACGGTCGTGCCTGCAATGATGTAGGGGACAGGAATAATGCCAGAACAAGTTGAGGCTGCGACACAGGAGCAGTTGGACCAGCAGTCGCGTGAATTGCCGGATCTCATCGTCATTCCGTCTATCAAGGGCGAGATGGTGCATCTGCGTCCGTCCGTGATCGAAGATCTTGAACGTATGGACGCCATTGGGGCGTACATCGGCGCTTCCGGAATCACCGGCAAGGATCGGGTTGCCGAGCGTGGCGCGGTGCATGCGTGGGTGCGTCGTTCCGTGGCATGGTCCCAAGGCGAAACGCCGACCGAATCCGGTGTGGGGGATCCGGAGTCGCGTCGCACGATCGCATGGTCCATCATCACCGAAGCCGACCATGATGGCGATGGCGAGATCGATGCCGCGAATTCCGACAATGTGATTGGCATGATTTTCCTGATCGATATTGACGGTTGGGCTCGTTCCGCGCGCATTCAGGTGGTGCTTGGCAAGGATTACCGCGGCCGTGGCTATTCGCGTGACATCATGCCGCGCGTGATGACGTACGGACTTGCGCCGGAACCGGCAGGCCTTGGCATGCATCGCATTTGGGTTGCCGTGCCCGAGCAGAACACGCGTTCCGTGTCCGTGTACCAGTCGTTGGGATTCGTGCCGTCCGGTCGTTCGCGCGACGCCTTGTGGAACGCTTCGCAGAACCGTTACCAGGATCTGATCGTTATGGACACGCTGGTTGACGAGTTCGACCCGATCCGTTCGCTTGACGCGTTCGGCATGCATGTGATCGAAGATAATCCGGGCGTCAAGGAAGCGTTGAGCGCGCGCGAGCATTCCATTGCCATCCGACTGAATGAGAAGAATGCTTCGAAGCATGATGCGGAAGGTACGGATGTCAACGATGCCGCGGCAGCTGCGCAATCCGTGCAGAAAGCTTCTTCCGATGGTGCTGGTGACGTGGCCGAGGCTGTGCGGAAGGACGCGGAAGGCGCGGAACCTGCGCGACAAAGCGAGCATGATGATCGCAAGTCCGTTACTGGCGATGCCGATGCCGAAAACAGCTGGCCGTACACGGCGGGCGAGCGTAAGACGTCGAAGGAAGCTTGGTGGCGCACGCTTGGTCGTGGTCGCAAGCGCGATACGGAAGGTAAGTGATGAGCGCCGAGGATCTCGATAATTACGAAACCGACGCGGAACTGGCTCTGTATAAGGAGTATCGCGACGTAATCAAGCTGTTTACGTATGTTGTTGAAACGGAACGTCGCTTTTATTTGGCGAATAAAGTCGATTTCAATGTGCGTTCCGCAGGCCAGGACGTGTATTTCGACGTGCGCCTGACTGATGCTTGGGTGTGGGACGTCTATCGTTCCAGTCGTTTCGTCAAGAACGTGCGCATCGTCACGTTCAAGGATGTCAATGTTGAGGAAGTGCAGAAAACCGATATTGACATTCCTGATTCCATCTAGTTGCGCAGTTGCCGGTCACGCGGTTGCCAGTTGTGCGGTTGCTGGTCGCGTAGTTGGATCGCGTAATGTGGTTGCGCGCTTTGGCCGCGCAGTCGGGTCGTGCATCGGCCGGTTTGATGATTGCGTTTTGCATGATGCGATAGCCGTATATCCGGCTGACTTGGCTTGATTTTGTAAGCATTCGCACAAGTTGCGGTGTTCGTTTCCCTACCCTCGGGTAGACTATCAGGGATTTTTGTTTTCATAAGGAGACCTCAAAGTGACGCAA
>OLWA01003714.1_pt1 | contig 11133 bp, 8 predicted proteins | sample 1673251 | NCBI WGS metagenome assembly OLWA01 (sample SAMEA3178937, study PRJEB25190) | human gut metagenome | biome: human gut; feature: human-associated habitat; material: faeces | place: Austria | collected 2013
TCGGCTGCCGAGAAGGTCACTTTTGAGGCCAGCTCTCCGCTGACGGTCGCCGTCGGCGAAGCGTTCCGCGTGGAGTTCGCGCTCAACGCCTATCCCGACAAGGGGACGTTCAAGGCGCCTTCGTTCGACGGATTCGACGTGATCGCCGGCCCGGCCGAAGCGCAGGGACAGTCGATCCAGATCGTGAACAATTCGATGACGCGGGTTATCAACTACACGATCACCTACGTGCTTTTGCCGCAGCAGGAGGGCAACTTCACCATCGGTGCGGCCTCCGTGCGGGTCGGCAAGAGCCAGTACAAGACCAAGGCGCTGCCGATCGAGGTGGTGGAGGAGACGCCGGAGAGCAGCGGCGGCCAGCAGGCGGTGCAGGGCGGCCAGTCGGCCGACGACGTGCAGCAGGTCTCGAAGGACGACATCCTGCTGCGCATGATTCTGTCGCGCACGACCGCTTTCAAGGGCGAGCCGATCCGTGCGACGCTCAAACTCTACTACCGCGTCAACCTGCGGGGCGACAACGGCAGCAAGTTCCCGTCGTTCAACGGCTTCTGGGCACAGGAGATCGAGCAGGACGCACAGCCCCAGCGCGAACGCTACAACGGCAAGGTCTACGAGACGCAGGTCATCAAGGAGTATCTGCTCTACCCGCAGCAGTCGGGCGAACTGACCGTCGAACCCGCCGAGCTGAACGTCGTGGCGCAGGTGTTGGTGCAGAGCGCCAATCCCGATCCCTTCTTCGGCGGCGGCCACGAGGTCTACGACGTGCGCCGTTCGCTGCGCACGGCACCGGTCAAGGTGACGGTGCGCGACCTGCCCGCGGGCGCTCCGGCAAGTTTCAGCGGTGCCGTCGGCAAGTTCACGATGGCCTCCGACGTTCCTTCGACGGAGCTGGCGGCCAACTCGGCGGCGACCTATACGATCAAGATTTCGGGTACGGGCAACCTGTCGTTCGTCCAGGCGCCCAAACTGACGCTCCCCAGTTCGTTCGAGCAGTACAACGTCAAGACGACCGAGTCGATCAACGCTTCGACGGCGGGAATTGCCGGCTACCGTCAGTTCGAATACCCGTTCATCGCGCGTGCCGAGGGCTCCTATGAGATCGAACCGCTCGAATTCTCCTATTTCGATCCGCAGCGTATGGAATATGTGACGCTGAAGTCGCGGACGATGAACTTCGAGGTCGCCCCCGATGCACGGGGCGGCGGTGAAGCGGTGGTGATGCAGGGACGCGGGGTCTCGAAGGAGGAGGTCCGGCAGCTGGGCCAGGATATCCGCTTCATCAAGCTGGGCGCTCCCCAGTTGCGGACGGTTGCCGTGCCGTTCCTCTTCGGTACGGCCTACTGGATCGTTCTGGTCGGCATCCTGGTTCTCTTCGCACTGATCTATGTGGCGCTGCGGCGTCAGATCCGCGAATCGCAGAATGTGGCGCTCGTGCGCGGCAAACGGGCCAACAAGGTGGCCGTACAGCGTTTCCGCACGGCCAAACGCTACATGGAGGAGCAGAACCGCCACGCCTTCTACGAGGAGATGCTGCGGGCGCTGTGGGGATACATGAGCGACAAGTTCAACATCCCGATGGCCAACCTCACGAAGGAGAACGTTCGCGAGGAGCTCAACAAGCGCGGCGTCTCGGCGGAGATCTCGCAAAGCTTCACGAACATCATCACCCGTTGCGACGAGGCACAGTACTCGCCGGTCGAGTCGACACGCATGAGCGACGTCTACTCCGAGGGTGTGAATCTGATTTCGCAGATCGAATCGGTAATCAAACGGTGATCGAATCATGAAACGACTGTTATTGTTCCTCATACTGGTCTGGGGCGTGGGCGAGGCCCGCTCCCAACAACCGGCCGATACGGTGGCGGCCGATACGGCGGCCGAGGCTCAGACCGTTGTGACAACGGCAGATGAAGCGTCGGCGGCGACCGGCGCCGAAACGCCCGAGCAACTGTGGGACCGCGCCAATACGGCTTACGTCAACGGAGACTTTCATGCCGCCACGACGTCCTATGAAGAGATCCTTGCCCGCGGATTGAGCTCCGTGAAACTCTACTACAACCTGGGCAACTCCTGCTTCAAGGAGGGGCGTTTGGGTGAGGCGATTCTCTACTACCGCCGGGCTTTGCGCATGGCGCCGGGCAATGACGACATCCGTTACAACCTCGAGGTGGCCGAATCGCGCACGAAGGACAATATCGAACAGATTCCGGAGTTCTTTCTCACGCAGTGGCTGCGCAGCGTGCGCCACATGATGAGCTGTACGGCCTGGAGCCTGCTGTCGCTCGTGGCGCTGGTTTGTGCGCTGGGATTGTTCCTGGTCTATCTGTTGGCACGGCGCTTGTCGTGGCGCAAGGGCGGATTCTACGGAACGATGGTGGCCGTGCTGCTCTTCATCGTGACGACTTCGTTTGCCATGGGCGAGCGTCGCGAGATGCTCGACCGGACGCAGGCCGTGGTGATGTCGCTCTCGACGGCCGTGAAGAGTTCGCCCGACAGGTCGGCCACGGATCTCTTCGTGCTGCATGAGGGTACGCTGGTCGAGATCACCGGCCGTTTGGAAGGGTGGTGTGAGATCACCATCGCCGACGGCAAGAAAGGGTGGCTCGAGGAGAAAACGATCGAGACGATTTAGATGTCGCAACTCCTGCAGAATGTGGTCGGGGAGTTGTCGAAACTCCCGGGGGTCGGACGTCGGACCGCTCTGCGGCTGGCCATCCACCTGTTGCGGATGGACCGTGAGTCGGTGGCCGAGATGACCGAAAGCATCGACCGCTTCCGGAACGGGATCCGCTACTGCGCGCAGTGCAACAACCTTTCCGACGAGGAGATCTGTCCGATCTGCGCCGATCCGGAACGGGACCATGCGACGATTTGTGTCGTGGAACAGGTGGCCGACGTGCTGTCGATCGAGAATACGCATCAGTACAAGGGGCTTTACCACGTGCTGGGCGGGCTGATTTCGCCGATGCAGGGGATTTCGCCCTCGGATCTGAAGATCGATCTGCTGTGTGACCGCATCGCGGCAGGGGGTGTCCGGGAGGTGATCCTGGCCATCTCGACCTCGGTCGAGGGTGAGACGACGCTCTTCTATCTGATGAACCGCCTGCGGCACTTTGCCGGGCTGAAGATCACCTCGATTGCGCGGGGCATCGGATTCGGCGACGAGTTGGAGTATGTCGACGAGCTGACGATCACGCATGCGCTGCGCAACCGTCGCGAAATCGAATAACCGGGGGGCGCTGAGAGGGGCCGGGCAGGATCGGGAGAGAGACCGGGCGGAGCCGGGAGAGGACCTGAGGGTGGCTGGGAGAAGGATCGGGAGAAGGATCGGGAGAAGGATCGGGAGAAGGGCGGGGAGAGAGCGGAGCAAGCAGGAGAAGCGAGGCCCGAGGTCCGGACTGTGACCGGCAGCGCATTGCCGACAGGGCGCGTGTGGTTGGATGGAGAAGAGGTGAAGAAAGAGATATGAAAAGAACTTTTTTATAATAAGAAACGTTTATAAACAAACGAACTATGGAATTTCTGACAAACGAAAAACTCACGATCGTGGGTGCAGCCGGTATGATCGGCTCGAACATGGCTCAGACGGCCCTGATGATGCGTCTTACGCCGAACATCTGCCTCTATGACCCCTTTGCTCCGGCACTGGAGGGCGTTTCCGAGGAGCTTTATCACTGCGCATTCGAGGGTGTGAACATCACCTGGACGACCGACGTCAAGGAGGCGCTGACGGGTGCCGCTTATGTGGTATCGTCGGGTGGTGCCGCCCGCAAGGCCGGCATGACGCGTGAGGACCTGCTCAAGGGCAACGCGCAGATCGCCGAGGACTTCGGTAAGAACATCAAGGCCTACTGCCCCGATGTGAAGCATGTGGTCGTTATCTTCAACCCGGCCGACATCACGGGTCTGATCGCCCTGATCTACAGCGGTCTGAAACCCTCGCAGCTGACGACGCTGGCTGCGCTGGATTCGACGCGTCTGCGTTCGGAGCTGGCCAAGTACTTCAAGATTTCGCCCGACGAGGTGCGCAACTGCCGTACGTACGGCGGCCACGGCGAGCAGATGGCCGTCTTCGCTTCGACGACGATGGTTGCCGGCAAGCCCCTGTCGGAACTCATCGGCAAGGAGATGCCCGAGGCTGACTGGGCTGCCCTGCAGCAGCGTGTGATCCAGGGTGGAAAGCATATCATCGACCTGCGCGGCCGTTCGTCGTTCCAGAGCCCGGCTTACGTTTCGATCTGCATGATCGCTGCCGCCATGGGTGGCAAACCCTTCGAGTACCCGGCTGGAACCTACGTGCACAACGGCGAGTTCAACCACATCATGATGGCCATGGAGACCGAGATCACGAAGGATGGTGTTCACTACAAGGATGTCAAGGGTACGCCCGAGGAGCACAAGAAGCTCAAGGAGAGCTACGAGCACCTGGTTACGCTGCGTGACGAGGTGATCGAGATGGGTGTGCTGCCCGCCATCGACAAGTGGGGCGAGCTGAACCCGAACCTCAAGTAAGGTCCATCGGACCGTGCGTCCGACAAAGCGACGAAGCCGTCCTCCCCGTGCGGGAGGGCGGCTTCTCGTTGCTGGAGGAGCGGATCGTCGGCGCATCAGGGGAGGGATGGCCGACGCATCATGAGAACGGCGGAACCGGACGATCCGGTTCCGCCGTTTGCGTGAGATGGGGTGCCGTTTATTGGGCAGCCGGGGCCGGGATGGCCTGGAAGACGGCCCGCAGTTCGCCGTTGGAGAGGATCAGCAGCATCGGCCCGTCCATGTCGTAGTGGGTGGCCGCTTCGAGGGCTTCGATGAAGGCCTGTTCATGTTTGGCGTCGGGGCAGGCCATGCGGGTCGAGGCCAGGGGGCCGATCTTCAGCGAACGATCCTTGTCGCTCTGATAGGGACCCGTGATGCGGTTGCACGACCCTACGCCCGAGAGCTGTCCCGTCTGTTCGGAGAGCGTCAGGGTGAAGGTGCCTTCCGAGGGGCGTATCGTCTCGCCGCCGAGCTGGATCAGCTGCCATTCGGTACCGGTCAGCGGCCGCCGGGTTTTCTTCTGGTAGGAGCGGCAGGGGCAGCATCCGGCCATAAGAAGCACGAGCCCAGCCACTACCGTGGTGCGAAGCAGATTTTTCATGGTTTTTACATCGGGTTTTGCTGCAAATATAGAGAATAAATCGTACCTTTGGTGTCCCAAAGATACATGGATATGAAAAAGATCATCGCTTCACCGCAGGCTCCCAAAGCCGTGGGGCCTTATTCCCAGGCCGTTGAGACGGGCGGGACACTTTATGTTTCGGGCCAGCTGCCCATCGACGGCGCTACGGGCAAGATGGCCGAAGGCATCGAGGCCCAGACGCGTCAGTCGCTGACCAACGTCGGACATATCCTCCGCGAAGCGGGTTACGACTTCTCGGACGTGGTGAAAACAACCGTACTGTTGCAGTCGATGAGCGATTTTGCGGCCATGAATGCCGTTTATGCCGAGTTCTTCACGGGGGACAAACCGGCGCGGATGTGTTATCAGGTAGCCGCTCTTCCGATGGGGGCACTGGTTGAGATCGATGCCGTGGGCGTGAAGTAGGACCCCTGAATACGAGTGAGCGCGCCCCGGGGACCCTGGGGCGCGCCTTTTCGCCTTTTGTAGATAAATTGTCGATAAGTTTGATAGTGCGGATTGGCTTTTTAGGGGGAAAAGTCTGAAATTTGTAGAACCGCACTTGCCCCCCCCCGGCAAAGGAGGGTGACCAGACAATGGATGAAAACAGCAAAAAATAGATAAGTATCAAGTTATTATGTCGAAAACAACCAATACCGAAGCGCCGCAGAAGGTCGATTACAACGATGCGGTTGCCGAGTCGAAGAAGTACTTCGAGGGGGATGATCTTGCCGCCACGGTGTGGGTGAGCAAGTACGCGCTGAAGGACTCCTTCGGGAACATCTACGAGCGTTCGCCGCGCGAGATGCATGAGCGTATCGCCGCCGAGATCGAGCGTATCGAAAACAAATATCCGAACCCCCTCTCCCGACAGGAGGCCTTCGATCTGCTCGACCATTTCCGCTACGTCATCCCGCAGGGCGGCCCGATGACCGGCATCGGCAACAATTTCCAGGTGGCGTCGCTGTCGAACTGCTTCGTCATCGGCCACAAGCATCCGGCCGACTCCTACGGCGGCATCTTCCGCATGGATGAGGAGCAGGTGCAGCTGATGAAACGCCGCGGCGGCGTGGGGCACGACCTCTCGCACATCCGCCCGACGGGCAGCCCGGTGCTGAACTCGGCCCTCACGTCGACGGGTATCGTCCCCTTCATGGAGCGTTACTCGAACTCGACGCGCGAGGTGGCGCAGGACGGCCGCCGCGGTGCGCTGATGCTCACCCTCTCGATCAAACACCCCGATGCCGAACGCTTCATCGACGCCAAGGTCGACACGGGCAAGGTGACCGGCGCCAACGTCTCGATCAAGATCGACGACGAATTCATGCGTGCGGCGCTGGCCGGCAAGAAGTACCACCAGCAGTTCCCGATCGACTCGGACCACCCGAAGTATGAGCAGGACATCGATGCCCGCAAGCTCTGGGAGAAGATCATCCACAATGCCTGGAAGTCGGCCGAACCGGGCGTGCTGTTCTGGGATACGGTCATCCGCGAAAGCATCCCCGACTGCTATGCCGACGAGGGCTTCGTGACCGTCTCGACCAACCCCTGCGGCGAGATTCCGCTCTGTCCCTACGATTCGTGCCGGCTGCTGGCGATGAACCTCTTCAGCTATGTGGACAACCCGTTCAAGCCGGATGCGAAGTTCAACTTCGAGAAGTTCCGCGACCACGTGGGCAAGGCCATGCACATGATGGACGACATCATCGATCTGGAGCTGGAGAAGGTCGAGCAGATCATCACCAAGATCGAAAACGACCCCGAGGATCTGGATGTCCGCCGCGTGGAGCTGGAGCTCTGGAAGAAGATCCGCACGATGGCCCTCAAGGGCCGCCGCACGGGCCTCGGCATCACGGCCGAAGGCGACATGCTGGCCGCTCTGGGGCTGCGCTACGGTTCGCCCGAGGCGATCGATTTCGCCGTCGAGGTGCAGAAGACCCTGGCGCTGGCCGCCTATCGGGCTTCGGTGAAGATGGCCGCCGAACGCGGTGCCTTCCCGATCTACGACACGGCCAAGGAGGTGAACAACCCGATGATCGCCCGCATCCGCGAGGCCGATCCCGAACTCTACGAGGAGATGGCCAAGGTCGGACGCCGCAACATCGCCATGCTGACCATCGCCCCGACCGGCACCACGTCGCTCATGTCGCAGACCACGTCGGGCATCGAGCCCGTCTTCCGCACGGTCTACAAGCGCCGCCGCAAGATCAACCCCTCGGACCACGACACGCATGTCGACTACGAGGACGAAACGGGCGAAAAGTTCCAGGAGTACAACGTCTACCACCACAACTTCGTGAAGTGGCTCGAGGCCAACGGCTACGATACTTCGAAACTGGCAACGATCTCCGATGCGGAGCTCGACGAGTGGGTGAAGGCTTCGCCCTACCACGGCGCCACGGCCAACGACATCGACTGGGTGGCCAAGGTCAAGATGCAGGGAGCCATCCAGAAGTGGGTCGACCACTCGATCTCGGTGACGGTCAACCTGCCGAACAACGTCTCGGAGGCGCTGGTGGCCGATGTCTACCGTACGGCCTGGGAGTGCGGCTGCAAGGGCGTTACGGTCTACCGCGACGGATGCCGTTCGGGAGTGTTGCTCGACAAAAACTCGAAGAGCAAGAAAACCTGCGAGGAGCATCCGGGCGAGGTGCAGAAACGCCCGAAGTCCATCCCGGCCGACATCGTCCGCTTCAAGAACGGTTCGGAGGACTGGATTGCCTTCGTCGGTCTGCAGAACGGACGTCCGTATGAGATCTTCACCGGAAAGATCGAGGAGGATGCCATGTACATTCCGCCCAAGATCAAGAAGGGCTATATCATTAAGGTGCGCGAGGAGGACGGTACCAAACGCTACGACTTCCAGTATACGGACCGTTACGGATACACGAATACGATCGGCGGCATCTCGCGTCTGTTCAACGAGGAGTTCTGGAACTATGCCAAACTGATCTCGGGTGTGCTGCGTCACGGTATGCCGATCGAAAAGACGGTTTCGCTCATCGAATCGCTGCATCTGGACAGCGTGTCGATCAACACCTGGAAGACGGGTGTCTGCCGTGCGCTGAAGCAGTATATCGTCGACGGCACGAAGTCCAAAGGCAAGTGTCCGAGCTGCGGTCAGGAGAACATGGCTTACCAGAACGGCTGTCTGACCTGCATGTCCTGTGGCTACTCGAAGTGCGGATGATATAACGTAAAACGTTCATATGCTACGCAAAAAAGGCTCGGGGGATCTTCTTCGGGCCTTTTCTGACGGATAAAAGTCGATTTCTGCACTTTTTTTGTGGCGCGAACGCTTTGAATTGTAAAAAAATGAGTACTTTTACGACAAGTATGTGACGTACACGAACCATAAATAATTTGTATCAATATGAAGAAAATTTTCCTGACCTTTATGCTCGCGGCCTTTGCGGTTTCGGCATGGGCCGAAGGCACTCCCAAGAAGCCGAGCTTCTCGGGATTTGTCACCAACGGTTTCTGGGACAACTGGGAAGTGTCGGCCGGACTGGGTGGCGGTACGGCTTTCTCGAACAGCGGTAACCTCGGAACGTGGGGCAATCGCTTCGGCTTCGAGGGCAATGTCTCGCTGACCAAATGGCTGCATCCGGTTGTCGGAGTGCGCGGTCAGCTGCAGGGCGGCTGGTTCAACAATACCGATGCCGATCTGGGCAAGTTGACGTGGCCCTACCTGTTCGCTCACGCCGACCTGATGATCAATGCCTCGAACTGGATCGGCGGCTATCGCGAGGATCGCGCCTGGTATGGCGTTCCGTTTGTGGGCTTCGGCTACATGGCCTCGAACTTTACGGACTCGAGCCAGCGCGACAACCAGACGGGTACCAACCAGGAGTTCGCCTTCACGGCCGGTTTGCTCAACAAGTTCCGTCTGTCGCCCTCCTTCGATTTCAATATCGAACTCAAGGGCCTGATCGCCAAGTCGGAACTCTGTCCGGCATCGGTCAGCGGCGCCTATCTGTTCGGTTTCACGGCTACGGCCGGCATCACCTATCGCTTCAACCAGCGTAACTGGGAGCGCGGTGTTCCGGGCTACACGGCCGAGGATATCCGGGCCTTCCAGGATGCCGTGGCTGCCGGCAATGCGGCACTCGAGGCTTCGAAGGCCGAGAATGCCCGTCTGAACAAGAAGCTGTCGGAGGCCGAGGCTGCTGCCAAGGCTGCCGAGACGGCCGCTGCCGAGGCTGAAGCCAAGGCTGCCGCCGAGGCCAAGAAGGTGAATACCTCCATGCCGACGTCGATCATCCTGTACGATTACAGCATGTCGAAACTGACGGCCAAGGACAAGACGCGTCTGGAACTGACGGCCGATCTGATCAAGAACGGTCCGAAGGATCGGGTCTACACGATTCAGGGCCACGCCGATCAGCAGACCGGTACGGCTGCCGGTAACAAGCGCGTAGCCGAGAACCGAGCCAAGAATGTCTACGACTACCTGATCAAGTGCGGTGTGAACCCCAAGCAGCTGACCTACGAAGGTCTGGGCAACCAGCCTGATGTCTACAAGAACATCCAGAAGGCCAACCGTTCGGTGATCATCAAGTAACAATCACGCCGGATCGTCCGGATCCGATTGAAAAAGAGCAGCCCATGCAAGTGGGCTGCTCTTTTTACGTGTATGGGTATCGACGGCGGAAACGGAGGGCGGGGCTGGGGATCGGAATCGAGTTGCCTGCGAGGTCGGAACGGCGGATTTCCCAGAACTGAGGGCCGGAGCTGAAGATTTCGCGGGCCGGGAACTGCGGCCCATGCGCGTTGAATGGCCCTTGTGCCGGTTGTGGCTCTTCCCGTGTGGGTGTGAGGGCAGACGGTGTGGGTGTCGGACCGGATCTGTGCAGGTGGAAAGCCGGTCCCTGCGGGGTATTCGTGCAGATTGTGAGCCTTTTGCGGCCTGGATACCGTCAGCGGATGATGACCGCATTGACCAGGCGGACACCCGATCGGCGGTTGATCTCCTCCTTGAGGGCCTCGCGCTGGTAGAAGAGCTCCGAGCGGACGACACTCGACTGAATCCGGACGTAAAGTATATGTTTGTCGAGCCTCAGCTCGGTGGTCATGTCGGCCACGCGGTCGCCGACCACTTCGCGCCATGTGTCGGGCAACTTCCCTTCGGCCACCTTTGCGGCTACGTACGGGCGCTTGAAGAACTCCTCCAGCAGTTCGCCCATCACCATGGTTTTCGTGCGTCTCATGCCTCTGCGTTTTTATCGTCGGGCTCCGTCGGATGCGGATCCGATTCCGGTTCGGGATTTTGCGGTTCTGCAGCGGCCGACGCGGTTTCCTGTTTTCGCAGTTCCTCCTCGGCGGTCTGTCGGGCTGTCATTCGTTCCTGGGTGACGGAGCCGTCGGCCACGGCGAAGAGGGCATAGTCGCCCCCTGTACGGTCGAGAATCGTCTTCAGACGCGTCGGATTGCAGTCGGAGATGAGGATCTGTCCGAAGGTCTCGTCCGACACCAGCCGGATCAGCTGCTCGACCCGCCCGGCATCGAGTTTGTCGAAGAGATCATCCAGCAACAGGATCGGCCGTTCGTGCTTCTCCTCGGCCACAATGGCGTACTGGGCCAGCTTGAGTGCGATGAGAAAGGACTTCTGCTGCCCCTGCGAGCCGTATTTGCGCAACGGATAACCGCCGATCTTCAGCACCAGGTCGTCGCGGTGGATACCGGAAGTCGTGAATTCGTTGACAAGGTCCTTCTGCCGGGACGCCTGGAGGATCTCCTCGAACGGCCGCTCGTTCAACTCCGACTTGTAGAGCAGTTCGACCTGTTCGCGATCCCCGGAGAGCATGCGGTAATACTCAGCGACGATGGGCTGCAGGCGTCGGACGAACTCCTTGCGACGGGCGTGGATCACGCCTCCGTGGTCGCAGAGCTGGCGGTCGTAGATCTGAAGCATCGTCTCGTCGGGCTGCATCTTGAGCAGGCGGTTGCGTTCGGCCAGCACGGCGTTGTAGCGCATC
>OLWA01003716.1_pt1 | contig 11131 bp, 10 predicted proteins | sample 1673251 | NCBI WGS metagenome assembly OLWA01 (sample SAMEA3178937, study PRJEB25190) | human gut metagenome | biome: human gut; feature: human-associated habitat; material: faeces | place: Austria | collected 2013
AGAACACGAAGTGTTCGAAATGCGAATGTGGGAGAGGGGCGTCCTGAATAGTTACATATCCCCATTGTAATCGGAATATCCTGTATTGTAAAATACAAAAAAGAAGGGTTCTGTTATAGTTTAAAACTATATCAAGTTATTTTATTATCGTATTCAGTCTCAGCGCATTGGAAACCACGCAGAAACTGCTTAAACTCATCGCTGCCGCTCCAAACATCGGATTCAATGTGAGTCCAAATGGAATCAGAAGTCCGGCTGCAAGCGGTATTCCGATGGTGTTGTAGAAAAATGCCCAAAACAGGTTCTGATGGATATTGCGGAGTGTCTTCCGGCTGATCCGGATGGCCTGTGGCACATCAGACAACCGGCTCTTCATCAATACGATCTCTGCCGCATCGATTGCCACATCGGTTCCTGCCCCGATCGCGATACCAATGTTTGCCCTTGTCAATGCCGGCGCATCGTTAATTCCGTCGCCCACCATCGCCACTTCGCCTTTTTTACGAAGTTTGCGGACAACTGCCTCTTTGCCATCCGGCAGTACACCTGCGATCACTTCATCGACTCCTGCCTGCTCACCGATGGCTTTTGCCGTACGCTCATTGTCGCCAGTCAGCATGACAACGCGGATCCCCATCTCTTTTAATTCACGGATGGCTTCTGCACTGTCTTCTTTCATCACGTCTGCTACTGCGATCATTCCCTGCAGCACACCGTCTTTCGCAAATAACAGCGGCGTTTTTCCTTCTTCTGCCAGTTTCTCAGCACGCTCTATCATTGTGGCGCTCACTTCTGACAAATTCTGGATATACATAAAACTTCCACCGACAAGTTTTGCCTGGTCGGCAACACGGACTGCTTCCAGTCCATTGCCCGGAAGTGCTTGAAATTCTGTTACTTCTTCGTTTTCCATGCCCTCTTCTTCTGCCTTTTGCAAAATGGCTTTCGCAAGAGGGTGTTCGCTTCCTTTTTCCAGAGAATATGCCATCTGTAAAAGTTGTTTTTCCGAAATGCCCTCTGCCGGACAGATATCTGTCACTTTCGGCTCACCGGCTGTGATCGTACCGGTTTTATCCAATGCCACGATTTTTACTTTTCCGGCTTCTTCCAACGCCGCCGCATTTTTAAAGAGGATTCCTTTCTTTGCTGCGCGGCCGTTTCCAACCATGATCGCTACCGGTGTCGCTAGTCCGAGCGCACACGGGCAGCTGATTACAAGTACGGAAATTCCTCTGGCGATTGCAAATCCAAATTCCCTGCCAAGGAGCATCCATACAATGGTGGTAATGACCGCGATCGAGATAACGACCGGTACAAATACGCCTGATACTTTGTCCGCGATCTTCGCGATCGGTGCCTTTGTCGCCGCCGCATCACTTACCATCTGAATGATCTGCTGAAGTGTCGTATCTTCTCCGACACGAACCGCTTCACAACGGAGCAGTCCCGACTGATTCATCGTCGCCGCCGAAACTTCATCTCCTGCCGTCTTATCCACCGGAATGCTTTCGCCGGTAAGTGCCGCTTCATTGACCGCACTGTTTCCTTCAAGAACAACGCCATCCACCGGAATACTCTCGCCCGGTCTTACCACGAAGACATCGCCCATTTTCACCTGCTCGATTGGAATCTCAACTTCTTTTCCATCCCGAATGACATTCGCTTTTTTCGGAGCCAGACGCATAAGACTTTTCAATGCATCGGTCGTCTTTCCCTTCGAATGGGCTTCCAGCATCTTTCCTACGGTGATCAATGTAAGAATCATGGCCGCCGACTCAAAATAGAATTCCATCATATAGTGCATGACAGCAGCGTCATCTCCTGCTGCCTGCGCAGCGGTCATTTCAAACAACGCAAAGGTGCTGTATAAAAAGGCAGCGGATGAACCGAGTGCCACCAGCGTATCCATATTCGGTGCGCGGTGCCACAAACTTTTGAATCCGGAGATAAAAAACTTCTGGTTGATCACCATAATGATGACCGTCAGCAAAAGCTGGGTCAGTCCCATCGCCACATGGTTATTGTCGTAAAAATGCGGAAGCGGCCAGCCCCACATCATATGTCCCATGGAAAAGTACATGAGAATGATCAAAAATCCAAGGGACGCAAATAACCGTTTTTTTAACACAGGCGTATCATGATCTTCCAACGCTTCTTCTGCTGCCTCCCTCTGTATCGATGCTCCCGCCGTCTCTGTGCCTTTTACGGACGCACCATATCCGGCATTCTGCACCGCCGCAATGATCGTATCATCAGACACATTTCCTTCGACACCCATTGAGTTTGTCAAAAGGCTGACCGAACAGGATGTCACTCCATCCAACTTAGAAACTGCTTTTTCTACACGGCTGCTACATGCGGCACAACTCATACCTGTCACATTAAACTGTCGCATTGCCTCTTCCTCCTATTTGTGGAACAGAGAAATTTTCTTCTTTTCGTAAGGTTCCACTTCAATTTCAATGACTTTGTAACCGATTTCATCCACTTCCGCCTTCAATTTATCTTCGTCAAGTTTTTCTTCTGAAATGATCTGCGTCTCTGCTTTCTTATGAGAAGACGTTACTTCTTTGACATCGAATTTCTCCTGAATCATTTCATTCATGTGCTTTTCACAGTTGCCACACATCATACCTTCTACATCCATAATTGTTTTATACATCGCTAATTCCTCCTGATATTTAAAATAGTATTTCCATTTCTGTTTCTTCTATACTATACCCCTTGGGGGTATGTTGTCAAGAGGGTAAGTGATTATTTTTCTGCAATTATTCTTTTTCCCCATGGGAATCCCTTTCCGCTTGGGACCGCTTGCGCTTAGTGAACACACGTAACAGTTTCCGAGGACACAATACGTCCTCTGGAAACTGACGGTGTTCAAAATCCCGGTGCGGGAAGGAATCCCATAGGGGAAAAATAGCATTACAATAAAATAATATCACTTTACTTATGAATAAATAATGGGTATACTATAGATAAAATGTTTCCACAACAAGTTCGTGTTTATTGGAGGATTATTATGTCGGATAAGAGTTGCTGTTGTCATAAAAAATATCGTTCGGATGAGGAAAAGAAGAAACTGATTCACCGCCTGAACCGCATTGAAGGGCAGATTCGCGGGCTGCGCGGGATGTTGGAGGACGATGCGTATTGTATGGATATTCTGGTCCAGTCATCCGCAGCTTCTGCGGCACTGACTGCGTTTAACAGGGAGCTGCTCAGCACACACATCGAAAGCTGTGTGGTAGATGGCATCCGTCAGGGGGACGATGAAAAAGTCGAAGAACTTCTGTCGATCTTACAGAAAATGATAAAATAAGAAAACATGTGTCATAACAAGGGTACCTCATCACACTAGATAAGGTACCCTTATTTTACTCTTCTATCTGTATCCTCTACATACGATTATACAGATCCTGATATTTCTTCGCAGAATTTGCCCAGGAAAAATCCATCGCCATTCCACGATCTATGATCTTATTCCAGTCACGTTTGCGGTCAAAATAAATATGCTTCGCATAACGAATCGTATTGAGCATCTCATGTGCGTTGTAATTGGCAAATGAGAAACCGGTTCCCTTGCTCTCATATTCATTGTATGGTTCTACCGTATCTTTCAAACCGCCGGTCTCACGTACGATCGGAACGGTACCATAACGAAGACTCATCAACTGACTCAAACCGCATGGTTCAAACAGGGACGGCATCAAAAAGGCATCGCAGGAAGCATAAATCTTATGCGAACGCTCGTTGGAATAGAAAATGTTTGCCGAAACTCGTTCCGGATATTTCCATGCAAAATGGCGGAACAGATGCTCATATTTTTCTTCTCCGGTTCCCAGTACCACAAGCTGTGTATCCTCGGCACAGATTTCCTCAATCACATAGTCGATCAGATCAAACCCTTTCTGGTCTGTCAGACGGGAAACAATCCCGATCATAAATTTCTTGTCATCCTGTGCAAGCCCCAGTTCTTTTTGTAAAGCGCGCTTATTTTTAATCTTTTCCTTGCGGAATGTTCTCGCATCATAATGTGCCTCGATCATCGGATCCGTCGCCGGATTATACTCATCATAATCAAGTCCATTGACAATTCCTGTTAAGCACGCAGAACGGGCATTCATCAAACCATCCAGTTTTTCTCCATAAAATGGTGTCTTGATCTCTTCTGCATACGTATCACTTACTGTCGTGATCTGGTCTGCATAAACAAGTCCGCCTTTGAGATAATTGGCATCTCCATAGGCTTCCAATTTGTCCGGTGTAAAATAATACGCATCCAGTCCCGTCGTATCCATGACTGTTTTCTTATCCCAGACTCCCTGGAATTTCAAATTATGTATCGTCATGATTGACTTAATTCCGCGGAAGAATTCTCCCTGCTGGAACGAATCTTTCAAATATACCGGAATCAAACCGGTCTGCCAGTCATGACAATGGATGATATCCGGGCGAAAACCGATAACCGGAAGGGCAGACAATGCTGCTTTACTGAAGAACGCAAATTTCTCAATGTCCTGATAAATCTCTCCATATGGACGATTTCCGCTAAAATAAAATTCATTATCAAGAAAATAAAATGTAACCCCTTGGTATTGCATCTGAAAAATACCGACATATTGTTTTCTCCAAGCAAGTTCCAAATAAAAATGTGTGACAAACTCCATCTGATTTTTGTATTCTTCCGGAATCGAAACATACTTCGGTATCATAACACGTACATCAAATTCATTTTTATCAAAATACTTTGGAAGCGATCCAACTACATCAGCCAAGCCTCCTGTTTTGATAAATGGTACACATTCGGATGCTACAAACAATACTTTTTTCATACATACCTCCATTCTGAAACGTCACTTTAGTCTTCCAGTGCCTGCTTCAAATCTGCGATAATATCTTCTACATTTTCAATTCCAACGGACAAACGAACCAGATCCGGTGCTACTCCTGCTGCCAGCAGTTCTTCATCGCTCATCTGTCGATGCGTGGAAGATGCCGGATGTAAAACACATGTATGCGCATCTGCCACATGTGTCGCGATCATCGCAATCTTTAATTTCGCCATAAATTTTTCGGCCGCTGCACGGCCTCCTTTCACGCCAAAGGAAACAACACCACATGTACCATTTGGCATGTATTTTTTCGCTCTTTCATAATATTTATTGCCCGGCAGTCCCGGATAATTGACCCAGGTTACATTTTCGTTGGCTTCCAAAAACTCTGCCACTTTCTGTGCATTTTCGCAATGTCTCGGCATACGCACATGCATGGACTCCAACCCAAGATTCAAGAGGAAGGAATTCATCGGTGCCTGAATAGATCCGAGATCTCTCATGAGCTGAGCAGTCGCTTTCGTAATAAATGCGCCCTCCTGACCAAATTTCTCGGCATAAGTAATCCCATGGTAAGATTCATCCGGTGTCGTAAGCCCCGGAAATTTATCTGCATGAGCAAACCAGTCAAATTTACCGGAATCTACGATACATCCTCCGACGGTCGCATCATGTCCATCCATATACTTGGTAGTGGAGTGTGTTACAATATCCGCTCCCCATTCAAATGGGCGGCAGTTGATCGGTGTCGCAAAAGTATTGTCCACGATCAACGGAACACCATGAGCATGTGCTGCGTTTGCAAACCGCTCGATGTCAAATACGATCAATGCCGGGTTGGCGATTGTCTCTCCGAATACGGCTTTCGTATTTGGCTGAAAAGCCGCTTCCAACTCTTCGTCCGAACAGTCCGGATCTACGAATGTAAAATCAATTCCCATACGTTTCATCGTTACGGCAAACAAGTTATATGTTCCGCCATATATCGTAGAGGAAGATACGACATGATCGCCTGCGCTGCAGATGTTAAATACCGAATAAAAGGAAGCCGCCTGCCCGGAAGAAGTCAGCATCGCTGCCGTACCACCTTCCAGCGCGCAGATTTTCGCTGCTACCTGATCATTGGTCGGATTTTGCAAACGTGTATAAAAATATCCGCTCTCTTCCAGATCAAACAAACGCCCCATCGCTTCACTGGAATCATATTTAAATGTTGTACTCTGAATGATCGGAATCATTCGTGATTCTCCATTTCCAGGCTCATATCCTGCCTGAATACATTTTGTTTCCTGTTTCATTTTCCTTCTCCTTACTCTGTCGTCTGACCGTAATATGCATTTTCTCCATGCTTTCTAAAATAATGTTTATCCATCAGGTACTGTGGTGCCGGTTTTACGTGTGGATTGAGCGTCATCGTATGATGTGCCATCTCAGCCACTTTGTCCAGTACGACAGCATTGTAAACAGCATTTGCCGGCGAGGTTCCCCATGCAAATGGTCCATGATTTTTCACTACGATCCCCGGCACTTCCATGGCATCTCTGTCGCCAATCGTCTCCACGATGACTACACCGGTATTTTTCTCATAGTCCATGTTGATCTCCGCTGCTGTGAGATCTCTGGTGCACGGAATCTCCCCATAAAAATAATCCGCATGTGTCGTTCCCAGTGCCGGAATTGCCATACCTGCCTGAGCAAACGTAACGGCCCATGTAGAATGTGTATGTACCACGCCACCAAGATTATCAAAGGCTTTGTAAAGTTCGATATGCGTCGCCGTATCGGAAGATGGACGATATCTTCCTTCTACCACATTCTGATCAAAATCAACGACAACCATATCCTCCGGTGAAAGTTCATCGTATTCTACACCGCTTGGCTTAATGACAACCAGATTATTTTCACGGTCAATACCACTTACATTTCCCCATGTATAAATGACAAGTCCTTTTTCCTGTAACTCCATATTTGCTTCATAAACTTCTTTTTTCAATTGTTCTAACATGCTGTTTCCCTCCAAAAAAAATGTTATGTATAACGAGTCTGTAATCTAATTATAAACTAGTTATACATAACAGTCAATGAAAGTTTTTAATTGTAATTATTCTGTAAAGAGAGGAGTGGAATAATATCTGTCGCCGCTGTCCGGAAGGAGAACAACGATTGTCTTTCCTTTATTTTCCGGTTTCTTTGCTTCTTCGATTCCAGCCCACAAAGCCGCTCCGGAAGAGATTCCCACAAGGATTCCTTCTTCTTTGGCAATCAATTTGCCAGTCTCAAATGCTGCTTCATTTTCTACTTTTACAATTTCATCATAAATTTTTGTATTCAATACATCCGGTACGAATCCGGCACCGATTCCCTGAATCTTATGTGCTCCGGATTTTCCTTCGGACAGAACCGGTGAAGACGCCGGCTCTACGGCAATTGCCTGTACCGATGCTTTCTTGTCTTTCAGATATTCACCAACTCCGGTGATCGTTCCACCGGTTCCTACACCTGCGATAAAGATGTCAACCTCTCCGTCGGTATCTTCCCAGATTTCCGGACCGGTCGTCTTTTTATGCGCTGCCGGATTGGCCGGATTTTCAAATTGGCCTGCAATGATACTGTCCGGCGTCTTCTCCTGCAATTCTTTGGCTTTTGCGATTGCTCCGCTCATTCCCTTGCTTCCGTCTGTCAGCACAATCTCTGCGCCATAGGCTTTGATGATATTTCTTCGCTCTACACTCATGGTTTCCGGCATAACGATCACCGTGCGGTATCCTTTCGCTGTCGCAATGGCTGCCAATCCGATTCCGGTATTTCCGGATGTCGGCTCAATGATCGTAGAACCTTCTTTCAGACGTCCGCTCTTTTCTGCATCTTCAATCATTTCCAGCGCAATACGGTCTTTGACGCTTCCTGCCGGATTGAAATATTCCAGTTTTGCTAAAATTCTTGCTTCCAATCCCAGTTTCTTTTCGATATTGGAAAATTCCACCAATGGTGTCTTTCCAATTAATTCTGTCGCATTTTTATAAATTTTACCCATAATGGTCTACTTCCTTTCCTAGATAATATAATTGTCATTTTTTTGCTGCTGCCATTCCACAAGCTGTGCCAGGGTCACACTGTCAACGACATCGTCAATCGCCGTTTTCAACCGTTTCCAAAGTTCCAATGTGGCGCAGGTATCCTGTCTGTCGCACGTATTTTCCTCAAACTCCAGACAACTGACCGGTGCAAGATTCCCCTCGGTCAGACGAAGGATCATCCCTGCCGTATATTCTTCCGGTGGCTTCACCAGCTGATACCCCCCCTGCGGACCACGAATGGCCCGCACAAAGCCAGCTTTATTAAGAATCGACACGATTTGTTCCAAATATTTTACCGATATCCCCTGTCTTGTAGAGATATCTTTGATTCTCACCGGGGTTCCCGTGTCATACATTGCCAGGTCAAGCATGAAACGGAGAGCATATCTCCCTTTTGTCGAAATTTTCATCTCTTATGCCAGTGCCTTGAATGCTTCTTCAAGGTCATAGATAATGTCTTCTACGTTCTCGGTTCCGATGGAAAGACGAATGGTATTCGGCTTGATTCCCTGGTCTGCCAATTCCTCTTCGTTCAACTGAGAATGTGTCGTAGATGCCGGATGAATTACCAGTGATTTTACATCTGCCACGTTTGCTAACAAGGAGAATAACTGCAAATGGTCGATGAATTTCTTAGCTTCTTCATCACTTCCTTTGATCTCAAATGTGAAGATGGATCCTCCGCCATTTGGGAAGTATTTTTTATACAATTCCTGCTGTTTCGGATCATTGGAAACAGATGGATGATTTACTTTTTCTACCAATGGATGATTTTCCAAATAATTTACTACTTTCAACGCATTTTCAACATGTCTTTCTACTCGAAGTGACAATGTTTCCAATCCCTGAAGGAAGATAAATGCGTGGAACGGAGAAATCGTAGCTCCGGTATCACGAAGCAGGATCGCACGGATTTTTGTAACAAATGCTGCCGGCCCTACTGCTTTTGTGAAGCTGATTCCATGATAACTTGGGTTTGGAGCTGTCAAAGATTCAAATTTGCCGCTTGCTTCCCAGTCAAATTTTCCGCTGTCTACGATCACACCACCAATTGTCGTACCGTGGCCTCCGATGAATTTAGTTGCAGAATGTACTACGATGTCTGCGCCATACTCAATTGGGCGAACCAGATAAGGAGTGGCAAATGTGTTATCAATCACCAGGGGAATTTTATTTTCATGAGCAATCTTTGCGATGGCTTCAATGTCTACAACATCGGAGTTTGGATTTCCCAATGTCTCGATAAATACCGCTTTTGTATTTTCCTGAATAGCGCCACGGATCTCATCGAAATTTTCCGGATCAACGAACGTTGCTGTAATTCCGTATTCCGGAAGGGTATGGGCCAGAAGGTTGTAAGTTCCTCCGTAAATGTTCTTTGCTGCTACGATGTGATCGCCGTTGTGCGCCAGATTCTGAATCGTATAAGAAATCGCTGCTGCTCCGGAAGCTACTGCCAATGCAGCCACGCCGCCTTCCAGTGCTGCAATACGCTGTTCAAATACATCCTCTGTCGGGTTTGTCAAACGTCCATATATATTTCCTGCATCACTCAGACCAAATCTTGCTGCTGCATGTTCGCAGTTACGGAATACGTACGATGATGTCTGGTAAATCGGAACTGCTCTTGCGTCCGTTACCGGATCCGGCGATTCCTGTCCTACGTGAAGCTGAAGTGTCTCAAATTTGTACTCTCTCTTGTTTGTCTCTGCCATAATAATGTCCTCTCTTTCTTCTTCATTTATTTTTATTATCTGTTTGTTGTTTTTGTTGATGACATTACTATAACCCCTTTTTCCTACTTTGTCAATAGGAAAAGTAACATTTTTTATTTTTCTTTTGGGCGGTGGCGGAAAGCGGCGGAATTTCGTTTGTTTTTCCTTTTCCGGGGTGCCGGTACCCATACTTGTCATGCCATACGCCACTTTTCTCCTCTTCGGCATGCCCCCCCTCGCACCATCACTCCCACCAGCCACCGTTTCACGACAAAAATGCTAAAAAGTCCCAAAAAACCCAAAAACCCGCCCCACGACAAAACCCGCCCCACGGCAAATGCCATGGGGCGGGTTTCCTATTCTATAAGTCGTTCAACTATTATTTATACAGTTCAACCAGCTTCTGCAAGTGATCGTAACGAGCCTTTGCAGCTTCCTCGGATTCTTTGAACAGTCTTTCTGCTCTTTCTGGGAAAGGCTTGATCAGACGTGTATAACGTGCTTCGTTGTTCAAGAAGTCTTGGTAAGAACCATCTCCTTCTTTGGATGTCAAAGTGAATGGGTTCTTTCCTTCTGCTTTCAAGTCTGGATTGAAGCTGAACAAGTTCCAGTATCCAGCCTTAACAGCTTTCTTCATCTCATCCTGGCAATGGTTCATACCACCCTTAGCGATACCGTGGAGTTCGCAAGGAGCGTAACCAATGATCAAAGATGGTCCGTTGTAAGCTTCTGCTTCTGCGATCGCTTTTACAGCCTGTGCAGGGTTTGCACCAAGAGCGATCTGTGCTACGTATACGTAACCATAACTCATAGCGATTTCAGCAAGACTCTTCTTACCGATTTCTTTTCCGGCAGCAGCAAACTGACAAACTTCACCGATGTTAGAAGCCTTCGATGCCTGACCACCTGTATTGGAGTACATCTCTGTATCGAATACCATTACGTTTACGTTCTCACCGGATGCAAGTACGTGGTCCAAACCACCAAATCCGATGTCGTAAGCCCAACCGTCACCACCGAAGATCCATACGGACTTCTTAGCAAGGTACTGTTTCTTATCAAGGATTTCCTTGGAAAGTTCACAGCCAGCGGCAGCAGCTTTTTCAATCTCAGCAACCATTGCTTTTGTAGCAGCAGTATTTGCTTTTGTATTATCTTTTGTCTCAAAGTATTTATCTACAGCAGCTTTCAATTCAGCAGATGCCTTATCGGAAGCAGCCAGTTCTTTTACTTTGTCCATGGTCTGCTCACGGAGAACTTTCTGACCAATGTACATACCAAGACCATGCTCAGCATTGTCCTCGAACAAGGAGTTTGCCCAAGCCGGACCCTGTTTAGAATCTTTGTTTACAGTATATGGTGATGTAGCAGCCGGACCACCCCAGATAGAGGAACATCCTGTTGCATTGGAGATGTACATCTGCTCACCAAACAACTGTGTGATCAAACGAGCATAAGATGTCTCTGCACATCCTGCACAACTTCCGGAGAACTCGAGAAGTGGCTG
>OLWA01003724.1_pt1 | contig 11118 bp, 8 predicted proteins | sample 1673251 | NCBI WGS metagenome assembly OLWA01 (sample SAMEA3178937, study PRJEB25190) | human gut metagenome | biome: human gut; feature: human-associated habitat; material: faeces | place: Austria | collected 2013
ACAGGCTTTAGCAAACCGTTCCCATATGTTGGCCGCCGCTTTAACGGAGATCTGCTGCCCGATCACGGAGCGCAGCAGCGTCTCAAAAGGATTCCCGCGAGTCGCAAGAAATCCTTCAGGATTGGCGCGAATGATTTGGGCCATGACGGGATCAGCTTCGGAAAGCTCCTTTTTAGCTTGATCCCACCATTCGGGTTTTTCGGTTTGCTCTGCCATAGAGATTAAGCTCTGCGCCAAGTCGTCACACCGCCGGGAGCATCTTCCAAAACAATATTCTTTTCTAAGAGCTCCTTACGGATTTCATCAGCTCTTGCCCAGTTCTTAGCAGCCTTTGCCGCCTTTCTTTCCGCGATCAAGGCTTCGACAGCTGCTTCGTCCACTGAATCCACGGCGCCTTTGACGAAGGCTTCTGGGTCTAGCTGGAGGATGCCAAGCACACCGCCGAGTTTTTTGAGCTGGCGTGCAAGTTCAGGAGACTTCGTTTGGTTGACTTCTTTGGCCAATTCGAAGAGAACAGCAACAGCCTGAGCCGTATTGAAATCGTCATCCATCGCTTCTTTGAACTGAGCGGCATACTTTTCGTTCCAGTCCAGAGGGTTGTCGTCTGACGGCGTATTTTTGAGCGCCGTATAAAGACGAATCAGTGCCTGATGAGCGTCCTCGACCAAAGCAGAAGAGAAATCGATCGGGCTTCTGTAGTGGGAGCGCAGTAAGAAGAAACGGAGCGTTTCGTTGCCGTTCTTGTCGCCGTACTGAGTGTTCGTTTCCTTTAAAGCATCACGGATGGTCCAGAAGTTGCCGAGAGACTTACTCATTTTCTCGCCGTTGACGCGCAGCGGACCGGAGTGCATCCAGGTGTTCACGAACTTCTTACCGTTGGCAGCTTCACTCTGAGCGATTTCATTTTCATGGTGCGGGAACATCAAGTCAGGACCGCCGCCGTGAATATCAAAGGTTTCTCCAAGCAGATCACAGCTCATGGCAGAGCACTCAATATGCCAGCCGGGACGTCCTTTGCCCCATTTGGAATCCCACTCGGGTTCACCGGGTTTTGCTCTCTTCCAAAGTGCAAAGTCCAGCGGATCCTGCTTGGCTTCCTCAACTCTAACGCGCTCCCCGGGCTGCAGTTCGTCGACTTTCTTGCCGGACAAGGCGCCGTAGGGTTTAAATTTACGAACGGAGAAATCGACGTCACCATTCTTGTCCTGATAGGCATAGCCCTTTTCCAGAAGCGTCGTGATGATCTTGATATATTCGTCAATGCAGCCGGTCGCAGGCTGGACGACGTCGGGGCGCTTGATGTTGAGCTTCTTGCAGTCGGCGAAGAACGCGTCGGTATAGAACTTGGCGATCTCCATGACGGTCTTGTGCTCACGCTTGGCTCCCTTGACCATCTTGTCCTCGCCCTCGTCGGCGTCGCTTGTCAGGTGGCCGACGTCGGTGATGTTCATGACGCGGTTCACGCTGTAGCCCGAAAAGCGCAGGTACTTTTCCAGCACATCCTCCATGATGTAGGAGCGCAGGTTGCCGATGTGGGCAAAGTGGTACACGGTCGGGCCGCAGGTGTACATCTCCACATGGTTCGGCGTATGGGTCTTGAATTCTTCCTTTTTATGGGTCGCGGAATTGTATAAATACATGATAGATCTCCTTTGAGAAGATGAAATAACGGATTTAGTCCGCCTCTTTGAAGACGTCTAGGTTCTTTGCGAAATACTCAATGCCGGAGTACACGGTCGTCGCCACGATGACCGCGATGCACACGACATTCAAAAGGTTGCTCTGGAACACCAGCATCAGGCACAGGCACACCATGGTCGAGGCGGTCTTCACCTTGCCCGACCACGCGGCCGCGATGACGCGCCCCTGCTCCACGGCGACAAGGCGCATGCCGGAAACGGCAAATTCGCGCAGCAGCACGATGGCGAGACACCAGCCGGGCATCTGCCCATATTCGACAAAGTAGCACATTGCCGCCATGACGAGCATTTTGTCCGCCAGCGGGTCCATGAACTTGCCGAAATTTGTGATCTGATTATAGTGGCGGGCGATGTAGCCGTCGACAAAGTCCGTCAGGCACGCGACGATGAAAATGCCGAGCGCCCACCATCTCGCACCCGCGAAGTCCAGGTACAGCACCACTAAGAATACGGGGATCAGCGCAATGCGCATGATCGTCAGCTTGTTTGCAGTTGTCATATCTCTCTTTCCTCCTGCCTTGCAAGGCATTTACTTATTCGACCGCTTCGCCGGTCAGCTCGCCGTCCATCGTGCCGGTCAGGCGGACATTGACGAACTCGCCTGCCATGATATCACGTTCTGCGGAAAAGTAGATCTTTCCGTCGATATCCACGGATTCGGCGTAGCTGCGGCCGACATAGGACTGCGCTTCCTCGCTCCAGCCCTCGCACAGCACTTCGCGCACATCGCCGAGGACGGATTCATTGTATTCGTCGATGATATCGCTCTGCACGTCGACTAAAAGCTCCGTGCGGCGCTGGGCCTCCTCCATCGGAACGTGCTCCATCGTCGCGGCCTTCGTCCCCTCCTCGGGCGAGAACGGGAACACGCCCGCGCGCTCGATCTTCTCCTCGCGCAGGAAGTCGCAGAGCTCTTCGAACTCCTTCTCCCCCTCGCCGGGAAGACCGGCGATGATCGACGTCCGCAGCACAAGGCCCGGGATGCGCGCGCGCAGGTCGTGGAAAACCTTGCGGATGCTCTCTTTCGTGTCGCGGCGGTTCATCGCCTTCAAGATGTCGTCGTTGCAGTGCTGGATGGGGATATCGAGATACGGCACGATCTTCTCTTCCTGCGCGATCGTGTCGATGAGCTCATCGGTGATGTCATCGGGATAGAGGTAGTGTAAGCGGATCCAGTGGAAATCGAGCTTGCACAGCTCACGCAGGAGTGCGGCAAGTTGGTGCTCGCCGTTCAAGTCCGTGCCGTAGCGCGTGATGTCCTGCGCGATGACGATGAGTTCCTTCACGCCCGCGGACGCAAGCTCGCTCGCCTCGTCCAGAAGTTCGTTCATCGGGCGGCTGCGGTAACGGCCGCGCAAGCGCGGAATGACGCAGTAGGCACAGCAGTTGTCGCAGCCCTCGGCGATGCGCAGGTACGCATACCACGACGGCGTGGACAAAATGCGCGCGCCGCCCTGCACGCAGTTCTGAATGTCGCCCATGTAGCAGGGGCGCAGCCCGCCGGGCGCCATGACCTCATCGACCGCGCGGGCGATCTCGCCGTAGCTGCCGGTGCCGAGCACCGCGTCGACCTCAGGCAGCTCATGGAGCACATCGTCCTTGTAGCGCTGCGCCATGCAGCCGGTGACGATGATCTTTTTGAGCTTGCCCTCTTTTTTGAGCTCCGCCATCTCTAAGATATTATCGATGGCCTCCTCGCAGGCAGAGGCCAGAAAGCCGCAGGTGTTGACCACGGCCACGTCCGCCCCCTCGGGCGAGAGGACGACGTTGTGTCCCACATGCTGCACCGTGGCCATCATCTGCTCGCAGTTGACCTGATTTTTGGCGCAGCCCAGGGAAATGAAAGAAACGTTATAGGGCATAGAACCCCTCCTGATCGTAAACTAATTGTAAAAAACAGCCAAACGACTACTCTTCGTAATCGAATTCCGTCGCATTTTCGCTGATTTGGGCGATTGCCGCGCGCACATCGCACCATGCAAAGCCCCGCCGCAGCAGCATGTCGGACAGTCGCTTGCGCCCCTTTTCATCGAGCACGCGGCCCTTTGTCTTCTGCGCGATCACGCGCGCGATGGCCTCCTGCGCGTCGGGCGACTTTGACAGCGCGTCCTCCCACAGTTCGCGCGGCACGCCGCGCCGGTAGAGCTCGTCGCGAATTTTCGCCTCGCCATAGCCCATGCCGCCGTAATGGTGCACGAGCATCGCGGCATACTCCGCGTCGTTGAGTGCGCCGATCTCCTCGAGCCAGTCGCACGCCGATTCGGCGTCGGCCTCGACCGAGCCCTTTTCCCTGAGCTTTTTCGCAAGCTCTTTTCTCGACAGCGGACGGGACGAGATCATGTTCGCCGCGCGCACGCGCGTTTCGCTCCGCGCGCCGGACTGCTGCAATTCTACCACAGTCCTATCGTCAATGTCCAGTCCTATACATAAACCGAAACGCAGAAGCTCGCTCTCGGTGATCCGGAGGAGGTCTCCCCCCTCCAGATACACGAGAACGCGCTCCTGCTTATGCTTCGATCGTTCGATCTTCTCAATCTTCATCCTTGAAATCGTCGGCGCTGACATCCACGGCGCGGCCCGCGGCCTTCGCCGCCACGCGGGACTGGCCCGTCATCAGCTTGTCGAAGTTGCGGCGGATCTCCGCTTCGAGGTTATCGGCGATCTCGGGATTGTTTTTCAGATACTGCTTGGCCGCGTCGCGTCCCTGACCGATGCGCGTTTCGCCCATCGAGTACCACGAGCCGCTCTTCTGCACCAATCCGAGCTTGACGCCGAGGTCGATCAATTCGCCGATGAGCGAGATGCCCTCGCCGTACATGATGTCGAACTCCGCCTCGCGGAACGGGGGCGCCATCTTGTTCTTCACGACCTTGGCGCGCGTACGGTTGCCGATGATCTCGCTGCCGTTTTTCAGCGCCTCGATGCGGCGCACGTCGATGCGCACGCTCGAATAGAACTTGAGCGCGCGGCCGCCGGTCGTGACCTCGGGGTTGCCGTACATGACGCCGACCTTTTCGCGCAGCTGGTTGATGAAAATGACGATGGTGTTCGTTTTGCCGACCGCGCCGGTCAGCTTGCGCAGCGCTTGCGACATGAGGCGCGCGTGCAGACCGACAAAGCTGTCGCCCATCTCGCCCTCGATCTCCGCGCGCGGCACGAGCGCCGCGACGGAGTCGACCACGATGACGTCGATCGCGCCGGAGCGCACGAGCGCCTCGGTGATCTCAAGCGCCTGCTCGCCGGTGTCCGGCTGGGAGACGAGCATATCCTCGACCTTGACGCCAAGCGCGCGGGCATAGGTGATGTCGAGCGCGTGCTCGGCGTCGATGAACGCGACCTCGCCGCCCGCCTTCTGCGCCTGGGCGAGCACATGCAGCGCCAGCGTCGTCTTACCGGAGGATTCAGGTCCGTAAATTTCGATGATACGGCCCTTGGGCAGGCCCCCGATACCGAGCGCCAGGTCGAGCGCCAGCGAGCCCGTGGAGATGGCCTCCACATTGCTCACGGTGTTGTCGCCAAAGCGCATGATCGAGCCCTTGCCGTAGGTGCGCTCGATCTGCTGCATCGCGGTCTCGATTGCCCGCTTCTTGTCGTCGGCCATCGCCGCAGCTGCCTTCGTCTGAGACTTTTCTGCCATGTTCGCGTTCCTCCCGATTCTTTATGTAAACTAAATTTGCTTCAAATGGTCTCCACGCGCGTGCCGTACACCACGCGGGGGATGTTGTTGAGGTCCTTGACGATCTGAATGTCGCCAAAGCCGTGCGAGCGCATGATGCGCAGCACCTGATCCGCCTGCCCGATGCCGACCTCGAAAAAGAGCATGCCGTTTTCACACAGGGCATCGCGCCACTTTTCGCAGATCACACGGTAGAAGTCGAGCCCGTCCGCGCCGCCGTCAAGCGCAAGGCGCGGCTCGTGCTCGCGCACGGAAGCGTCGAGCATGTCGATGTCCGCGCTCGGGATGTACGGCGGGTTGCTGACCAGAAACTGGAACTCGCCCAGCGTGCGCGCGGGCTTTTCCCGCGCGTCGATCTTCAGGCTTGCCACCCGCGCCGTCAAGCGGTTGCGGCGGATGTTCTGCCGGCAGATCTTGAGCGCCTCTTCGTCATATTCGCCGAGCAGCACGCGCGCGTTCGGCAGGTTTGCCGCCGCGGCAAGGCCGATGCATCCGCTGCCCGCGCAGAGATCCAGAATGCGGCAGGCCCCCGCGCCGCGCGCCGCGTCGATGAGCTTTGTCGCCAGTACCTCGGTATCCGGGCGCGGGATGAGCACCGCGGGCGAAATGTCGAGCGGCAGACCATAGAACTCCCACTCGCCGATGAGATACGCCACCGGCTCGCCCGCCAAGTGGCGCTTGACGAGCTCGCGCGCACTCTTCTCCACCTCGGGCGAGGCGTAGAGTGAGCCGTCGCGCACCAGCTCCTCGCGCGTTTTTGCCGCCGCGGCGCAGACGAGCTCGCGCGCCGACTGCGTCGCCTCCTCGTCGCCCGCGCGCCTCAGCTCCGTGCGCAGGTCCAGATAGAGATTATTATACGTCGTTGCCATGCTTACCACGCATCCTTGCCTTTTTCTTCGGGAATAACCAGCTCGAGCGCGCGGATGGCGACCTCGAGCATGCTGTCGTCCGGCTCGTTGGTCGTAAAGTTTTGCAGCCACAGGCCCGGACGCGCCAGAAAGCGCGTCACCTTGTTGTCGTGCCCGCCGACGTAGCGGTTGAACTCATACGTCACGCCCACGATTGGAATGAGCAGCAGCAGGTGCAGCGCCATGCGCACCCACATGTTGCGCCAGTTGACAAAGCTGAAGACAAGGCTCGAGACTAAAATCGACACAACCACGACCACAAAGAGAAAGCTCGTGCCGCAGCGCGGATGGTGGCGCGGCTGGATGCGGCAGTTTTCGACCGTCAGCGGCAGCCCCGCCTCGTAGCAGAAGATCGTCTTATGCTCCGCGCCGTGGTACTGGAACACGCGGTAGATGTCCTTCTGCTTGGAGCACAGGATCATGTAAGCGAAGAAGATCACGAGCTTGATGACGGATTCGACCAGATTGTGCACCGCCGCGCTCTTGATATACGGGTCGATAAAGCCGGCCAGAAACGTCGGCAGCAGGAAAAAGAGCAGGATCGTCAGCCCCAGCGACAGAAAGACCGCCAGCGCCGTGATGAATTTCTGCATTTTTTCGTTGCCGAGCTTTTTTTCAAGCCACTGGTCAAATTTGCTCGGCTCGGCGACGTCCTCGTCGGGGAAATAGTCCGCCGAAAACATCAGCGCCTTGACGCCCTTGACCATCGAATCGACGAACGTCACCGCGCCGCGGATGATGGGTAAGCCCAAAACGGGGTACTTGTCGCGCACGAGCGTCAGCTCCTCGACCTTTTCGACCAGCCCGTCCGGCGAGCGGACGACAATAGCCTGCTTGCCCGGACCGCGCATCAAAACTCCCTCGATCAACGCCTGTCCGCCGATGCTCGTGCGGAACTTGGACGCGGAAGCCTTGTTTTTTGCTTCTTCTGCCATGAATGGTTCTCCTTTTTCTATGCGATATCATACCACGGGTTTTGCAAGAATGCAACACCCGTTCTATTTTTCACGACATGGGCAGCGAGATCGTCACGACCGCGCCGCCGCCCTCGGCGTTGGCGATGTCGAACGTGCCGCCGTGCAGGCGCACGATCTCGTCACACACGGCAAGGCCGATGCCGCTGCCGCGTGCCTTCGACGAGCCCTTGTAGAATTTCTGCTTGACGAACGGCAGCTCCTCCTCCGGGATGCCGGGGCCGTAGTCGCGCACGCGGATGACAAATTTTCCATCCTCGCACGCGGCGCTCACGTCGATGCGCTTTCCCGCGCCGCCGTGCTTGGCCGCGTTGTCGAGCACATTGCAGAAGACCTGCTTCATGCGCTCGCTGTCTGCCACGATCGGCGGCACATCCTCGTCAGGGCCCTTGTAGCTGACCTCGATGCCCTCCTGCCGGAAGAGCTCGAAATAGGTGTAGATTGCGTCCTCGAGCTCGCTGGCAAGATCGACGCTCTCCACGCGCAGCGTGAAGCGCCCGTCCTGCATCTTCGTGAATTCGAGCAGCTCCTCGACCATCGTCGTCAGGCGGCGGGACTCTTTCAAAATGATGCCGAGGCCGCGCTTCGTCTGGTCGATGTTCGCGCCGGGGTCGGCGGAGAGCGTCTCTGCCCAGCCGCTGATGGCGGTCAGCGGCGTTCGCAGCTCGTGCGAGACCGACGAGATGAATTCCTGCTGGATCTTCTCGGCCTGGCTGATCTTGAGTGACATGTCGTTGATGTTGTCGACCAGCTCGCCGAGCTCGTCGCGGTAGTGGTTCTCGATCATGATGCCGTAGCTGCCGCCTGAAATGCGGCGTGCCGCGTCGCTCACGACTGCGACGGGCTGGACGACGTTGTTGATAAAAATAGCATTCGACGCCGCAATCAGCGCCATGCACACGAGTGCCGCCGCCGAAGCGAGCAGCGACTCGACCAACACGCGATGCTGCGCCTCGCGCAGCGATGTCACGTACCGCAGCACGCCGACGACGCGGGAGTTAAAAAACAGCGGATACGACACCGCGAGGATATTCTCCCCCGTCTGCGGATCGCGGCCCTGAAACGACGCCATTTTACCGCCGATCGCGCTGTCAACGTCGCTCGTGCCGGGCAGCGTGCCCGCCGTCAGCCCGTAGGACGAGACCTGCACGCGTCCGTTCGTGTTGATGAACTGGAGCTCGATCGTGTCCTTTTCTTCAAACGTTTCGGCGGAGTACGACGCGAGGCGGTAATATTCGCTGTAGCTCTTCACGCCGTAGCCCGTGAAGGTCTCCGCCGCGATACGCGCGCGACTCTCAAGGCCCGAGCGCATCGCATTGTAATAGTATTCCTGCACGCCCACGCTGAAAAGCGCCACCGCCAGCACCAGCAGCAGCAAGATCGGCAGCACCGCCGAAAACATCCACCGCTGACGAAGGCCACGGATGTGCAGCGCCGAAGCAAAGCCTTTTCGATTGTCCGGCATCGCTGCCCCTCCTTCGTTCGGTGCGCTCACACCGTCCATTTATAACCAAAGCCCCACACGGTAGAGATGTACTTCGGCTCCTGCGCGTCATCTTCGATCTTGAGGCGCAGGCGGCGGACATTCACGTCCACGATCTTGAGCTCGCCAAAGTAGCCCTTGCCCCACACGGCGTCGAGAATTTCCTCGCGCGCGAGCGCCTTGCCGCTGTTTTCCATAAAGAGCTTGACGATCGCGTACTCGATCTGCGTCAGCTTGACGCGCTCGCCGTTTTTTTCAAGCGTCCGGTTCGTCAGGTTCAGCAGAAACGGCGGCTGATACAACTCTCCGGTATGCGTGGCCGGCGTGTTTTCGCCCATGCGGCGCAGCAGCGCGTCCACGCGCGCGGTGAGCTCGGCGGGCGAAAACGGCTTTGTCACATAGTCGTCCGCGCCGGTCATCAGGCCCGTCACCTTGTCCATCTCCTGCGTGCGCGCCGTCAGCATGATGATGCCGACCTGCGCGTTCGACATGCGGATGCGGCGGCAGACTTCGAACCCGTCGATGTCCGGCAGCATGATGTCGAGCAGGCACAGCTTCGTGTCGGGATTTTCCTGCAATTTTTGAAGCGCCTCCTCGCCGCACTCAGCCTCCACGACCTCGTAGCCCGCACGCTGCAAATTGATGACAATAAAACTACGGATACTGGCTTCATCCTCCAGCACCAGCACTTTTTTCATATCGTTTCTCCTCTCAGTTGTCTCCCATCGTCCATTCCGCCGTGATGAGCGAGAAGCGCTCGCGCAGCGATTGCTCATCAAGCGTGATATTCCATACATCGCCGATCCGTGCGGCGTATACCGCCTCCACCTGCTGCGTGAGCACAAAGCGGCTGCCGATGTTGGCAAGTCCCTCGCGCGCCTCGCCCGTCAGGGTGTAGACGGTGAGCAGTTTCTCTCTCAGTCCGCCCTCGCCCGCGCGGTAGAAGGACACAGCGGTCTCGCCGCTGCCCGCGCTGCGCTCGACGGTCAGATGGTCCTTGTCCCACTCGTCCGGCAGCACAAGGCTCCAGCCGTCCGCCACATTGTGGAAGCAGCTCTGCACGTCCGTCACCGTGCCGTCGATGCTGTACTGCTCCCAGACAACGTAATACTGCAGCTCGCTCTCGCGGTCAAAGCGCTGCAAGGGGCGCGTCTTCGGCGCTTCGGTCACGCCGTCGCTGTTTTCATCGCGCGGGAAAAGGCCGAGGAAAATTTCCTCCGCGGGTACCTGATTTGCGTCCGCGCCGAGGGCGATGTTCTGCAGCCGCCCGCCCTTGAGCGCCAGCACGTCCGTCACGGTCAGGTTGTCGCCCGTCACGCCCGTCACGAACAGCGCGTTCTCCCCGCCCGTCAGCGTGCCGGCCGTCAGGCGGCTCAGCTCCGCCACCGAGGCGGACAGGCGCAGCGAGGACTTCGCGTGCAGCGCGCCGTCATCCCAGTCGTAGTAATCGACGCGCGCCGTACTCTCTTCGTCGCTGCAAATAATTAAAAGTTCCTGCTTCCCGTCGCCGTTCATGTCGAGGTTCGCGTAACGGGAATAGCCCGTCGTCAAAAGCGACTCCGACGTGCCGGGAGAGAGCGGATAGATGGCAAGCCCCTGCACATCCGAGCTGCTCTTGTAGCCGACCAGGATCTCCTTGAGCCCGTCGCCGTCCAGATCCGCGTAGTTCACGCTGTAGATCTGGCTCGATGCGCCCTCGATCACGGCGTAGCGCTCGTAGCTGTCGCCGTCGGCTTTGAAGATGTAGATCTTCATCGGCTTTTTGTCGCTCGCGCGGCGGAAGAAGGCCACCGCCTCTTCGCTGCCGTCACCATCGAGGTCGATCATCTGCACGCTCTGCAAATTGCTGCCCGACGTGGGCGCGGCATACTCCGCGCCGTTTGTGAGCAGCGCGTCGATCTGCGATTCGAGCGACTCATACTCGCCCGCGAGCTTCGGCAGGCGGTAGAGCGACGTCTCCGGCGTCGTGAACATGCAGCCCGAAAGCAGCAGTGAAAATAATCCGATCACCAGCATTTTCCCCGCGCGCTTCATTCTCTCCGCCTCCTTTTTTCATGCAGATACCAATACAAAGTTATCATAGCACGCCGCCGCGCAAAAAGGTAGCCCCTTTTTGCGCATTTTCCGCAAAAAAGCAGCGTTCAATGTCCTATCTAAGCCTCATCAAAGCGAAAGATGCGCCTTTTGCGCCCACCGGGCGCAAAACAGCATTCTAAAAAGCACGCATTTTGTGCTCCCCGAGCACAAAACAGTGTCCTCGCACGCACTCCCCCGGCGCATTTCGCGCTCTGCGGGCGCGAAACAGCCCACCGCACCCAAGCGTCGCAGACTTTCGCGTCCGCAGACGCGAAATAATTTTGATCGTCATTTCCAACGA
>OLWA01003726.1_pt1 | contig 11113 bp, 6 predicted proteins | sample 1673251 | NCBI WGS metagenome assembly OLWA01 (sample SAMEA3178937, study PRJEB25190) | human gut metagenome | biome: human gut; feature: human-associated habitat; material: faeces | place: Austria | collected 2013
CTGCCGCACCTCGCTCGCCGTATCGGCACTTAGAATTATGCGGTATTGCCTAAAAACAATCGATGGTGCAGCTGAAAAGTCGAAAATATCGTCTATTTCTACAAACGCAGCGGGATTTTGCGTTAAAAAGCCTTGGAATCCACAAAGGATTTCTTTGCCTTAAATCCGTCTTGCGCTTGTGAAAGATCCGTCATTTTCTTTGTTTTCAGATCCACCTTAAGAAGCCGCACCAGATGTGGACTGTGCGGGGCCGCAGTGTGATGTTGAGAAAGGGGAGCAGCAGATGACCCGGATTGCGATTGTGGAGGACGAGGCGGCGGTGCGGGAACAGCTGGCGGGGTGCTGATCGTGTTCATTACCAACATGGCGCAGTATGCCATCCGCGGATATGCCGTTGGGGCGCTGGATTATGTGCTGAAACCGGTGCCCTACTTTGCGTTTTCGCAGCAGTTGCAAAAGGCGCTGGGACAGCTGAAAAAGCGGGAGCGGCATTATCTGGCTGTGGCGGTGGACGGCGGTATGCGGCGGCTGGACGCGGCGGAAATTTATTACCTGGAAAGCGAAGGCCACAAGGTACATTTTTACACCGAAAAAGAAGATTTTGTGGTGCCGGGCACCCTGAAAAACTATGAGGAAAAGCTGGTGGGCCGGGCGTTTGCACGGTGCAACAGCGGGTATCTGGTCAATCTGACGCAGGTTTCCGGCGTGCAGCAGGATATGGTGCAGGTTGGTCCGTATACGCTGCAGATCAGCCGCCCGCGGCGTAAGGCCTTTATGGCGGGGCTGGCGGATTATATTGGGGGTGCGGGACAGTGACGACATTGCCGGATATTCCCCGCCTGTACACCGCTTTGGCGGAAGTGCTGGCGGCGCTGCTGTATGCGCACAGGCTGCCGCCGCGGATGAACCAGCGCGTGATCTGGGGCGTGGAAGCCGGTTGGGCGGTGCTGTTGGGGGCGTTTTTGCAGGCCACGGGGAAAGTTCCGCTGGCGTGGTGGATCCCCTGCATGGCAATGGCAATTCTTTCCATGCTGCTGTTTTTGTGGGTCACACGCAGCATTACGCTGCTGGAAGCGGGTTATGTGTGCGCGCGAGCCTTTATTTTGGCGGAGCTGGCGGCCAGCGTGGAATGGCAGCTGCACTGCGTGCTGTGGCCGCAGCGCGGCGGAGCGGAGCCGCTTTCGCTGCTGCTGTTGGCGGTGGTGTACGGCGGCATTTTTACCGCCATGCTGTTTGTGGAGAACCGCCGCCCCGGCCCGGCCGGGAAGCTGAAAATAACGCCCGCAGGAACTTTTGTGGCGGTGGTTATGGCGCTGACCGCATTTGCCGTGAGCAATTTGAGCTTTGCCAACGGCAGCGAAGCCAACATGAACATGTTTTACATCCGCACGCTGGTGGACCTGGCCGGGGCGCTGATTTTGACGGTGCAGCACGAGCAGCTGCGCGAAGCCGCCCTGCACAGCGAGCTGGCGGAGCTGGACGGCGTTTTGCACCGCCAGTACGAGCAGTACAAGCAGAGCAAGGAGAACATCCGCCTGATCAACCGGCGCTACCACGAGCTGAAAATGCAGATTGCGGCCATCCGGGCGGAGCGGGACCACGCCAAGCAGGATGTGGCGCTGGCGGCCATGGAAAGCGGCATCCGCCAGTACGAGGCGGAGAACAAGACCGGCAACCCGGTGCTGGACACCCTGCTGACGGCCAAAAGCCTGTACTGCCAGCAGCACCACATCACGATGACCTGCGTGGCGGACGGGCATTTGCTGGACTTTTTGGAAACAGGGGAGATCTGCACGATTGTGGGCACGGCGCTGGACAACGCAACCGAGAGCGTGGAGACCGAGCCCGACCACGAAAAGCGGCTGATCCGGGTGGCGGTGTACGCCCAGAACGGCTTTGTGATGCTGCGGTTTGAAAACTACTGCGCGCAGGAAGTGGAGCTGGGCGCGGACGGCCTGCCGCGCCGCAACACCCATGGCGGCAGCGACCTGCGCAGTGTGCGCGCCGCAGCCGAAAAGCGCGGCGGAACTATGACGCTGCACTGGGAGAATGAGTGGTTTACGCTGCGGGTGCTGCTGCCGCAGAAAAGCTGAATGGATGGCTGGGGGTCTAGGATAAGGCACCCGGCCATTTTTGGTGTTTGGGCGGGGTGCACAAAACAGGGTCGAGATGCTTTGTGAGAGATGCACAACAAAAAATGAAATGTTTTTGAAACTTTTGCAAAACATGCAACGGAAACAACAGTTTGTGCAAAAAATGAGCCGAAAGAAAATTGTTTTGGTACAATATCATCAATAAAAGCGGAAATCCCGTCAGCCGCCATCCGGAGGGCGGCACAATAAAAGGAGGAAAACAATGAACACCCTGCTTCTTACCCTGGCAAACATGGGCGTCAACCTGGACGACGTTGCCGATGTGGTCAATAACTGCATCCCGCAGCTCATCTTCTTTGGCGTTGTGGTTGCCGCCGCCATTATCGTACTGATCGCTATGGCGGTCAACAAGAAACTGGCCAAGCCCACCAAATTCATGGTGCGCGCCCAGTCTGGCCTGGCCGTGCTGGTGGCTTTCGGCATCATGCTCAACCTGGTTGCCTTTGGCCCCATGAGCACCATGCTCGACCTGGTCACCGGCAACGGCACTATCACCGAAGAATCTGGTGCAGAGGCCAACGCCCTGTGCACCGAGATTGCCGAGGAAGGCATCGTCCTGCTGCAGAACGATGACAACGAACTGCCCCTCGCGTCCGGCAGCAACCTGAACGTCTTTGGCTGGGCTTCTGTCGGCCCTGTCTACGGCGGCTCCGGCGCCGGCGCGATCTCTGCCGATCGTCCCACCGTCAGCCTGCTGGATGGCCTGCACAACGCGGGCATCAACACCAACACCGAGCTGAGCGATTTCTACACCGCTTACTGCGCCGAGCGCCCGGCGCTGGGTTACAGCAACCATAACTGGACCCTGCCCGAGCCCACCGCCGCCAGCTACACCCAGGAGCTGATCGACAACGCCAAGTCTTTCTCTGACACTGCGATGGTCGTCATCAGCCGCGTTGGTGGCGAAATGGCTGACCTGCCCACTAACATGGATGGACTCAACTACACTGAAAACTCTACCGAGTATAATGATTTCGAACCCGGCCAGCATTATCTTTCTCTGACCAAAACAGAAAAGAACATGATTGATATGGTCACCAAAAACTTTGCTAATGTTGTGCTGGTTTACAATGGTGCCAATACTTTGGAAATGGGCTTCGTGAATGATTACCCCCAGATCAAGAGCGTCATTTGGTGCCCCGGCACCGGTCAGACTGGCTTCAACGCTCTGGGCGAGATTGTTGCCGGTGAGGTCAACCCCTCCGGCCACTCTGCTGACACCTTTGTCTATGACCTGACCGCAGCTCCTTACTTCAACAACATCGGCGACTTTGCTTACACCAATGCGGATTCCGTTGGTTACACCGTTGCCAGCCAGGCTGGCGGTGATGCAAAGCTGGTTCCCCCGCACTTCGTCAACTATGTTGAGGGCATCTACGTCGGCTACAAGTTCTACGAGACTGCAGCTGCCGAGGGCCTGATCGACTATGACAAAACCGTTCAGTACCCCTTCGGCCACGGCCTGTCCTACACCACCTTTACCCAGAAAATCGACTCCATGACCGAGGCTGACGGCACCATCACTCTGGATGTCACCGTCACCAACACCGGCAGTGTGGCCGGTAAGGACGCCGTGCAGGTCTACTTCAACCCGCCGTACACCGATGGCGGCATTGAGAAGGCTTCCGCCAACCTCGTCACCTTCGGCAAGACCGACTCCATTGAGCCGGGCGCTTCCCAGACCTTGACCCTGACCTTCAACACCGAGGACATGGCCAGCTTTGACAGCAAGGACAAGGGCTGCTACGTGCTGGAAGAGGGCGACTATATCATCAGCATCAACGAGGATTCCCACACGGTGCTGGATTCCAAGACCTACAATGTCGCTTCCACCATCGTCTATGACGAGTCCAACCCCCGCAGCACCGACGCCGAGGCTGCTACCACCAAGTTCGACTTCGCTGACGACAAGCTCGTCACCCTGTCCCGTGCTGATCACTTCGCCAACTATGCCGAAGCTGTTGCTGCTCCCTCTGACTACACCATGTCTGAGGAAAGCATGAGCACCCTGTACAACGACCACAACTGGACCCCTGAGGACTTCAACGACCCCAACGATGAGATGCCCGTTACCGGTGCCAACAACGGCCTGAAGCTGGCTGACCTGCGCGGTGCTGACTACGACGACGAGCGTTGGGATACCCTGCTCGACCAGATGACCGTCACCGAGATGGACGACCTGATCGCACTGGGCGGCTACCAGACCAAGGCCGAGGCCAGCGTTGACAAGTACGCGACCATCGACTGCGACGGACCCGCTGCCATCAACAACAACTTTACCGGCGTTTCTTCCATTGGCTTCCCGTCCGAGATCATCATCGCTTCCACCTTCAACACCGACCTGGCCCGCCGCTACGGCGAGAGCATCGGCCGCATGGCCAGCGAGATGAACGTCACCGGCTGGGACGCCCCCGCCATGAACGGCCACCGTTCCGCCTTTGACGGCCGTAACTTCGAATATTACTCTGAGGACAGCGTCCTCGCCGGTTACATCGGTGCCAGCTCCATTGCCGGTGCCCAGAGCTACGGCGTCTACGCTTACATGAAGCACTTTGCCCTGAACGACCAGCAGACCAACCAGAGTAAGCTGCTCTGCACCTGGGCTGACGAGCAGGCTATCCGCGAGATCTACCTGCGTCCCTTCGAGATCAGCGCCAAGGTGGGCGGCTGCAAGGCCGTCATGTCCAGCTGGAACTATATTGGCAACCAGTGGGCCGGTGCCTGCAATGCACTGCTGAACGGCGTGCTGCGCGGCGAGTGGGGCTTCCGCGGTATGGTCATCACCGACGGCTTCCACTTCACTGACTACATGGATTCAGATATTGCCATCCGCAACGGCTGCGACCTGATGCTGAAGAACTACGATGTTGCCACCAACCACCTGACTGATACCACCAGTGCTACCAGCGTTAAGGCTATGCGTCAGGCTTGCAAGAACATCATGTACACCGTGGTCAACTCCCGCGTTTACGACCCCGCCAACACTGTTTCCACCCCCATCTGGCGTACCGCTATGATCGTGGTCGACGTGCTGCTGGCTGTACTACTGGTCGTGCTGGAAGTTCTCACCTTCAAAAGCTACAAGAAGAAAAAGGCACAGTAAAGTGTAATTTGTAAGCTGTGCAGCTGCCCTGCGGTCCATCGCCGCCGACTTTGCGCGGTTGTGCGGTGGGCCGCAAGGCTGTTTTTAAGAAAAGGAACCACCTTATGCAAAAGAAACAACTGCAAGCTTTGACGCTTGAACAAAAATGTGCGCTGCTTTCGGGCGCGGGTACCTTTACCACCCGTGCGTATCAAAAGGCTGGCATTCCGGCTATCACTTTGTCCGATGGCCCCAACGGCGTGCGCAAGCAGGCGGGCGCGGCGGACCACCTGGGGCTGAACCCCAGTGTTCCGGCCACCTGCTTCCCCACGGCGGCCACTGTGGCGTGCAGCTGGGACCCCGCTTTGGGCGAACAAATCGGCCAGGCAATGGGCGAAGAAGCCGCCGCACAGGAAGTTGCCGTGCTGCTGGGGCCAGGCCTGAATACCAAGCGCAGCCCCCTCTGCGGCCGCAACTTTGAGTATTTCTCCGAGGATCCGTATCTTTCTGGCAAAATGGCAGCGGGCTATGTGCGGGGCATCCAGTCCAACGGCATCTCCGCCTGCCCCAAGCACTTTGCCGTCAACAGCCAGGAGCTGCGCCGCATGGCGTCGGATTCCGTGGTGGATGAACGCACCCTGCGGGAGCTGTACCTGACCGGGTTCGAGATCGTGGTCAAGGAAGCAAAGCCCAAGACCATCATGAGCAGCTATAACCTCATCAACGGCACTTATGCCAACGAGAACCGCCACCTGTTAATGGACATCCTGCGCGGGGAGTGGGGCTTTGACGGCGCTGTGGTAACGGACTGGGGCGGCAGCAATGACCATGCCCTGGGCGTGCAGAACGGCTCCACGCTGGAAATGCCCGCCCCCGGCGGGGACGCCGTGCGCGAGCTGATGCAGGCTGTGCAGAGCGGCAAAATTACCGAAGCGGATGTGGACGCCCGGCTGGACGAGCTGCTGACGCTGGTGTTTGATACCCATGCCGCCGTGCAGTCCCACAGCCGCACCTTTGATGCGGATGCCCACCACGCGCTGGCCCGCCGCGCCGCAGCCGAAAGCATTGTGCTGCTGAAAAACGAGAACGACCTGCTGCCGCTGGAAGAGGGCACCGAGGTTGCCGTGATCGGCGACTTTGCCCAGACGCCGCGGTACCAGGGCGCTGGCTCCAGCGCGGTCAACTCCATCAAGGTGGATACCTTTTTGGACTGCCTGAAAGAGAACGGCCTGGCCAGCGTGGGCTTTGCCCCCGGCTTTGACCGCCAGGGCAAACCGGATGCCGCCAAACAGGCCGAGGCTGTAGCCCTGGCCCAAAAGGCCGAAGCGGTGCTGCTCTGCCTGGGGCTGGATGAAATCAAGGAAAGTGAGGGTATGGACCGCGGCGATATGCGCCTTGCGGACAACCAGATCGAACTGTTAAAGGCCGTGCAGCAGGCCAACCCCAACACCGTTGTGGTGCTCAGCGCAGGGGCTTCGCTGGAAACCCCGTGGCTCAAACACTGCCGTACCCTGGTGTATGGTGCGCTGGGCGGCCAGGCGGGGGCGGGCGCCATGCTGGATGTGCTGACCGGCAAAGTGAACCCCAGCGGCAAGCTGGCCGAAACCTGGGTCAACGCCTATGCGGATACCCCCGCCAAGGATAACTTTGCCGGGCCGGGCCGCATGGTGCAGTACCGCGAGGGGCTGTATGTCGGCTACCGCTATTACCAGACCGCTGGTGTGCCGGTGGCATTCCCCTTTGGCTATGGGTTAAGCTACACCAGCTTTGCCTACAGCAATTTGCAGGCTGCGTCCAATGGCGTGACCCTGACCGTAACCAACACCGGCAAGCGCGCCGGAGCAGAGATCGTGCAGCTGTATGTGGCAAAACCCGGGGCAGAAGTGTTCCGCCCCGCACAGGAGCTGAAAGGCTTTGCCAAGGTGCAGCTGCAGCCCGGCGAAAGCAAGACCGTGACCATCCCGCTGGACGACAAGGCATTCCGCTACTGGAACACCAAGACCGACAGCTGGGAAGTGGAAGGCGGCAGCTATGAGCTGCGGGTCGGCGCGTCCAGTGCGGACATCCGCCTGACCGCCGTGGTGGAAGTGGCCGGTACCGGCGCACCCAACCCCTATGCGGGCAAGCATCTGCCGCACTATACCAGCGGCAAGGTGCAGAGCGTGCCGGATGACGAATGGGCCACCCTGCTGGGCCGCCCGGTGCAGCAGGGAAAAGTTAAAATTGACCGCAACATGACCCTGGGCGAGCTGAACCACAGCCGCAGCCCGCTGGGCTGGCTGATCTGGCTGGTGCTTACCGCACTGCTGAACGCCAGCTACAAGCGCGGCAAGCCGGACCTGAATGTGCTGTTCCAGTACAACATGCCGCTGCGTGCCCTGGCCAAAATGACCAGCGGTGCCATCAGCATGGGCATGGTGGATGGCATTGTGATGGAATTACAGGGATTCTGGATCATCGGCCTTGTGCGGGTGATCATAGAAGCCGTGAAAAACCTGGTACTGAACGCACAGCTGGAACAACGCCTGCGCAACAGCTGAGGAAAGAGAGGGGCTATTTATGCAGCTATGGAATAATTTTGCGGCAAAACACCCCGCCGCAGCCAAGTGGGTGCGCGAAGGCGGACTGTTTGTGATCGTATCCAACCTGGTTACGGTGTTCAAATACCTGCTGCTGCAATTTTTGCCGGCGGCGTTCAGCAGCCTGCCGGTGGTGGATTTTGGCTGGCCGGGCATCCCGGTCACGCTGTTTGGCGAAACTTTCCAGTGGAACATCCTGGGGTATGATTCCGCCCATGGCGGTCTGCCGTACTTTTGCGCCTACATGGTTGCCATGGTGGTGGGAGAATGCATAAACTTTCCCATCCAGCGCAACTTTGTGTTCCGCAGCAAGGGCAACCTGGCCAAGCAGATCGCCTGGTATGTGGTGGCGTTCTGCTTGATCACCTGCATCGTCAACTCCATCAACTGCGTGTGGGTGGCGGTTGCGGGCCTGCTGGTGCCGGATTTCATCTACAACATTGGCACCACCGTGCTCAATGGCGGCATTTCCATGGTGATCTTCTTCTTTGTGAACAAGATCATCTTCCCAGAGGGCGCACAGGCAAAATAAAGCCCGGCAGGATCACTGGTGCTTTTCCCGGTACTCGAACAGGGCGGCGGCACGGTACAGGAAAAAGTCCTTTGGATGGTATAAAAATGTGATTGCCAGCAACGGCGAAGATCTGAACGGATAAAGAAGAATGCTGCCTTTCCCTGATGTGGAGAAAGACAGCATTTTTATTGCGTTTTTCGGAAAGAGGTGAGCAGCGGCCCCTACAAATGGGTAACGGCTGGCCATAAAATGGCGCTATTACATGGTGTGCTTTGTGAGAAAGCGCTGTAGTGTGATGATATAAAACGGATGGGTGCATGGTGTGCGCCCCTACGGAATTACAACAAAACACCCCCGCCCGTGCGGTAAATGAACTGCATAGGGCGGGGGCACCGTTATTTTACAAAGAAAACGCGCAGAGCGGAGACTTTACTGTTCCACGGCACCGGTGGGCAGCTGGGGAACAGCGGTCAGGATGCGCATGAACTCTTCGCCGGTGATGGTTTCTTTCTCGTACAGGTACTTGGCGATCTCGTCCAGCTTGCCGCGGTTTTCAATCAGCATCTGTTTGGCTTTTTCATGCTGCTGCTTGACGACTTCCACGACCTTATCGTCCACTGTGGCGGCTGTGCGCTCACTGCAGGCCAGGCTGGCATCGCCGCCCAGGTAGGCGTTGTTCACGGTTTCCAGGGCAACCATGTCAAAGTCGTCGGTCATGCCGTAGCGGGTAATCATGGCGCGGGCCATCTTGGTGGCCTGCTCGATATCGTTGGATGCGCCGGTGGTGATGGAGTTGAACACCACTTCTTCGGCGGCACGGCCACCGGTCATGGTGGCAATTTTGGCCAGGATCTCTTCCTTGGTCATCAGGGTGTGGTCGCCGTCCTCTACCTGCATGGTGAAACCCAGCGCGCCGGAAGTGCGCGGCACAATGGTGATTTTCTGCACGGGGGCGGAATGGCTCTGCAGGGCGGCAACCATGGCATGGCCGACTTCGTGGTAGGCCACGATGCACTTTTCTTTGTCGCTCAGGATCTTATTCTTTTTCTGGGCACCGGCCAGGATGGTATCCACGGCTTCCTGCAGGTCGTACTGGGTAACGGCCATGCGGTGGTGGCGCACAGCGCCCAGGGCGGCTTCGTTGATGATATTGGCCAGCTCGGCACCGGAAGCACCGGGAGTCATGCGGGCAACCACGGCAAAGTCACAGTCGGGGCCGATTTTGACCTTTTGAGCGTGCAGGCGCAGGATGCTTTCGCGGCCTTTCAGGTCGGGCAGCTCCACGGGCACACGACGGTCAAAACGGCCGGGGCGGGTCAAAGCGGGGTCAAGGGATTCAGGACGGTTGGTGGCGGCCAGAATGATAACACCCTTGGCGGCGTCAAACCCGTCCATTTCGGTCAGCAGCTGGTTCAGGGTCTGCTCGCGTTCATCGTTGCCGCCCATACCGGAAGCACCGTCACGCTTTTTGCCAATGGTATCGATCTCATCAATAAAGATAATGCAGGGGGCTTTTTCGTTGGCCTGTTTGAAGAGGTCACGCACCTTGGAAGCGCCCATGCCGACGAACATCTCGACAAATTCAGAACCCGCAATGGAGAAGAAGGGAACACCGGCTTCGCCGGCAACAGCGCGGGCCAGCAGGGTTTTACCGGTGCCCGGGGGGCCGACAAGCAGAACGCCCTTGGGCATTTTGGCACCGATATCCTCGTAACGCTTGGGGTTATGCAGGAAGTCAACGATTTCCTGCAGGCTCTCTTTGGCTTCGTCCTCACCGGCAACATCGGCAAATTTGATGGACTTGCCATCCTCAACGACATACTGTTTGGCACCGGATTTGCCGCCGCCAAAAATCATGCTGTTGGCGCCGCCGGTCATTTCACCGACCCGCTTGCGCATCATGCGGTTGAACCAGACGATCAGGATGATCATGGGCAGCAGCGAGATGACCCAGCCCAGCAGGGTGTCCACCCAGGTGGTCTGGTTGTACACCTTGCCAAAGGAAACGCCGGCACTTTCCAACCGGTTGACCAGCTGCAGGTCCTGCGCAATGGAGTTGGTGCAGTAGGTGGTATCGTTTTTGTCCACAAAATAGATCTGCTGATCCTGAATTTCAACGGTGCTCAGTTCGCCGCCTTCGAGCATATTCAGGAAGGTGCCGTAATCGACCTGTTTGACCTGACTTTTCATCATGGCTGGGAAGGCCCAGAAATTGAGCAGCAGCAACACCACAAGGATCACGGCATATACAATGCCGGTCGTCTTTTTGGGGTCGCGCGGCTGTTGGGTTTCGTGCATAACAATTCCTCCAGTTGGGGGCGGTAATAGGGGCCCCCGATAGATCCTATCATGAAGAATAAAAATGAACTGCGGATGAACAAGGCATGAAATAGCTGGAAATTCCGGTAAACTTTGCGTGAACAAGGGCAGTTTGTGGGCAAAAACAGGAATGCAGACCGCGTAACGACAGGGAAAAAGTGAAGGCAACACCGCACAATTCCCGCCTAACGGCTCAAGCACCGCTCCGGCGGCTGCGGCACCTCGCTCGCCGTATCGGCACTTAGAATTATGCAGTATTGCCTGAAAAGAATCTGAACGGTTTTCCACAAACAGAGGGGCTTCTTGTGGAAAACAAAAACGCGCGGCGGGGAGATAGGATGTTGATGACAGTATACCATGGCTGCAGCTCAGTATGCGGGACGATGCAGGCATCGCGCCCTACAAATCTTTAGGCAATACCGCACAATTCCCGCCTAACGGCTCAAGCACCGCTCCGGCGGCTGCG
>OLWA01003727.1_pt1 | contig 11113 bp, 15 predicted proteins | sample 1673251 | NCBI WGS metagenome assembly OLWA01 (sample SAMEA3178937, study PRJEB25190) | human gut metagenome | biome: human gut; feature: human-associated habitat; material: faeces | place: Austria | collected 2013
CGCAGACATCGGCCAGCGTTTTGGGGCGCAGACGCTGCGCCAGCGGTTCGTTCATGGGTCTTCCCTCCAAGCATAGAATGCGGTTCGTTCTTTTTTCTAGTATAGCGCATTTTACACGCCGGGGCAAGAGAAATAATAAAAATGATTCTCAGATAATCCGCAAAGGATTTACAAATTTCGCAAAACGTGATATGCTTGTACCATTCCAGTCAAGAATCGAGGGAGAGCGTATGCGCGGAAAGACCGCTGCCGCCGAAGACCTGACGGCCAAGAAGGAACTGGCGCTGGAGGTCATCCGGCGGCTCAAGGCCGAATACCCCGACGCAGGCTGTACGCTGGACTACGACCATGCGTGGCAGCTTCTGGTAAGCGTCCGGCTGGCGGCCCAGTGCACCGATGCCCGGGTGAACGTGGTGGTGCAGGATCTGTTTGAAAAATATCCGTCGGTGGCCGCGCTGGCCGAAGCCGAGCCGGAGGACATCGAGGCCATCGTCAAGCCCTGCGGTCTGGGCCGCAGCAAGGCCCGGGACATCTCGGCCTGTATGCGCAGGCTCCGGGACGACTACGGCTGCAAGGTGCCCACCACCTTCGACGAGCTGCTGGCCCTGCCCGGTGTGGGCCGCAAGAGTGCCAACCTCATCATGGGCGATGTGTTCGGCAAGCCCGCCATCGTCACCGACACCCACTGCATCCGGCTGTGCAACAAGATCGGCCTCGTGGATGGCATCAAGGAGCCGCAGAAGGTGGAGATGGCCCTGTGGAAGATCATCCCGCCCGAGGAGGGCAGCGACCTGTGCCACCGCTTCGTGATGCATGGCCGTGCCGTCTGCAGCGCCCGGAAGCCCGAATGCGGGAAGTGCTGCCTCTCTGACATCTGCCGCTATGCGCGGGAAGAAGCGGCATCCATTGGATAAAGCAAGGAGGTTTTGCTTATGTTCACTCTGACGATCTTACTTATCCTCGCCGTTATGGTCGCCCTGTTCGGCTGCCTGATGGGGCTTTTTTCGATCATCGGCCTCTTCTTTTCCCTGCTGACCGGCATTCTGGTCGGCGCACTGGCCGGTTATCTTGCCAGCCGCTTTATGGGCACGCAGACTTCGTTCCTGCGCAATGTCGTTCTGGGCGTTCTGGGCAGCTTTGTCGGCGAGTTTCTGTTCGGGATGTTCCACATCTACGCCACCGGCAGCTTCAGCTCCTTCGTCATCTCGGTCGTGGGCGCCTGTGTCTGCATCTGGATCGACAACAAGCTGTTCCACTGAGCCGTCTGTCTTGAAAAAGCCGCAGCTTTCGGGGGTGAAAGCTGCGGCTTTTTCGTCTCAGTGGAATCGAATGTCATTTTCCGGCAAACTATGCTATAATAAGCGTTGTGTTTGAAATTGGAAAGGAGCTTTTCTCATGGAAACAACGCATGAGTCGTCGAGACAGACCCTCCGCTCCGCACAGCCCTCCAAGCCCTACGCATTCAGCCGCAAGGTGTTCTGCGAGGGGATGCGGGACGGTGTGCCCATTGCGCTGGGATATTTTGCGGTGTCCTTCTCGCTGGGCATCGCGGCCCGGACGGCGGGCTTCACGCCCCTGCAGGGCTTCGTGGCCAGCCTGCTCAACAACGCTTCGGCCGGCGAGTACGCCGCCTTCGCCCTCATCGCCAGCGGTGCGACCTATCTGGAAGTGGCCATCATCACCCTCATCGCCAACGCCCGCTATCTGCTGATGAGCTGTGCGCTGGCCCAGCGGTTTGCCCCGGGCACCCCCTTCTTCCACCGCCTCATCATTGGCTACGACGTCACCGATGAGCTGTTCGGCATCACCATCGCCCGGCCCGGCTACCTGAACCCCTTCTACACCTACGGCGCCATCGCGCTGGCCGCCCCGGCGTGGGCCTCGGGCACGGCGCTGGGCATCATCGCGGGCAATCTGCTGCCTCTGCGGGCCGTCAGCGCCCTCAGCGTGGCGCTCTACGGGATGTTCCTCGCCATCATCATCCCCCCGGCCCGGAAGGATAAGGTCGTCGCCGGACTGGTGGTTCTCAGCTTCGCGCTGAGCTTCGTCTGCACCTACCTGCCGGGCATCTCCACCCTTTCGGACGGCACCCGCACCATCCTTCTGACGGTGGCGATCTCCTGTGCCGGAGCGCTGCTGTTCCCCATCAAGACCCAGAGTGAGGAGGCTGAACAATGATCCGCAGCAACTGGCTTTACATCGCGGTGATGTTCGCGGTGTCCTACACCATCCGCATCCTGCCCCTGACCCTTATCCGCAAGCCCATCCGGAACCAGTTCATCCAGTCCTTCCTCTACTATGTCCCCTACGTCACGCTGGCGGTCATGACCTTCCCGGCCATCGTCAACGCCACCCAAAGCCCGGTGGCCGGTGCCGCAGCGCTGGTGGTGGGCATCGCTGCGGCATGGTACGGGGCCAGCCTGTTTCAGGTGTCGGTGGCCTGCTGTGCCGTCGTCTTTGTGCTGGAGCTGTTTCTTGTCCGGTGAGGTGACGGCCCGATGAAAAAGATCCTCGTGACCGGCGCAGGCGGCTTCGTAGGCGCGCGCATTCTGGAGATGTGGCGCGGCCGGTTCGAGCTTTCCGCCTTTCCGCCCGATTTTCTGCGTACCGCCGACGAGACTTCCGTGCGCCGCTTCATCACCGCAGAGCGCCCAGACGTCATCATTCACACCGCAGCCCTCTCCAACACGCAGGTCTGCCAGCAGCATCCGGAGGAGTCCTTCCGGGCCAACGTCCTGCTGCCCGAGTGGGTGGCAGCGGCGGCAGCGGAGACCGGCGCAAAGCTGCTCTCCTTCAGCTCCGATCAGGTCTACGCAGGGGTACAGCAGCCCGGGCCTCTGGCCGAAGCGCTGCCCCTCTCCCCCGCCAATGTCTACGGCCGGCACAAGCTTGAGGCCGAGGCGCGGGTGATGGCCCGCTGCCCGGACGCCGTGGCGCTCCGTCTGCCGTGGATGTACGATCTCCCGGGCGGTCGGCTGCCCATCCGGGGCAATCTGCCGCTGAACCTTCTGCAGGCCGCGAAGACCGGCGAAGTGCTGCACTTTTCCCGCCGCGACCACCGGGGCGTGGGCTATGTGCGGGAGGTCATTGCAAACCTTCTCCCCGCGATGGCGCTGCCCGGCGGCGTCTACAACTTCGGCAGCGGGAACGACAAGGATATGGTCGATACTGCGCTGTATTTCGCACACCTGCTCCAAGTGGATGTGCGCATCGAAGAGGCGGACTTTGTCCGAAACCTCGTGATGGACGGGCAAAAGCTGCAGGAACATGGCATCGTGTTCCGGTCTACGCAGGGGGCATTCCGGCAGTGCCTTGCAGATTACGGGATGGACATTTGATACACAGACAGCAAAACAGGCTCTCCCAAAAGGAGAGCCTGTTTTACTTATTTCCATAGTTGTTCTGCCACCAGCTCCAGCACGCTTCCGGCGATGCAGCGGGCTTTGTCCGAGATGAGGAAGCAGTTTTCCAGCTCCTCGCGGCGGGGGTCCACGTCGGCCACCTTGAAGCCCATCGTGACGGGATACCCGTCCCGCAGCAGGCCCCGCAGGATACCCCCGATGCAGGTCGTGACCGGGGTGCGGGTGCCGTCAAAGGCCTCGATCTCGGCGATGACGTCGCCCGGCTCCACAACATCGCCGATGGCGCGCAGCTCATGGAAGATGCCTTCCCGCGCCGCGTGGACGACCCGTTCTGCGCTGTAGCCGCCGATGACGCCGGGGACGCCGGTGTTCGGGACGGCGATGCCCTCCCGGATGATGCGTCCCAGACGATGGCCGCGCTTGGTCTCCACCACGAAATCAACGTCCTCCCCCGCAGTGAAGCCCGGGCCGAGGGCGATGGTCAACGGGGCCATATCCCGCGTCGTGCCGAGATTTCTCTTCGCAAGGATGGCGTCCACGACAACGGCGGGCCGCACCTGCGGGATCAGCGCTCCCTTCGGGTCCACCATCACCGGCACATCGCCGCGGCACCAGATGACCACGGCCTCGTCCAGCGTCTGCACGAGGGTGGCACGCATCCCTTCTACGACCGCCTCGCCCTGATAGACGGCCTCGCTTACTGAGACCTGACGGCGGATGGCGGCGGGCCGTTCCGCTTCCAGCACGAGCACCTTCAGCCCCGCCGACCACAGCCGGTGGATGGTGCCGGTGGCAAGGTCGCCGCCGCCCCGCACAAGGATGACTTCATCACGCTTCATCGCTCTTTTCCTCCTTGAGCAGCTGCAAAAATACCTTCATGGAACCGCCGCAGGCTGCAAGCGCCGCGTCGTCCTCCTGTGCGCTGGCCGAATACTCCGCCAGCTGACAGGGTGCGGCCTCGCCTGCCTGCATTTTGGATGCAAGCTGTTGGATGCGGTACTCCATGATGCCGCCGCCCACGCTGCCGACGCACTTCCCGTCCGGCAGCATCAGCATCTTTGCACCCACCTCCCGGGGGGTCGAGCCGTGGCGGGAAACGATGGTTGCCAGCACAGCATCCGTTTGCTCCTGACGGCACTGTGCCCAGGCTGCCCGGATTTCCGGCGTAAACCCCTCTGTCAGCTGGCGATGGCTTTTGATCTCCACGATCTGCGCCAAAATGGACAGCGCGATCTCCTGCGCCGTTTTTGCCCCGATGGCAAGGCCGATGGGGGCATGGAGCCCCTCGACCCCCACGGGGTCGGCCCCGGCCTCGGTGAGCTGACGCCGGACGAGGGCCGCGCGGCTCCTGCTGCCCAGCATACCGACGTAGGCAAATCGTTTTTTGCATATCTCCGTGAGGCATTCCACGTCGAAGGCGTGGGCACGGGTAGCTACGACAAAGTAGGTCTCCGCGCTGCCCTCCACCCGAGCGAGCGTCTCCGCGTAGGGGCCGCAGAGCACCGTTTCCGCCCCCGCGCGACGGAGGGCGTCGGCGTAGTCGGGGCGCTCCTCAAGCCCGGTGACAGGCAGGCCCAGCATGACGGCCAGCCGGACGACGCTCTCAGCCACATGGCCTCCGCCGCAGAGGACAAGCCGGGACGTACCGCCGAACTTTTCCACGAAGACACGCACGCCCTCCAGCGTCAGGAGGCCGCTGGCTCCGCACCCGGCCAGTGCCGGGAGATTCCGGGCCAGCAGACCCTCGGGCTTCGGGGGCCAGACCGGCACACCCTCACAGAGCAAAAGCCGCTGCCCCTGCTCGGGGCCTTCCAGCACAGACGCCAGAATATGCTGGCCCTGTGTAGTGCGCAGCGCTTGTGCAAACTCACGAATCGACATAGAACTTCTCCTTATGGAGTTTTATTGCATGACCGGCGTAGCGGCGTCGTAGCCTGCACCGTCCAGCCGGGGGTTCCAAGCTTCCCAGTCCTCCGGCAGCATCCGCCAGCCGAGGCCGCAGCCCGCCGTGATCTCGCCGGGCAGCGGGATGATGCGCCCCGGGATGCCCCGGGCGGCGCACTCCTTCTCCCAGCCCATCGCGCGGGCGGTGGAGGCAAATGAAAGCACGATATATTGTCTCTTTTTCCGCATCTCACAGTTCCTCGGCCAGCTGACAGACCGCCTCAGCAGCCTCGAACACCTCGGCCTCGGTGTTCTGATGGGAAAAGCTGAACCGCACCATCCCCTGTTCCGCCGTGCCGAGGGCCTTGTGGATGAGGGGGGCACAGTGCGCCCCAGCCCGGACGCAGAGCTTATAATCCTCCCAGAGGATGTCAGCGGCGCGGGCAGCGTCCTCCTCGCCAAAGTTCAGCGAGACGATGGGGGCGCGGTCGGCCTCGGCGAAGCTGCCGTAGACCTTCACGCCGGGGGCATGGACGATCCGCTCATAGAACAGGTAAGTCAGGGCCAGCTCCTTTTTGTGCAGAGCCTCGACGCCCTGCGACAGGAGCCACTCCACCCCTGCCCCGAGGCCTGCGAGACCGGGGACGTTCAGAGTCCCCGCTTCCAGCGCCGTGGGCATCTGGGACGGGTGGGCCTCATCGAAGCTATGGATGCCGCTGCCACCCACCACAAGAGGACGGACGGCGAGGCCGGGCCGAACGTACAGTCCGCCTGTGCCCTGTGGGCCGAGCAGTGCCTTGTGTCCGGTAAAGCAGAGGACATCCGCCCCCAGTGCCTGCACGTCGATGGGCCGCGCGCCTGCGGTCTGGGCCGCGTCCACGATAAGCGTAAGACCGTGCTTTTTCGCAAAAGCGGAGACGAACGCAAGGTCGGTCAGGTTTCCGGTCACGTTCGAGGCGTGGGTCACGGCCACAAAGCGGGTGTTTGGGCGGAGAAGCCGTTCGAACTGGTCGTAGCGCAGCCGCCCGGCGTCGTCCACCTCCACGAAGCTGACCTGTGCCCCCTGCTTCCGCAGGCGGTAGAGGGGGCGCAGCACCGAGTTGTGCTCACAGACCGTCGTGATGACGTGGTCGCCGGGGCGGACAAGACCGGAGAGCGCCGTGTTCAGCGCCTGCGTCACGTTGGCCGCAAAGGCGATGCAGTCGGGGCTTTCGGCATGGAGAAGTGTTGCAATAGCCTCCCGGGCGCGGTAGACGAGGCGGGCTGCGTGAAGGGTCGGCTCATGGGCACCGCGGCCCGGGTTTCCCCCATGGGCCAGTGCATCCAGCACAGCCTGCCCCACGCAGGGCGGCTTCTGAAGGGTAGTGGCGGCGTTATCAAGGTAAATCACGGCTTGACCACGTTCCCGGCAGTGAGCATTTTTTCTGCAATGACGTACATATTCGTCACACCGCCCACGGCCAGCTGCTCGGTCAGGCCGTAGAAGTTCAGGCAGGTGCCGCAGGTCAGGATCTCGACGCCCTCGGCCTCCAGTGCCTTGAGGTCATCCAGCATGGGCGAGCCTGCACAGGTGAGGTGAGCGCCGCCGTTGTAGAAGAGGATGGTCTTGGGCAGCTTGTCCTGCTGAGTCAGCGAAAAAACGAAGGCCTTCAGCAGGGTCTTGCCCAGCTCCTCCGCACCCTCTCCCATCTTGTCGGACGCGATGGCCACTACCGTGTCGGTGCGGGCGTCGGGGGTGCAGACCGGGGCTTCCGCCTCGGCCTCGACCGGCTCGCCCACCGTGAGGAGGACGCGGTACTCCCGCTCGCCCAGCTTCTCTGCGGCGGACTGGCAGCCCTTCTGTTTGGCCATTTTCGTCAGGTTCTGGACGGCGATCTCATTGTCCACCAGCACCTCCACCTCGCCTGCGCCAGCCAGCGCGGCAATGGCTTTCTTTGCCTTGACCACGGGCAGCGGGCAGGCGTCTCCTCTGGCATCCACTCTCAGCATAATTTTTCCTCTCTATCGTACCTTTTATTCCGGATAAGACACCAATATCTCGGTGTCCTGTCTCTCTGTGATCTCGCCCACGATGGCTGCGGGCAGACCGACCCTCTTTAGCTCTGTCTCGAGCGGAGCCGCGTCCTCCGGCGCGACCGCCAGCAGCAGGCCGCCCGAGGTCTGAGGATCGAAAAGGATCTCCTCCATGGCGAAGGGCACCCCCTCGAACCGGACGAAGGGGCCTGTGTGGTTGCGGTTGCGCTGACCGGCGGCGGTAAAAAGACAGTCGTCCGCTGCCTGCCACGCACCGGGCAGGACGGGCACGGCACTGGCGTCGATCCGGCAGGACAGCCGCCCGCCCATCATCTCGTGGAGATGGCCGAGGAAGCTGAACCCGGTGACGTCGGTGGCGGCGTGGACGGCGTACCGGCGGCTGCATTCCGCCGCGGACTTGTTCAGGGTCGTCATGGAGGCCACCGCAGCGTCCATCGCGCCGGGGGCGGCCTCGCCCACCCGGCTGGCGGTGCAGATGAGGCCGACGCCCAGCGCCTTGGTCAGGATGAGCCGATCGCCGGGGCGGCCGGTGTCGTTGGCGGTCAGGCGGTGCGGGTCCACAAGGCCCGTCACCGAGAGGCCGTATTTGACGCCGGTGTCCGCGATGGAGTGCCCGCCCGCGAGGATGCCCCCCGCTTCGGCCACCTTTTCGGCCCCGCCGCGCAGGATCTCGCCCAGGACATTCAGGTCCATGCTCTCCGGGAAGCAGACCAGATTCAGGGCCGTCTTCACCTCGCCGCCCATCGCATAGACATCGCTGAGGGCGTTGGCTGCGGCGATCTGCCCAAAGGTATAGGGGTCATCGACCATGGGCGGGAAAAAATCCACCGTCTGCACCAGCGCAAGATCATCGGTGATGCGGTAGACCGCCGCATCGTCTTTGCTGTCATAGCCCACCAGCAGATTCGGATCCTTTTCCCCTTTCGGCAGCTTCTCCAAAATATGTTCGAGCACGCCTGCCCCGAGCTTTGCCGTACAGCCGCCGCTCTTACAGAAAATAATTTTTTCTTCTTCCATCGTTACCTGTTCCCTCTTTTTTCAGCTTCTTCCGCACTCTCCGTCCGTTCCGCGCAGAAGTCCCAGCGCATGCGGCAGGGTATCAAGTACAAATCCAAGACTCTCTTCCACCGCCTTCGGGCTTCCCGGCAGATTGATAATCAGCGTCCGATGACGGATTGCACTCACTGCCCGGCTCAGCATCGCCCGTTTTGTGATCGCCATGCTGCCCGCGCGGATCGCCTCCGCAATGCCAGGTGCCACACGGCCGGATACCGCCAGAGTTGCCTCCGGTGTCACATCCCGCATGGAAAATCCCGTGCCGCCTGTCGTGAGGACAAGATCGCACTGCTCCAGATCGGCAAGCCGGATCAGTTCCTCCTCGATCATCGCCCGCTCATCCGGCAGAAGGCGCATCGAAACGACCTCATACTGCTCCGCCGGAAGCAGCTCTTTGATCTTTGGGCCGCTCTTATCCTCGCGCTCGCCCTGATAGCCTTTGTCACTTAACGTTACAATTCCCACCCGGAAAACCGGGAAATCTTTCTTTTCTGCCATGCTTTATTTTTCCTCTTTCTGATAGATATAATGACCGCTCTTTCCGCCGTCCTTTTCCAGAATGTGGATATCACGAATCACCATGCCGCGGTCCATCGCCTTGCACATATCGTAGATCGTGAGCAGCGCTGTGGAAACGCCAGTCAGCGCCTCCATCTCCACGCCGGTCTTTCCGACACATGATGTGGTGCACACGGCCGTAATAGAATTTGTATTCTCGTCCGTGGTAAATGTCACTTCGCAGTTCGTCAGCGGCACAATGTGGCACAGCGGAATCAACTCCGCATTCTTCTTCGCCCCCATGATGCCTGCCAGCCGTGCAACGCCGAGCACATCGCCTTTTTTCGCCGTATGGTCCCGCACGGCTGCAAATACCTCCGGGCTTACCTGTATGGTTCCCGTCGCCGATGCTGCCCGGTACGTGTCCGGCTTCTCATGGACATCGACCATGACGGCGCTGCCGTCTTTCTTAAAATGGGTAAATTCCGCCATCTGTCTCCTCCGTTCTATTTCCGTTTTATTCTCCGGGTTCCCACTCTTCTTCCGCTTCACGCACGGGAAGCTCTGCTCTCCCATACCAGGGATTCGTGTTCTCACCGCTTTGTCTTCTGTTTCCTGTCGCGCACGTAACCAGAACATGCTCGATCCCCTGCCTGCGCAGCAGCTCCACAAGTTTCTCTGCGGCCGCCCGGTGTTCTTTTTCCTCATACTGGTGCAGTACCGCATAAAACGTTCTGCCTTTCAAATCCTTCTGCTGTCCCTGTTCCGATGCGATCAGCCGTGCCAGATCTTCTTCCGTGATATGGTGTTCCATCGTACAGCCAAGCAGTTCCGCCGCCCGTTCTGCCCGAAAGCAGCCCTTGCCAAGCGGCTGTCCCAGTGCCGAAAGACCTGTCACACCAATCACAAGATCTGAAGAGGAAAGCAGCGCCGGTTCATGTTCCGCCGGTGCCTTGCACGGCAGGTGCCTTGCGCCATCCGCCTCGATCAGCGTCAGATCGGCCTTTTTGCGTGCCGCTTCAAATAGTTCCGTTTCCGGCATGGAAAGCTTTTCCGGATCCCGGCAGGCACTCCCGATAATCGCTGCGCGGCCTGTGCGAAATTTTCTTTCGACCGCTTCCAGACTCTGGTCATGCCCTCCCTTCGGCGGACGGTAAATGTGCGTCGAAGTTGTCACCAGTACCTTCTGATCGTTTTTTACGCAAAAGCCTGCCATCTCGTACAGCAGCGTCGTTTTTCCGCCGCCGCCGATGATAGAAACTACATGGTTCTTTTCCTTTAAAAAGGGGAACGCCGTTCCCATTCCTACCGGCTCCAGCTTCTGTTTTTCTGTTTTCTGCCAGATTCGAAGCATCTCCTCTGCCCCCTTCTGCCGTCTTTCTTTCTCACTCTACCATACTCATTTTGGGCTGTCAAATTTTACTCGCGCCGTAAAAACTTGAAAAAAGAACTGCCCCGATCGGGCATCCCCATCAGAGCAGTTCTTCTATTCTTATTGAACGTGTACGGTAAGCACCGCTGCATTTGATCTGTTTCCATCGCTGTCCGTCACATGATACGTCAGCATGTAATCTCCCGGCACTGCAGTATCCACATCGCCGTCGATCTCAATCTGGTTAAAGAGTGACTCCTGGCTGTCTGCATCATCGGTCATCTCTTTGATATAGCTGGTTTTGTCCAGATCGTTTCCGGCTTCCACTGTTACTTCATACGTATTCAGGTACAGTTTTGGGCTTTCCGCCGGCAGTGCTTCGATTTCCATCTGCGCATCTGTCTCATTTTTTGTGCCCTCTGTGTCATTCTGCTGCGGCTCCTCTGTTGCCGGTGCAGACTCATCTGCCGCCCCACTGTTTTCCGTTTCCTGCGTAGCCTCATTTTCCGCCGGGGTATCTTCCGCTGCAGCTTTATAATTCACGCGGCGTGTTGCTTTTGATACATTATTGTGACTGTCCTTTGCCGCATAGACAACCGATGCACTGGTATGGTCATCGTTCGGGAAAATGTTTTCAATCATCAGCGAATCTGTCACATCTCCGTCTTTCTCATCCGTTGCAGTAACGCCTTCCAGCAAAGGCGCTGTATCACTGCCTTCCTCATACGTTACATCCCCATCAGCTGGAAGCTCGATTTCCGGGCCTTTTCGGTCGTCCGTCACTACGACAGCTGCTGTACCGGCTCCTAGCGCCACGCACAGGACAATCAAACCTGCAACAATCCCTTTTTTCATGGCAGTTAATCGTCCTCCTCCTGGCCGTAATCTCCATATTTGTACTGACCGT
>OLWA01003738.1_pt1 | contig 11081 bp, 8 predicted proteins | sample 1673251 | NCBI WGS metagenome assembly OLWA01 (sample SAMEA3178937, study PRJEB25190) | human gut metagenome | biome: human gut; feature: human-associated habitat; material: faeces | place: Austria | collected 2013
GACAGCCGATACCGCAGCCGGAAGCCGCTGATCGTCACCACCAACCTGACGCTGGGCGAGATACGATACCCACAGGATACCGCCCATGCCCGCATCTATGACCGCCTGCTGGAAATGTGTGTTCCTGTTTCCTGCATCGGCGTGAGTTTCCGCAAAGAAACAGCGCAGGAAAAGCTGGAGCGACTGAAACTTTTGATCGGATGAATCAAGGGATGTTTCTAAAATTCGCAGGACAGTCAAAGTTCTGCTACAAGGAAATGGAGCTGCCTATTGAAAAAATACTATGACACCGAAACTGACAATGCATCCTTTGTACGCTGTATCGATGTTATGGCAAAGCTGATTCAAAAATATGGCTCAACTGTACTGGAGCAAAAGGAGTCTCTGCTTTGCGCGACCAACAGTAAAGCTGCATAAGCAGATTTACACGTTGCGTAATTTTTATGTTAAAATAATTGCGTAGCGTGTTTTACATATATGAGGGCAACTTTATGGACTGCAAAGACAAAATCCTCGAACTGCGCGAATCGACCGGGATGAACCGCCGGGAGTTTTGCACTTTCTTCCAAATTCCCTACCGCACTGTAACAGAATGGGAACTCGGCCACCGCCATGCGCCAGAGTATGTACTCCGGTTGCTAGAGTATTATATCCAGCATGAAAATCTCACACAACAACCAACCGCCGAAAGTGAGGATTTCTTATGAAAAAAGCACGCACCAAATGCTACATTTATACTCGCGTATCTACGGCCATGCAGGTGGACGGTTATAGCCTTGATGCACAGCGTGAAAAGCTGCGCAAATATGCCGATTATGAAGATATGGTCATTGCTGGAGAATATTCTGATGAAGGATTTTCCGGTAAGAACATTCAAGGTCGGCACGAATTTCAACAGATGCTGCGAGATGTGCAAGACTGTAAAGACGGCGTTTCTTATGTTCTGGTATTCAAACTCTCCCGTTTTGGGCGCAATGCGGCCGATGTTCTGAACTCCTTGCAGCTTATGCAGGATTTCGGTGTCAATTTGATTTGCGTAGAAGATGGCATCGACAGTTCCAAAGATTCCGGCAAGTTAATGATTTCTGTTCTTTCTGCTGTTGCTGAAATCGAACGTGAGAATATCCGTGCTCAAACGATGGCCGGCCGTGAACAGAAAGCCCGTGAGGGCAAATGGAACGGCGGCTTTGCACCCTATGGCTATAGGCTGGAAAATGGCGAGCTTTCGATTGCAGACGATGAAGTGGAAGTTATCCGTGTTATTTTTGACCGCTTTATCCATACCAACGATGGTGTAGCAGGTATTGCCCGGTATCTGAACACCCATGGCTATGTGAAAAAGCTCCGTCAGAATGGAACTATTCCAAAGTTTTCTGCTGTATTTGTTAGAGGTATTCTGGACAATCCCATTTACTGCGGTAAGATTGCATTTGGTCGCCGCAAGGTGGAAAAGAAACTCGGCACTCGAAACGAAATGCACGTTGTGAAGCAATCCGAGTTTCCCGTCTATGTCGGTCAACATGAAGCCATCGTTTCCGAGGACGACTGGAATCTTGCACAGACCAAGCGTCAGCGTACCACAGGGCGGCGTGAAAAGGTGCGTGACCCCGACCACGCACATATTCTTTCCGGCATTCTGAAATGCCCCTGCTGTGGACGGAATCTGTACGGAAATGTCTCTAAGGCTCACAGCAAGGATAACAAAACTCGTTACTACTACTTCTGCAAGAGCATCAAAGGGCAGACTGGACACGAATGTTCTTTCCGGTTGAACATTGAACAGAACGACATCAATCAGATGGTCGCATCCATCGTATCCGCTATGGTTCACGACCCACGCTTCGTAGATGCCATCAAAGAGAAAATTGGTTCCGCAGTCGATACCAGCGAGTTGGAGCAGCAGGCCGATGCAATCAAAGTGCAGCTCCGCCAGCGACTCAGTACGAAATCTCGTCTGGAGCACCAGATGGACACACTGGACTTTAATGATCCCTATTATGACCGTAAGTCTTTGGATTTGCAGCGGCGTTACGATGAGCAATATGAACTGATTGAGGACATGGAAACCCAGCTCGCTGAAATCCAAGGTCAGATTGATGACATTCATCAGGAGAAGATCACAGCTGACAACATCTATCACCTGCTTCTGGCCTTCGATGAAGTCTACAATGCCGCCACTGAGGTGGAGCAAAAGGAATTCATGCGCGCCTTCATCGAGCGCATTGATATTTTCCCAGAAAAACAGCCAAATGGCAACTGGATTCGGAACATTGTATTTGCCTTCCCTGTTCCCTATAATGGAAAAGAGATTCGAGAATTTCCCTTGGAATCGCAATCAACCGTTGAAGCGGTTCTCCTTTTAACCAAACTCAATGTCGAGCGGCACATCGAAGTGGACGTCAGCATGGACGAGTTGGATGTGACTGCTGCGGAAAGCAAGGCGACTTACAACGAGATTCGGGATTATGTGTGGGAACACCATCAGTTGAAGGTATCCAATCTCTATATTGCACAGGTGAAGCAGAAACACGGCATTATTGAGCGAGAGAATTACCATAAAGCGAAAAATGAAAATACGAAGCAGCCCAAGTGTCCGAAGGAAAAAGAGGATGCGATTGTGGAAGCACTGAAGCATTTTCAGATGATTTGATACGCAATCACCCCAGAGAGAATAGCCTCTTGTGCGTTCTCTCTGGGGTGATTTTTGCGTTATGCTACTTCCGGGTAGCGCATATATACATACTCGTAGATTTTCTTTTGGTAGGTCTGGATATCGCTTACATCATAGCTATTGGGAAGTTCTTGCCAAAGGGTCTTACGGATCAGGTTATCCACAATCGCCTTAGTTTCCTGCTTGTCCGTCCAATGGTCGAGTTTGGCAATCTGCTGTTTGATTTTTGTCAACAAGTCCACAGACACCTTCTTGATCGTTTCAATTTCCTGCTTCGTGAGGTTCTCCGAAAACAGCAAATCGTACACTGAAAGTTCCTCATCGCTGGAAAAGCCCTCACGCACATAGCGCTGCTGCTCCGTGTCCAGTGAACTTGCAAGCTCCATCAGATCCATGAAGGTTTTCTCAATGGTTGCCCGGTTCTGCTCTGCATTGTAGGCATCTATGATCTCCTGATAGCGGTCATAATAATCAATGCGCTGCGGGTTTACAAACAGCATTTTCGCCAATTGCTGGTTTACCAGTTCATCCAGATCGCGCAGCAAAAGGTTCTTCCGCCGGGTGTGGGCAAACTCCCGGCTCAGCAGCTCAAAATCAATTTTGCTGATGTCAAACTGCCGGGAAGGTACAGCCTCCTGATCCGGCTTTTCCACATGGATGTACTCGTTGACGATGCCGTTGATCTGCACCATCAGGTCGGTATTGTCCGCGTGTTTCCGCTTCTGCTGCAAGCCCTCGTAGATGGCGAGAATTGCGTTTTTCCGGGCGCGCACGGCATCGTCCACATCGTCACGGTCTGCGTAGCGGAACAGCCGCGCCAGTTCAGACGCATAGGTCTGGAAGGTTTTCTTGGTTTCCAACGTCTCGCACATCGCGTTGACTGCATCCTGTACAAGGTTCATCTTTTCAAAGTCCTGTGCGTCCACCAATTCCTGCAGCCGGAACCCGTGTTCTGCCAGAAAGCCGTCCGTTTTTCCGATGACCGTGCGGATGCGCTGAATCAGCTCCGTTTTGTCCACCGTTGGGTCAATGCCCGCCGGGCTGTTCTTGCTGACCGTATAATCTGCCAGAGCCTTGCGCAGCGCCTTTACGATACCAATATAGTCCACGATCAGGCCGTTGCTCTTGCCCTCCGAAACACGGTTTGCACGAGCAATCGTCTGCATCAGGGTATGGGCTTTCAACGGCTTGTCCAGATACAGACAGGACAGACACTTTACATCAAAGCCCGTCAGCCACATGGCACAGACGAACACCACCCGGAACGGATTCTTGCTGTCCTTGAATTCTTTATCCAGCTCCCGCTTTTCCATTTTGGCACGGTGCGGCAGAATATCCAGCCCCCACTTTTTGAAGGTCTGCACCTCGTTCTGCTCCTGACTGATCACCACTGCCATTTCGGTTTCTTTCATCCATGCCAGTTTACGGGCAAGCTCCTGTGCTTCCTGCTGGGTCGCTGTGCCCTGCCGGGCTTCCAGTTCCCTGATCTTTGCCCGCCAGTATTCCTGCACATAGTTGTACATCCGCACACAGGTGACCTTATTCAGGCAGACAAACATCGCCTTGCCGCTGGTCCAAAGGTCAGAGTAATGCTCCACAAAGTCCTTTGCAATGGAACGCAGCCGTTCATCTGCGGTGAGAATATGGATCTCCTTTGCAAACTCGCGTTCCAGCTTTTCCTCCTGCGAAGGATCAAGGTCGGCTGCTTCAATGGCATCCAAGATCCGCCCAGTGATCTCCGGCTTGTCCAACTGGGCGATCTTATCCGCACGGTTCTCATAGTACAGCGGCACCGTTGCGCCGTCCTCCACCGCCCGCTTGAAATCATACACCGACAGATACCCGCCAAAGGTGCGCTCGGTAATATGGTCATCTGCCAGAAGCGGCGTACCGGTAAAGCCGATGCGGGACGCCGTGGGCAGCAGGTGCATCATGTTGTCTGCAAAAATGCCGTACTGGCTGCGATGGGCTTCATCCGACAAAATCAGAATGTCGTGATCCGGGTAGATGGGCGGCTCCTTGGGCAGATTGAACTTCTGGATCAGGGTAAACACAAAGCTGGGGTTGCCCTGCAGCTTTTTTACAAGGTCTGTACCGCTGGATGCAATGAACTGTGAAGCCTTTGTCTTGCCCAGCAGACCGCAGTTTTCAAAGGTATCGCTGATCTGCCGGTTCAGCTCGTCACGGTCGGTCAGTACCACAATGGTGGGCGAGCCTGCAAACTTGCGCCGGATCTTCTGCGCCAGAAAGACCATGGAGTAGCTTTTGCCTGACCCCTGCGTGTGCCAGAACACACCCAGCCTGCCGTCTTTCAGCTTGCGGTTCTCGTAAGCACTGACGGCCTCGTTGACGCCGAGATACTGGTGGTTGCGGGCCAGAATCTTGGTGGTGCGCCCACCGGAATGGTCGTAAAGGATGAAGTTTTCCAGCAGATCGAGGAAGGTCTTTTTCTCGCAGATGCCCCGCAGCATGGTTTCCAGTTCCACGCTGCCTGCATCGCTTTCCTTCAGACGCTTCCACTCGTGGAAAAACTCGTACTTGCTGCCAAGCGTGCCCACCTTGGCTTCCAATCCATTGGACAGCATGAGAAAGGCATTATAGTAGAACAACTGTGGAATGGTATCGAGGTAATCCCGATAATTGTCTATGTAGGCGTTCTGCACATCCACGGTGGGCTTTTTCAGCTCGATGAACAGCAGCGGAATGCCATTGACAAAGCCCACAATGTCCGTCCGGCGGCGGTACAGCTGCGAGTGGATCTTCATCTCTTTTACGGCGAGGAAATGATTGTTTTCCGGGTTTTTGAAGTCGATCACCGCCGCGCTGCGGATTTCGGTGCGGCCATCCGGCCGCTTGACCGTCACCGGGATACCATCCCGCAGCAGAAAATACTTTTCCTCGTTGATCTGCATCAGGGATGCGGTAGAAACGTGTGCCGTGAATTTCTTCTGCACCTCATCCAGCTGGTTCGGGGTGAGCCACGGGTTCAGCCGCAAAAGCGCCTGCCGAAAATACCGGGTCAGCAGCACTTCCCCATAGCTGGTGCGGCCCAACGTCCCGTCCGGCCCCAGCTTTTCGGAGTTGTAAGCCAGCACGACCTCCCAGCCCAGAACATTTTGCAGCAAGTTGCCCGCGCTGTTCTGGACAAGGACATTTTCGGAGTATTCGCGGCTCATTTTCTATTCCTCCTATTACCCACGCTCTTTCTTGGTAAAAACGTAGTCTTGTTTCTTTTCGTCATAATGCGAATGCAAAGATACAACCCAATCGGTTTCTATGAACTTCATATATTTTTCCCACTCGGAAAGCTCTACTTGATATGCCACTTTATTTTTATCATAATCCGACGAAACAAAAAAGGACTCTATTGTTCCATCTTTGTTTACTGCTGTAAGAAACACAAACGAATGTATTAACCAATTACACACTTTATTTCCCAAGACATTTTTTGTTTTTCCTTCCTCCCAGTCGAATTCTCCTTCTCTGGCCCAACGGTGCATCGCTGTAATTTTCCTTGTAGGTTTCCACTCGGTTACCTTAATTGCGTATTGGTCTGCTTCATCACTCATTTTTCCGTTACAATCCAATAGTTTCCGAATGATGAATGCCGAATAGAAAATCGCTTTTTCGATAACAGCATACGCTTTATCTTCGTCTTTTTCAAAGTGTTCTTTTGTATTATACTGAAGCAATAATTGTCTTCTTCTCTTTAAGTCCTCTTTCCAAGGACCACTTTCATACACCAAAGAAACACCTTCTTTTCTTCTATGCTTTTATTTTCCAAAGCTCGCCTTTAGTTCGGCCACTTTCTTTGTCCTTTCCACATTGTCCAATTCCAAAAATGCCAACAAGCACAGCTGATATATTTCATCGTACCAATTTTCAAGTTCATCCTGTGTCATTTTTGCAACTACTTCTCTATAGTGTTTATCGCCTTCTGTGCTGTTGTTATGACGGATATTCATGTTATTGAACATAAAGAACACATTACTTGCCAGTTCTTTATTTATTGTTGCCAGTTCCGCACGCTTTGGCTCTAATTGGTCTGCTAATATGCGTAACGTTTCTCTTTTTCTTGCAATATCGCCCTTCATCGTATAATGATTGTATTCAAGAACTTTATAGGAAATATCGGGTGATACAATTTCTGATACTGTAATTGCTTCTGGCATCTTAGGAACAAATGTTGTAACATACCCTTGTATTAACGGCATATATCCTATAGATTCTATTACTCTTCGCACTTGGTCGATGTATAACTGGCTCTGCTGCCGATTTCCATATCTAAACAAATTACTCTCACAGCTCATCCAGATTACAAAATTATAGGTGTACTCACAAAAAGAAAGTAAATAATTCAAATCAACCTTGTATGGTTTTTCCACAAAATGGAATCCATATGTACTGTCAAAGTCCTCTATTGACAAACATGTTTTTCTGAATGGTACATCTAAAAAATTCCATGCCACATAATCTTTTAATGTATAGCAATTACCGTTTGCTTCTTGTATAGGGCAAGTATAAAACAATCCATATAACCGTTCGTATTCTCGTATTGGACTTATTCCTTTTTCATTTAGAATCTGCAAAAAATTTCGTCTTTCCATAAAATCACACCTCCACTTCCCCGCTCATCAATTTGGGCAGTAATCGATTTCTCATATCTACAAGGCTTTTTATCATTTCCGTCCTACAATATATTTCATCAAAAATATCATGGACATTTTTCTGATATTCTGCAAGCACCTCATCTTTAGGTAATATGATTTTCAATTCACGAAACACCGTTTTGCTAATTTCCAGATATGTCGAACCGCCTGCCTTTTGTCGAATCTCCTCTACTCGGCTTTTCAAATTAAACAGCAGATACATTTGCAAGTTTTCCCTTTTGGGAATGCATGAAATAAATCCTTGGTTTGTACACACTTCATATTTGCACATTCCAAAGAACCCAACACTCGCTCTACTTGTCATTAAGATAGTTTCTGCCGGCAACATCTTTGCAGAACTATTTTTTAACCCTTCTGGTGTTATCTTCTTTTCCGTGTCCAATAACGCCAGCGAGAAATTTCGCGTAATATCTGTGGGGGTCACCCACAAAATATCACCCTTTTCATAATAGCTTTGAATTTTGGTAGAAGGTGTACCTCCACCAACTGTATCGCATATATCTGCAATACTAGCCACTCGCCACCCCTCCGGCACACCGTCCACAATTTTCGTGTTTTCATGCCCTGGAAAGCGTAAATCCACAAACCACTCTTTATAAAGCCGCTGGGCTGCTTCTTCCAGCAACTTGATTTGTTTCTGGTTGTTTTCAATTAGGTCATCATAAGCGGAGAGAATATTTACTATTTGAGTTTGTATGTTTATACCGAGCAAAGGGATATCTAGGTTATCCAACATTCTAATAGTTAAAAACTTCGTTGTCGAACCGCTTGACATCGTTTTTAGTAATCGTAATTGCTGATTTAGTGCATAACAAAGATACCTTATATTTAGCTCTTCTTCATTAGCACTCTCAATTATGTATGTTCTTTGATAAGCATTAAACTTGCCTTTATAGTACTTCGCCGTATAATTTCCACTTGCATTATTCCCTGCAAGCAAAACGGCTTCTGTATCATATGCCCATACATCAATCGATAATGTATTTGGGTCACAAGTAAAAAATGGATATCTTCCACCTATAACTGCAGCGTTAGAATCCAGTTTTCCCGTTCTGATGATAGCAATCTTCCCTAATTTTGCAATTTCCCACTTCATACCCCCATCTCCTCCAGATTCTTCGAGATGGTTTCCATCAGGCGGTTGGACTCTGCCTGCAATTCCAGCAGTTCCTTGTGGATTTCCTTCATCCGCTGGGCAAAATCTACGCCGTCATCCTCCACGGGTGCAACGCCCACATAGGCACCGGGCGTCAGGGATGCGCCTTTCTCGTTGAGGATGGTGTCTCGGCTTGCCACCTTGCACAGACCGGGAATGTCCTGATAAACGCCCTCGCCAAACTTTTCGGTGAGCCAGACGGCCTCCTTGGCAACGGTCAGCTTCTCGCTGAGGGCTTCCAGCGCCTTGTCGAACTTTTCCTGCGTGGTCTTGCGCTCCTTGCGGGGCGCTGCCTCCACAGCGGCTTTGGCTTCTTCCCGCTTGGCCTGTACGTTTTGTTCCATTGCAGCCTGAATCTCTGCAAAGGGGCGGTCGTCTGCCAGCTCTGCGTGATACTCCGCCAAAAGCCCCTTGTACTTGTCCACCTCGCCGCGATAGAGCCAGACAATGGCGTTGAGGTTCTTCAGCTGCCAGTCGCTCCACTCATTCTGGGTGCGGTCCACCACGGTATAGTAATTGCGGGCGTCGATGAACAGCACGGTGTCCAGCAGATGTTCCGGCTTGCCCTTATCCAAAAACCACAGCGAACAGGGCAGGCTCTTGGTGTAGAAGAAGTTGTTGCCCACGCTCATCATCACGTCCACATGACCGGTCTGGATAAGTTTTTCACGGATGTCCTTGTCTTTGCCCTGACTGTCGGTAGCCGAGGACGCCATCACAAAACCCGCACGGCCATGCTCGTTCAGGTAGGAGTAGAAATAGGACACCCACAGATAATTTGCGTTGCCGATTTCCTTGGCCTTGTTCACGCCGGGCAGGCCAAAGGGCAACCGCCCGGCACTCTGCGCCGACTCCGACTTGACCTTGTCCACGTTAAACGGCGGATTTGCCATCACATAGTCGCAGCAGCCGTTCAGGTTGTGGGCATCGTGATAGAAGGTATTGGCTTCATCGCCGGACTTGATCACGCCGGTCAGACCATGCACGGCCATATTCATCAGGCAGAGCTTTGCGTTGTACTCCACCTTTTCCTGTCCGTAGAAGGTCATGGTGTTGTTGGCGATCATGCCCGCATGGTTTACAAAGTCGCCGGTCTGCACAAACATACCGCCGCTGCCGCAAGCCGGGTCCAACAGAACGCCGTGGGCAGGCTCCAGCACATTGACGATCATTTTCACCAGCGATTTCGGCGTAAAGAACACGCCGTCATCCTGTGCCACATTCTTGGCAAACTTATTCAAAAAGTACTCGTAGATACGGCCGATCACATCGCCGCCCACATCGTCCAACGCATCATTGTTGAAGATGCGCAGCAGTTCCCCCAGCAGTTCATCCGAGAAGATACGCCCTGCAGCTGCTCGCTCTGCTGCTCCACCAGTTCCATGGCGTTGTTCACCACTTCGCCCAGACTGTTCAGAGGATTGCCCTCGATGCCGGTCAGCCCCTGCTCCGGGATGTTGGCAGGCAAATTGACCAAGTAATTGTACTGCGCCTCCTTGGGCAGAAACAGTGCACTCTTCTCGGCAAAGTCGCTCTGTTCCACCGGCAGCACCCGGCCACCGCGCATGGGACGGTCTTTCAGGATCTCCTGCTCTACCAGTTTGAAGCGGCTGTACGCATACCGCAGAAAAATCAGTCCCAACACCGGCATACAGTATTGGTTCGAGGTGAGTTTAGAGCCTGCACGCAGCAGATCTGCCGACTCCCACAGGTCAGCTTCCAGTTTTTTGACGTTCACATTATTTGCCACGAGGGGGTTCCTCCTGTTGTTTGGATTTTCATTTTCTATTGTATCACATTTTTCCGTAAGGTTCATCTTTAATCATCGCCATTTTCTTTTTTGACTGGAAAAAGTTGTTTACCAATGGCTGACAATGTGTTAGAGCCATAAACTTTCTCATTTGGAGACGCTAAGTCTGCATCCATCGGATGCAGTTCAAGGGTTTGGGTGTCCCCAACAAGTATTTTGCAACGCAAAATAAGCAGCTGCATGACAAATGATCAGCGACAGTCTCCCCCTGAACTGCAATAAATCCCTGACTTCCACTTTCTCCTTTCATCTGGCTCAGAAATAAAGGCCTTCACTATGTACACCGAAATCGGGCAAAAAGGAGACACTTTTCACGTTTCTTTCACAAAATTTTAGCATTCAAAGCCTTATCCAAATCTATTCACCCTACCCTTTATGTACATAGCACCTTGTAAGATAGCACGAAAAAAGCCGATAGGCTTTCGACCTACCGGCTGTTCGTCTGCTTATATTCAACTTTCGACAATTTATATTATAGCACCGATTCGCTTACGATGCAATGCGTTTTTTCTCCAATATAAGCCATTTTTTCCATTTATAAAGTATGATTATACAAGCACATATTCGGCTGCTTTCTAAAAAGGGCTGCAAAGCAACTTTTGCGGTCTGCCGTACAGAAGATACTGAATACAAACCGTCCCCTCTTCCGTTTTCACCTTCACCTGTTCTGCATGTTCAAATATATCGCGCAGGCGGCGGTACTCTGCCCGCTGCGCCTCTGTGTAGCGGGACGGCATATCCGAGGTAAGGAACACATTGCCCAGCAGGGCATTG
>OLWA01003749.1_pt1 | contig 11056 bp, 8 predicted proteins | sample 1673251 | NCBI WGS metagenome assembly OLWA01 (sample SAMEA3178937, study PRJEB25190) | human gut metagenome | biome: human gut; feature: human-associated habitat; material: faeces | place: Austria | collected 2013
ATGCCTTCGATCTGGGTATCGGCATGATCCACCAGCACTTCAAGCTGGTCGATCTCTTCACCGCCACCGAGAATATCATCCTCGGACTGGAGGGCAGGCTGGATATTAACAGCGCACGCCAGAAGGTCAAGGACATCTGCGAGAAGTACGGCTTTGACATCGACCCGGATATGAAGATCTACGATATGTCCGTGTCCCAGAAGCAGACGGTGGAGATCGTCAAGGTGCTGTACCGCGGGGCTGACATCCTGATACTCGATGAACCCACCGCCGTGCTGACGCCGCAGGAGACGGACAAGCTGTTCGCCGTCATGCGGAACATGAAGGCGGACGGCAAGTCCCTTATCATCATCACCCACAAGCTCCACGAGGTGCTGGACGTCTCTGACCGGGTGGCGGTGCTGCGTAAGGGCGAATACATAGGCGACGTGCTGACCAAGGACGCCGACCAGCAGTCCCTCACCGACATGATGGTGGGGCACAGCGTGGCGTTGAACATCAACCGTCCCACCCCCGTGAATGTGGAGCCCCGGCTGAAGATCGAGGGGCTGACCGTGTTCGACGAGCTGGGCGTCAAGCGGCTGGACAATGTGTCCTTTACCGTCAACGCCGGCGAGGTGCTGGGTATCGCAGGTATCGCCGGCTCCGGGCAGCGGGAGCTGCTGGAGTCCATCGCCGGTCTGTACCCCGTGACCTCCGGCTCCGTCACCTACTACGCCCCCGACGGCGGCGCGCCGCAGGAGATGGTGGGTAAGGATCCCATGGACATCCGCAAGAGCGGTATCGCCATGAGCTTCGTGCCAGAGGATCGCCTCGGCATGGGTCTCGTTGGCTCCATGGGCATGACTGGAAACATGATGCTCCGCTCCTGGCGCAAGGGCAAGGGCATTTTCCTGGATCGCAAGGATCCGGAGGCTCTGGCGCAGCGCATCTGGCAGGAGCTGGAGGTAGTCACACCCAGCACCAATTTCCCCGTCCGGCGGATGTCCGGCGGCAACGTGCAGAAGGTGCTGGTGGGGCGCGAGATCGCGCAGCAGCCCTCCGTGCTGATGACCGCCTACGCCGTCCGAGGACTGGACATCAACACCTCGTACACCATCTATAACCTGCTGACGGAGCAGAAGATGAAGGGCGTTGCCGTCGTCTACGTGGGCGAGGATCTGGACGTGCTGCTGGAGCTGTGCGACCGGATCGTGGTGCTCTGCGGCGGCAAGGTGTCCGGCGTGGTGGACGGCCGCAAGACCAATAAACTGGAAGTGGGCGCAATGATGACCCGCGTGGAAGGAGGCAAGGCAGATGAATAAAAAAGGCTCGCTCTTTCATATCTCCAAGCGGGACGCGCTGCCTCTCTCCAAGGCTCTGCTGATCCGCGGCGGCATACTGCTGCTGGCTCTCGTGTTCTGCGGACTGGTGACGACGCTGCTGACGGGACAGGATCCCATCGCGGTCTACGGCACTATCCTCAAGGGTGCCTTCGGCACCGCCCGCAAGAGCTGGGTCACATGGCAGAACGTCGCCGTGCTGCTGGGTATCTCTCTGGCGGTAACGCCCGCGTTCAAGATGCGTTTCTGGAACATCGGTGCCGAAGGGCAGACGCTGATCGGCTGTCTTGCCACCACCGCCTGCATGATCATGCTGGGCGGCAAGGTGTCCAACGGGCTGCTGATCCTCATCTCCTTCGCCGCCGCGCTGCTGGCGGGTGCCATCTGGGGCTTCCTGCCCGCCTTCTTCAAGGCGAAGTGGAACACCAACGAGACGCTGTTCACGCTGATGATGAACTACATCGCCATGCAGCTGGCGTCCTACTTCATCATCGTGTGGGAGGTGCCCAAGGGTGCCGGTAAGATCGGCATTATCAACCAGGGCACCGAGGCCGGCTGGCTGCCCCGCATCGGCGGGCAGGCGCAGCTGCTTCCCATCCTCGTGGTGGCGTTGCTGACGGGCATGATGTACGTGTACCTCACCTACAGCAAGCACGGCTATGAGATCGCCGTGGTGGGCGAAAGCCAGCGCACCGCCAGCTACGCCGGTATCAAGGTGGATCGCGTCATCATCCGCACCATGGTGCTCTCCGGTGCCATCTGCGGTCTGATGGGCTACATCCTCACCGCCGGTATCAGCCACACGCTGACCACCACCATCGTGGACAGCCGCGGCTTTACCGCCGTCATGGTGTCGTGGATGTCCAAGTTCAACCCCTTCATTATGATCGCCTCCTCCCTGCTGCTGGTGGTCATGAGCCGCGGTGCCAGCGAGATCTCCACCGCCTTCAGCTTGAACCAGTCCTTCGCCGACATTCTGACCGGTTTCATCCTGTTCTTCATTATTGCTACCGAGTTCTTTATCACCTACAAGGTCAGCCTGCGTAAGAGCAGCAAAAAGGAGGCGTGACGGATGGGCTTTAACTTCATTTCTTTCTTCCCCCGCGCCGTGATGCAGGGCATCCCCCTGCTGTTCGGCAGCACCGGCGAAATTCTGACGGAGAAATCCGGCAACCTGAACCTCGGTATCCCCGGCATCATGTACGTGGGCGGTATCAGCGGCGTTATCGGCGCGTTCTTCTATGAGCAGAGCACCACGCAGCTGAATGGCTTCCTCGCCATCATGATCCCCATTCTGTGCTCCCTGCTGGGTTCCCTGCTGATGGGTCTGCTGTACTGCTTCCTGACCGTTACCCTCCGCGCCAACCAGAACGTCACCGGTCTTGCCCTGACCACCTTCGGCGTGGGCGTGGGTAACTTCTTCGGCGGCTCCCTCATCAAGCTGACCAATAGCGAGGTGCCCTCCATCGCGTTGTCCAGCACCAGCCTGTTCTTCAAAACCACCCTGCCCGGTGCGGGCAGCACCGGTTGGTTCGGGCAGCTGTTCCTGTCCTACGGCTTCCTGGCGTATGTCGCCATTATCCTCGCCCTGGGCACATCCTATTTTCTGAACCGCACCCGTCCCGGTCTGCACCTGCGCGCCGTGGGCGAGAGTGCCTCCACCGCTGACGCCGCCGGTATCAACGTCACCAAGTACAAGTATTTCGCCACCTGCATCGGCTCAATGATCGCAGGTCTGGGCGGTCTGTACTACGTCATGGACTACGCCAACGGCGTGTGGTCCAACAACGCCTTCGGTGACCGCGGCTGGCTGGCTATCGCGCTGGTCATCTTCACCATCTGGCGTCCCAACGTCAGTATTCTGGCATCCATCCTGTTTGGCGGCCTGTACATTCTGAACATCTATCTGCCCACCGGCACACAGATGGCGGTGAAGGAGCTGTACAAGATGCTGCCCTATGTGATCACCCTCGTGGTGCTGATCATCGTGTCCCTGCGTAAAAAGCGGGAGGATCAGCCCCCTGCGTCCCTCGGTCTTTCCTATTTCCGCGAGGAACGCTGACCCTGCATTGAAAAGAGTAGGTCGCTCTGCGGCCTGCTCTTTTTCTCTATCCATCCACCATCTGTCAAGGAGGAATCGCCATGTCCACCCTGCTTATTAGGAATATCGCCCAGCTGGTCACCTGCGATGACGGTGACCGCATCCTGCAAAACGTTGACCTCTACTGCGAAAATGGCTTCATCAAGACCATCGGCGCAGCTCTGGACGTCACCGCCGACGAGACCATCGACGGCCGCTATATGCTGTGCTATCCCGGTCTGGTGAACACCCACCACCACTTGTATCAGGTGTTCTCCCGGAATCTGCCGCAGGTGCAGAGCATGGAGCTGTTCGACTGGCTGCGGACGCTGTACGAGATATGGAAGAACCTGGACGGGGACGTGGTACGCCTGTCCAGCCTCACCGGTATGGGGGAGCTGATGAAGCACGGCTGCACCACCTGCTTCGACCATCACTACGTTTTCCCCGCCCACAGCGGCGACCTGCTGGAAAGCCAGTTTGCCGCCGCCGACGCGCTGGGTATCCGGATGTACGCCAGCCGGGGCAGCATGGATCTCAGCAAAAAGGACGGCGGACTGCCGCCGGACACCGTGGTGCAGACGGTGGACGAGATCATGGCGGACAGCGTCCGCTGCATTGAGAAATACCACGACGACAGCTACGGTGCCATGCACCGCGTGGCTCTGGCTCCCTGCTCCCCCTTCTCCGTGTCGGCGGAGCTGCTGCGGCAGAGCGCGCTCCTGGCGCGGCAGTACGGTGTGCGGCTCCACACCCACCTGTGCGAAACGAAGGACGAGGAGAACTTCATGCTGGAGCGGGAGGGCATCCGCCCGTTGGAGTACATGGCGCGGCTGGGCTGGCTGGGCGACGACGTGTGGTTCGCCCACGGCATCCACTTCAACGACGAGGAGCTGCGCCTGCTGGCGCAGACCGGCACCGGCGTGGCACACTGCCCCATCAGCAACATGAAGCTCGCCAGCGGCGTGGCGCGTATCCCGGAGATGCTTTCGCTGGGCGTGCCGGTGGGTCTGGCGGTGGACGGCTCCGCCAGCAACGACGGCTCCAGCCTGCTGGAGGAGCTGCGGGTGGCATTCCTGCTGCACCGGCTGAACTCCAGCCGTCAGGCTCCCACCGGCTATGACATGCTGAAGATCGCCACCCGTGGCAGCGCCCGGCTGCTGGGGCGGGACGACATTGGCCAGCTGGCCGAGGGCAAGTGCGCCGACCTGTTCATGCTCGACAGCCGCCGGCTGGAGCTGGTGGGCGCCTGCACGGATCCCGGCAGCGTGCTGGGCACCGTAGGCGTCCGGGGCGCCGTGGACTACACGGTGGTGCACGGCCGCGTCACCGTCCGGGACGGCCGCCTTGTCGCCGTGGATGAGGAAAAGGTGGCGCAGGAGGCCAACGACAAATGCCGCGCCTATCTTGCCAAGGCGTAAGCGCATGATTTGCGGTGGCTTTCGCTTTGGTTGCCGAAGGAAACTGTCATTCCGAGCCAGTGACCGTGTCGCCGGCGCGCAATGACAGGGCTGCGCGGTCTGCCCTTCGCCTGATTCCGCCAGATCCCGGCACTTTTCTGCGCGATAGTCAATGTGAACGATCTGTTAAAAACTTCCCCTCTTTTCTTTACAGATGTCACTTTTCATGCTATAATGTTCCCAATTAGAAAATAGCAAATCGCTGGAAAGGAAGGAACTGTGAAGAAATACGTCCCCACCTACGAGGGCACGCTGCGCAAGCACGCGCTGACCGTGCCCCACTGCATCAGCAAGTGCAGCGGCATCCGCGTGTTTGGCCGCCGCATCAAATCACTGGTGTTCAGCACCGATGTGGCCATTATCAAGAACATCAACGCCGACGCCATTATCGCCGTCTACCCTTTCACGCCCCAGGCCGGTATTACCCAGGCCATCATCGGCGTGTCTGACGTGCCCGTGTTCGTGGGCGTAGGCGGCGGCCTGACCAACGGCCAGCGCTCGGCGCATGTGGCTGCCTTTGCGGAGCATCAGGGCGCTTTCGGCGTGGTGTGCAACACCTTCATCGACGACGACACCATCCGCGCCATCAAAGCCACTGTGGAGATACCCGTGGTATACACCGTGGTATCCGAAAAGGTGGATCTGGAGAGCAAGCTGGCCGCGGGCATCGACTTTGTCAACGTCTCCGGTGCCGACCGCACCCCCGCCATCGTTGCGGAGATACGCGCCCGCTATCCGGAGCTGCCCATCATCGCCACCGGCGGCCCCACGGAGGAGACGATCCTGGCCACTATCGCCGCCGGCGCTAACGCCATCACATACACGCCGCCCACCAACGGGCAGCTGTTTGCCAAGGATATGCACCGCTACCGGGAGTGGTTCGCCCACATGGACGACCCGGAGGAGGACGAGAAGGCATCCCCCTCCGACACAGCGCAGTGATGTAAAAGCGAGACTGTTGAAAAAGATCAGATAGTGCGAAAGGGAACCGTTGGGGTTCCCTTTCGCGTTCAATCACCCGCCGCAGCGCAGCAGTTCAGAAGCTGAACTGCTGCGCTTTTTTCAGCCTCCGGCGCTTTGCTGCAAGAAGCCGGATCATCGTCCCTCCAGCAGCGCGTGGTAGTCTTCCGGGAGCAGATAGTCGATCTCGATGCGGTTGCCCTCATAGACGCGAATTTCCCGGATGGCGGCGGCCACGGTGGGGCGATCCAATTCTGTCAGGCGCCCCGAAGCCAGCAGCTCCTTCACCCACGGCAAAGACAGCTGATCGTCCTGTGCCATGCCGCGCAGCTTGTCCAGCTGGGCCTGCAGCGCCCTCTCCTGCGCGTCATAGTCGGCGCGGCAGCGGAGGAAGTCCTCCTTGGAAATCAGGGCATCCTGATAGTCCTCGTAGGCGCTTCGGCGGCGGCGCTGGATACGCTGCAACGCAGCTTCCAGCTTTTGCGGCTGGTCAGCGCCGGGTCGCGGGCGATTTGCCGCGCTCTGCTGCGCCAGTTGGCGGAGGTTTTCTACGCTGGCAATGAGTTGGTTCAAATCATCCAGTATCACCTTCGTCAACACATCGTGGGCGATATAATGCTTGCTGCACACAGATGCGCCATAGCGCTTATAGGAGCCGCAGGTGTAGAAGGTTTTGCCGCCCCAGGTGGTCTTGACCATAGCCCGTCCACAATCGCCGCACTTGAGAAAGCCCGCAAAGGGGCCGACGTTCTGCTGAAAATCCGGCGTGCGGGCGTTGGTGTTCAGCAGGGTCTGCACCCGCCGCCACTGGTCTTTTTCGATGATCGGCTCATGAGTGCCGGACACCACCGTCCACCGGGAGCGATCCTTCCGTCTTGCCTTACCGTGCATCTGAAGACGGTCATCTCTCCCCTGCTCCATGTTCCCGATGTACATCTCGTTTTGCAGGATGCGGTGGATGGTGGCGTATGTCCAGTAGGTGGTGGCCGCCAGCCGGTGGTTGTTGCGGTATTTTTCGCCGGTGAGCCGCTTGTACTCGCTGGGGCAGGGGATGCCCTCCTCGTTCAGCTGCCGGGCGATGCGGAGCTTGCCCGTTCCGTTTTCAAACAGGGTGAAGATGCGCCGCACCACCTCCGCCGCAGGCGGGTCGATGATCAGGCGATTGTGGTTTTGCGGGTCTTTGCAGTAGCCGTAGCTGGCGAAGGCTCCGATGAACTCGCCCCGCTGCTGCTTGGCGCGGAGGGCGCTTTTGACCTTCTGGGAGATGTCCCGTGCGTACTGGGTGTTGAACAGGTTCTTCAGCGGCATCATCATGTCGTAGGCGCCGCGGGCGCTGTCGATATTGTCCGTAACGGCGATGAAGCGTACGCCGTGCTCCGGCAGCCAGCGCTCCAAGTAGCGGCCTGTTTCGATGTAGTCGCGGCCGAAACGGGACAGATCCTTTACCAGCACGCAGCGGATGCGCCCGCTTTCCACGTCCCGCAGCATCCGCTGAAAGGCGGGGCGTTGGAAGTTCGTGCCGGTATAGCCGTCGTCGGCGTAGCATTCCGTCGCGGTCAGATCCGGATGGTTTTCGATGTACGCCTCCAGCAGCTTCCGCTGGTTGCCGATGGAATCACTCTCCATCCGGTCGCCGTCCTCCCGGGACAGGCGGCAGTACAGCGCGGTGGGCAGCGGTCGCTGCTCCATACGCTCCCTCCTTTCCGTGGACTGCCCGCAGCCGTCAAGCCTCCTGTGTGTGGGCGCGGATGAGTTCCAGAACCAGCGCTTCCGCTGTCTGCTGGCCGAGAAAATTGCGGGTGACGGTGAGCGCCGGCTGATCGGTTGACATAAACAGACCTCCTCCTTGAGAATAGTCCATCGTATGCGCGTTGCGGGAGCCGTATGTTTGCCGGTGGGACATAAATTCGATCAGACGGAAAAACAAAGCGCCATGCAGGAGGCGTACCTCCTGCATGGCGCAGCGCTGCGGATCATTCCCCCGCTGCGGGCAGTGTTACGGTGAAGGTGGAGCCGTTGCCGGGGCGGGAGAACACCGCCACCCGGCCGCCGCACAGCGCCACCACCCGGCGCACGATGGACAGTCCCAAACCGTTGCCCCGGCTATCCGGATACGGGGCGGCGCGGTAGAATTTTTCGAAAATGTGCCGCTGCGTCTCCTCGTCCATGCCGATACCCGTGTCGGAGACGGAGACAGTGATCTCTCCCTCGCCCTGCCGCAGCACCACGGTGATCTGCCCGCCGGAAGGTGTGAAGCGGATGGCGTTGGACAGGAGGTTCGACCAGATGTGCTCCACCAGCTCCTCGTTGCCGTAGTAGTCCACCTGATCCAGGTCGCCCTCCACGGTCAGCCCCTTTTGCAGCCAGTCCCTCTCCTGCTGGCGGACGCACCGCCGCAGCTGCTCGTCCAGGCTGTACAGCGTTTTGCCGGATACGATCTCGGTGTTTTCATACTGCGCCAGCTCCAGAATGTGGGTGCTCATGGCTGCCAGCCTTTCGGACTGCTGCACCACGGTGTTTGTATAGGTCTGCCGCTGCTCCGGCGTCAGATCGTCGTTCTGCAGCAGCTTGGCGAAGCCCCGGATGGAGATCAGGGGCGTTTTGAACTCATGGGAGAAGGTGTTCACGAAGTCCATGCGCAGCAGCGCCACGCCGGACAGCTCCTCCGCCATTTTGTTGAAGCTGCGGATGTACTCCGCCACCTCGCCCCGGGCGCCCCGCATCTCCACCCGCACGGAGTAATCGCCGGAGGCCACCGACTGCGTGGCCTGCATCAGCCGGGAAAGCGGCGCCAGATACCCGCGGAAGATGAACACGGCCAGCAGAACGCCCAGAATGGCGCTGATGGTTAGGATAAGAATAGGCCAGAGCAGCGTATAATTCGCTTTGTCCAGATGCACCAGCTGCTGCACCAGCGCGAATATGCCCAGCGCCAGCACAACATACACCGCCACCAGACCCAGCACCAGAAGGAACATGGTGCCCAGCAGCCGGACGGGCGGATTCTCCTTTTTCACCTTAGCTCTGCGCATCTTCATCCTCCCGCAGCATGCCCATGTAGCCGAAGCCGCGGATCGTCCGCAGCTCAAAGTCCCGGTTGTCCCGGAATTTTTCCCGCAGCCGGGAGATGTAGACCTCCACGGTATGCTCATCCACATCGCTGTCCAGATCCCATATATCGTCGATGAGCTGGCGCTTGGTAAAAAGCGTCCGGGGGTAGGACAGCAGCTTGTACAGCAGCAGGAATTCCTTGGCGGCCAGCTGCCATGTGCCCTGCGGCGTGATGACCTGCAGGGAGCCGCGATCCAGCACCGTGGCTCCCACCGTCAGGCGGCGATCCGCCCGGCTGCAATACCGCCGCAGCAGCGCCTCAATGCGCCAGAGCATCTCCTCCTCGTCTACGGGCTTGACCATGTAGTCGTCCGTCCCCGCCCGGAAGCCCCGGCGCTTGTCCTCCTGGGTCACGCGCGCCGTCACCATCAGCACCGGCAGGTCGCAGTTGCCCTCCCGCAGCGTCCGGGTGAAGGTGATGCCGTCCATCCGAGGCATGGTGATGTCCACCACCGCCAGATCGCACTGGTAGTGCTCCATCACCTCCAACGCCTCCACACCGTCCCGGGCGGGGCAGGGTTCGTAGCCGGCGCGCCGCAGCACCTCGCACATCAGGAAACGGGCGCTGTCGTCATCCTCGGCCACCAAAATGCGGAACATATCCATTCCTCCCTTGCGTTTTTCTGGATTTTATCACACCCGCTCACAAAAATCGAGAGGTTTTTGAGCTTGCGTTGAGGTTTCTTCGGTATACTGTTCCTGTGCCATACGTAACAAATAGGAGGAATACCCCTTATGCCCAGACCTGTCTGCATCACCTATGACAGCACCTGCGACCTGACGCCCCAGCTTCTGGAGCGCTTCCAGATCCGCACCATACCGCTGACCATCCAGAGCGGAGAGCGGGTCTTTCCCGACGACGGGCAGTACACCTCGGCGGAGCTGTACGCCGAGTACCGCCGGAACGGAACCCTGCCCAAGACCGCGGCGGTCAGCCCGGAGGACTTCAAGGCGTTCTTTGCCCCGATCCTGGCGGAGGGATATGACATCGTGCATATCGACATCAGCTCAGAGCTGTCCTGCACCTGCCAGAACGCGGTGCTGGCGGCGCAGGAGCTGGCGGAGCAGGGAGAGATCCATGTGGTGGACAGCCGCCAGCTCTCCACCGGCGGCGGGCTGCTGGCGCTTCGGGGAGCCAAGCTGCGGGACAGCGGCATGGCGGCGGCGGATATCGCGGCAGAGCTGCGCCGCCTGGCCCCTCACAGCGATACCAGCTTCGTGCTGGACACGCTGGAGTATATGTGGAAGGGCGGCCGGTGCAGCGGCGTGGCAGCACTGGGCGCCAACATGCTGAAGCTGAAGCCCTGCCTGGAAATGCGGGAGGGCAAGCTGGCGGTGTGCAAAAAGTACCGCGGCTCCATGGACAAGGTGTATCGCCAGTACATCGCGGAGCGGCTGGCGGGGAAGGCGGTGGTGACCGACCACGCCTTCATCACCCACTCCGGCGAGGTGCCGGAGGAGACGCTGTCGCAGCTGACGGCGCTGGTACGGGAGCTGGCACCCTTCGAGGAGGTATTCGTCACTCAGGCGGGGTGCACCGTATCCTCTCACTGCGGCCCGGGCACGCTGGGCGTGCTGTTTCTGCGGCAGCCGGAGCAGTGAGGGCGCAGACAGCAGCGTGAAGAGCCGCGCGGCACTTTCTTCTCGACGAAAGGCGCCTGGGCTGGTATACTAAGCGCGGGGTCAGGCTGTAAAATTTTATTTTGCCTGCATGCAATAAAACGCCCTTTCCGTGCATTACACGGATGACAGGAGATAGAAGCCCATGCTCAGTATGCTGATGACAACCGAATATGCGCCGGCAGAGGAGCGGCGTGAGCTGCAGCGGCTGCTGCGGTGCATTGCCGGGAATGACCGCGACGCGTTGGCGGAACTGTACCGGCGCACGCGCCCGGCGGTGTACGGCCTTGCGCTGTCCTACCTCAGGAGCACCCACGATGCGCAGGATCTCACGCAGGATGTCTATGTGCAGGTATGGGACTGCGCGGCGCAGTACCGCCCCACCGGTTCCCCCATGGGCTGGCTGCTGGCGGTGTGCCGCAGCCTGTGCCTGATGCGTCTGCGGCGTGAGGAACGCCATGCCGCCCTCAGCGAGGAGGAATGGGACGCCATTCCCGCGCAGG
>OLWA01003752.1_pt1 | contig 11055 bp, 8 predicted proteins | sample 1673251 | NCBI WGS metagenome assembly OLWA01 (sample SAMEA3178937, study PRJEB25190) | human gut metagenome | biome: human gut; feature: human-associated habitat; material: faeces | place: Austria | collected 2013
TGCGCACGTATCGGCGGCCGACCTGCGCAGACAGCGGATCGCCGCCGAACTGGCCCGCAGCGGGGCGCGTCCCATGGGGAGCTGTACTTCGCAGGAGGAGGCCGAGCGGCTGCTCGGACGATTGCAGGAGGCGGGCGGCCGCTGTTTCTCGCCTGCGGGGAAGCCGATTCTGGCCGAAATCACGCTTGACGAGTTGCGTGCGAAACTTCGGTAGAATATGCGCCGTTTGCGGGAAAAACGCTACCTTTGTGAATGAATAGGCGACGTCGGAGGATGTGTCCGATGTCCGTAAAACAACGAAAGACAATGAACAGCAGTTATTTCTCGACGCCTCCGGTGGTGAAGAACCTGATAATCATCAACTGCCTCGCGTTTCTGGGAGTCTGGCTCATCCCCTCGCTCAATCAGTTTATGGGACAGTACGGCGTGCTCTACTGGTTCGGGAGCCCCTATTACCACTCCTACCAGTTCGTCACCTACATGTTTCTTCATGCCAGCCTGGAACATCTGTTTTTCAATATGTTCGCACTGTGGATGTTCGGCCGTACGCTGGAATACGCGCTCGGCTCGAAGCGCTTTCTGATTTACTACATGGTCTGCGGCGTGGGTGCGGCGCTGATCCAGTACCTCACGGCGCTGGCGTTCGGCGAACTGCCGCTGCTGCTGGTCGGCGCGTCGGGCGCGGTGATGGGCCTGCTGCTGGCGTTCGGCGTGATGCATCCCAATGCGGTCATCATGCTGCTGATTCCGCCTATTCCGATGAAGGCCAAGTGGTTCGTCATCATCTATGCCGTCATCGAGCTGTTCCTTGGATGGAGGGGCGTGGGCAACGTGGCCCATTTCGCCCATGTGGGCGGCATGCTGTGGGGATTCCTGCTGCTGCATTGGTGGAAACGCCGGGGAACGATCCGTTTTTAGACGATGGCTCCCGATTACTATAACGGATACGGGGGAGGCCCTTCGGGGAAACGGCGCCGCAGTCTCGTCATGCGGCTCGTCGATCTGGCGCTGACGCTCGTGACGCTGGCCGTGGGTGCGACGATGGTTCTCACCTATTTCGTCCCCTATGTCGATCCGGGCAGCGTGTGGTTCTTTCCCGTACTGGGGCTGGCCGCTCCGGCGGTCTATGTCGCGTCGGTCGTGCTGACGCTCTACTGGATCATCCGCTGGCGCTGGGTGTGCGCCGGGGCGATGCTGGTCGTCGTCGTGGCGGGGCTTTTCAAGGTCTCGCTCTTCTGGCGTCCCGAAATCCGCCGCAGCTATGCCACGGAGACGGCCTTCGACCGCGCTGCTGTCAAGGTTATGAGCTACAACGTGCGCAGTTTCTACGGCGAGGACGGCCGGAGCAGCGTCGACGACATCCTGCGCCTGATCGAGGAGCAGGCTCCGGACCTGATCTGCCTCCAGGAGTTCAATGCCCGCCTCGCGGAGCAGTCCGAGGAGTTTTCGCTGCTGGGCGAGAAGTATGAGATCGCGCACTTCGGGCGCACGCAGGCCCCGGATTCGGTCTACGGCTCGACGCTGACCATCTTGAGCAAATACCGCATCCTGCGTTCGGACACCGTGCTGACGCCTTCGTCTTCGGTCTGGGCCGACGTGATTGTGGGCGAGGACACCGTGCGGGTTTTCAACAACCACCTGCGCTCGACGGCCATCAACGCTTCGGACAACCAGTTCATCACCAGCCACCAGTTTCTCTCGGACACGGCGCGCGAGACCAAAATCCGCAGTATCGTGACCCGTTTGCGCGAGAATAGCGTGCTTCGGGCCGCGCAGGTCGACAGCATCGCGCAGGTCGTGGGTGCGACGCGCACGCGGCGGATCGTCTGCGGCGATTTCAACGATACGCCCATGTCGTATGTCTACCGCACGATGGCGCGGGGGCTGCGCGACGCCTTCCGTGAGTGCGGGTCGGGCTATTCGCATACGTTCCGCGGTTTCTACAACATGCTGCGCATCGACTACGTGTTGAGCGGCGGTTTCGAACCGCTCTCCTACGAGGTGCTTCCGGTCGACTATTCGGACCACCATCCCGTCGTCGTGCGGCTTCGGAAAAGTTCCTGACGAATTACCCGGAAAACGGGATGCCCCGGCGGAGACACTCTTTCCGCCGGTTTTAATTTGCCGGCAGGTGTTGTCCGGAACGATTTTTTTGCTATCTTGTGGAAAAATTCAGCCAATCGTTCGCCATGATCCGATCCCTTCCGCTCGTAAGGAGAACGCTTCTCCTCTCCGTATGTGGGCTGTTCCTTTTCTCCGGCCGGCTTTTTGCCGGAAATCCGTTGCTGATGCCTTCCGAAGCCCCTTACGGGGCGCCCCGCTTCGACCGTATCCATGCCGCCGACATCATGCCCGCCATTGAGGAGGGCATCCGCGCCTACAAGGCCGGGATTGCGAAAATCAGGGCGCTGGACCCCGCGGAGGCGACTTTCGAAAACGTCGTCGTGCCGCTCGACCGTGCCGACAGCCTGCTGGACGTTCCGCGCGCGGTGCTGGGTTACCTGAAATCGAATTTCGGAGGCGACTCCGTCATCCGGATCTCTCTGGAATCCGCGCAGCTGACCGGAGAGGCATACGACGCCGTGACGCTCGACACGGCGATCTTCCGCCTGGTGAAGGCCGTCTACGACCGGCGCGATGCGGCCGGGCTGGATTCGCTCCAGCTGCGGACGCTCGGCAAGGTCTACCGGAGCTACATCCGCGGCGGGGCGCTCTGCACGCCCGGGCAGAAGGTGCGGCTCAAGGAGCTGAACCGCGAGATTTCGCTCAAACGCATCCGCCACGGGCAGAACATCACGCAGGCGACCCAGGAGTTCGTCCTGTACGTGCAGGACAGCAGCCTGCTCGACGGGCTTGCGGGGACGACCCGGCAGCGTTTCGCCCGCAATGCGGCCCGGCAGGGGCATCAGGGCGTCTGGGCCGTCGGGTTCACGAACGGCGACTATGCGTCGGTCATGGCTTCGGCCACGAACCGCGATCTGCGCAGGAGACTCTACGAGGCCTACACCTCGCGCTGCATGGACGGGAAGTACGACAACCGCCAGTTGTCGGTCGACATCGTCAACCTGCGTCTCGAACGGGCCCGGATGCTGGGATACGAGAACTATGCCGCCTACACGCTGGAGACGAACATGGCCGGGACGCCCGAAAAGGTCCGCGAACTGCTGCTGCCGCTCAAGGACGCTGCCGCGGGGAAGGGACGTGCGGAGCGTGCCGAACTGGAGGCTTTCGCCGTGAAATACGAGCGGGATTCGGCCTTCCGGCTGGAACCGTGGGACGTGGCCTTCTATTCGGGCAAGCTGCGCAAGGCGAAATTCGGGTCCGAACTGGGGCGCATGCGCAACTACCTGCTTTTCGACAATGTGCTCAACGACGGCGTTTTCTATGTGGCCAACCGTCTTTTCGGAATCACGCTGACGCAGCGCACGGACATTCCCGTTTTCCACCCCGACGTGCTGACCTTCGAGGCGAAAGACGCCGAAGGCCGCCCCCTCGGACTGCTTTATCTGGATTGCTTCGTCCGCAAGGGCAAACGCGGCGGCGCGTGGTGCTCGCGCCTGCGCGGGTATTCGTGCGCCGGAGAGCGGGAGGTGCTGCCGCTGGTGACCATCAGCTGCAACTTCTCGCGTGCGGCCGAAGGCAGGCCGAAGCTGCTGTCGACCTCCGAGGTCAAGACCCTCTTCCACGAATTCGGACACGCTCTGGCGGGTTTCCTCTCGCGCGGGCCGTATCCACAGGTGACGGGCAGCTTCCCGCGCGACATGGTCGAACTGCCCTCGCAGCTGAACGAGCATTGGGCCTGGGAGCCGGAGGTGATGAAACACTACGCCCGCGATTACGAGACGGGGCGTCCGATTCCCGATGCGCTGATCGCGAAGTTCAAGGAGTCGGAGAACTTCCTGAAGGGGCTTTACCTGACCGATTTCTATGCCACCGCGCTGCTCGACCTCGAATGGCACACCGTGCTGCGGCCGGTCGAAGGGTGCGACGTGGCGGCTTTCGAACGGGCGTTCCTGAAACGTTACGACTTCCCGGAGCATACCGCTTTACGCTTCCGGACGACCTATTACAACCACATCTTCGCCAGCAGTTACCCCGCGCAGTACTACTCCTACACGTGGTCGGCGGTGCTGGACACCGATGCCTTCGCGGCATTCACCGGCACGGGCGATATTTTCGATCCCGAAACCGCGCGCCGTTACCGCCGCCATATCCTGACCGAAGCGGGCTATGACGAGCCGATGGCGCAGTACGTGCGTTTCCGCGGCGCCGTGCCCGACGTGAAGCCCCTGATGCGCCGTTACGGGCTGGCGGAATAGCGGCCCGGCGGAACGGAACAGCCCCGGCCCGATGAGCCGGGGCTGTTCCGTTCGGTCACTCTCCGATCTTCTTGCGCGGGTGGACCATGTTTTCGGGTTGCAGCACCTTGTGCAACTCCTCTTCGCTCATCAGCTTATGCTCGAGTACGAGGTCGTAGATGCCCTTGCCGGTTTTGAGGGCCTCCTTGGCCAGCATGCTCGAGGTTTCGTAGCCCAGATAGGGGTTGAGCGCCGTCACCAGCCCGATGCTGTTAAAGACCATCCGGCGGCAGACCTCCTCGTTGGCCGTGATGCCGGCGATGCACTTCTCGCGCAGCGTGTTCATGGCGTTGATCAGCATTTCGATGCTCTCGAACAGGCAGTGGACGATGATCGGCTCCATGACGTTCAGTTCGAGCTGTCCGGCTTCCGATGCGATCGTCACGGTGAGGTCGTTGCCGATCACGCGGAACGCTACCTGGTTGACGACTTCGGGGATCACGGGGTTGACCTTGCCCGGCATGATCGACGATCCCGGCTGGCGCGGCGGGAGGTTGATCTCGTTCAGCCCGCAGCGGGGACCCGACGAGAGCAGCCGCAGGTCGTTGCAGATTTTCGAGAGTTTCACCGCAAGGCGTTTCTGGGCCGAGGAGTTCATAATGAAGGCGCCCGTGTCGCTCGTGGCCTCGATCATGTTCGACGCCTCGACGAGCGGCAGTCCGGTGATCTCGCGCAGGTAACGGGTGCAAAGCCCGGCGTAGTCGGGGTCGGCGTTGATGCCCGTTCCGATGGCCGTGGCCCCCATGTTGATCTCGAAGAAAAGTTTCATGTTGGCCGTCAGCCGCTCGGTCTCCTCGGTGAGGTTGGCGGCGTAGGCTTCGAACTCCTGTCCGAGGGTCATCGGCACGGCGTCCTGAAGCTGCGTGCGGCCCATCTTGATGATGCCGGAGAACTCCTCGCCCTTGGCGTGGAACGCCGCGATGAGTTCGCGCAGCGAGGCCACCAGTTTCTCGATGCTGCGCACCAGTGCGATCCTCACGGCCGTGGGGTAGGCGTCGTTGGTCGACTGCGAGAGGTTGACGTGGTTGTTGGGGTGGCAGAACTGATATTCGCCCTTTTCATGGCCGAGGAGTTCGAGCGCCCGGTTGGCGATCACCTCGTTGGCGTTCATGTTGGTCGACGTGCCGGCGCCGCCCTGCACCATGTCGACGACGAACTGCTCCTCGAGTTTCCCGGCGCGCAGCTCCTCGCAGGCTCGGATGATCGCGTCGGCGATCGCCGGGTCGAGCAGTCCCAGGTCACGGTTGGCCATCGCGGCGCCCTGCTTGACGTCGGCCAGGGCGCGGATCAGCTCCGGGAAGAAGTTGAGCCGCACGCGGCTGATGTGGAAATTCTCCACCGCGCGCATGGTCTGCACGCCGAAATAATACTCCGCCGGGATTTCCATTTCGCCCAGCAGATCGTGTTCACGACGGGTTTTGCCCGAAAGTCTGATTTCCGTAAAGTCCATGATCGGTATGTTTTTATTAAAGGTACGCAAAAGCGGGGTGGAGTCCAAGCCGAATCGGGTGCGGTCCGGTAAGACGTTCCGACATCAAATATAATGCTTTTTCCGCCACTTTGTCAAAACAAAAAATCTTGTTAACTTTGTATTCGCTCCGCGGGGTCGCAGAATTCGGCGGCGGACGAACGCAGAACCGAAAAACAAATAAAGAATATGATTTTAGACTCTCTGAAAAACAGCGCGCTTTACTACGGCGTAAGCCCGCGCATGAAACAGGCTTTCGAACTGATCGCCTCGACCGACTGGACGACGATGGAACCGGGTATTCACGAACTCGACGGCAAGGACATCTACGTCAACGTCATGGAGCGCGAGCTGAAACAGAAGCCCGACGCCAAACTCGAAATCCACAACGAGTACATCGACATCCAGGTTCTCATCCGGGGCGAGGAGGAGTCCTTCGGCTGGAGCGAGCGCAGGGAGCTCAAGAAGCCGCTGGGCGAATTCAGCGTCGAGAATGACATCCAGCTCTTCGACGACGTGCCGCAGACCTATTACACGATGCGTCCGGGGCAGTTTACGGTGCTTTTCCCCGAGGACGGGCACGCCCCGATGGTGGGCGAGGGCACGGTGCGCAAGATCATCGTCAAGGTGCGCAGGTAGACGCAGTCCATACCTTCCGGGCCGGGATTTCCCGGCCTTTTTTGTGCCCGTCCGGCTGGCCTGCATGGCCGGTCGGGGGCGGAGAACGGCTTCGTCCGACCTCCGGCCGGAAATGAATTGAAATGAATTGAAATGAATTGAAAGAAAACCGCCGCGAACTTGCTTGTCTTCCGGATTTGTACTAAATTTGTGGTACGGGTATTTCCGTACGCTATGAAAACATCGGTCTTCATATTCCTCTTTCTGCTGGTCTCCTCCCTCTCGTCCGTCATGGATTCGGGTGCGAAGTCCGGAGTGCCGGCTGCGGCTGCGGTCCGGCAGACGGCGGAATGTTTCCTTGCCGGTTTCAAATACGGGGACTGCGTGGCGACGGAGACCGTCCGGACGGCCGTGCCTTGCCCCGTGCGGTCGCTGCGCAAGCCGGTGGAAGGTCCGCAGCGGGTGTCGGGCGGCGACCGTGACGTCTGCTCCGGGCGGCATTTCCCGCTGGCGCAGGGCTGCTGCACGAAATACGTCGTCTCTTCTTTATTGCGCGGCGGGCAGACCGCCCTGCCTTTCCATCGCGCCGACTACCTCCGGTTCGGCGTTCTGGTCATTTAGCCGTCAAATCCTTTCGCTTTCAAGCGTATGATGCCGTCCGTGCATCGTACGTCGGATTTCCGTGTGCGGACTCCGGGCTGTCGCACCGACGCCGGTGCGGCGAACGACGTTCGGCATGCTTTGCCGCATGCGCAGAATGTTCCGGCACACCCGATGGCAAAACTTTGATGAATGTAAAAAAATGGATTTGATGCATATGATCGGGGAGACGTCGCTGATGATGGGCTTCACGTTTATCGTGGGAATGGCCTTCGCGTACGTACTCAAACTGATGACGTTTTTCTTCTCCCGGCTTAACGGAACGGAGATCTCCGCGCTGTTGAGAAAAGGCCGCATATGGGGCCGCGCCTACCGCATGGACATTGCGCGTACCGACCGCTACATCCGTTCGGTCGCCCGGATCGGCGGGGACGTTTCCGCCGATCCGGATGCGGACCATGCGATGGACGCTCTGGCCGAATACCACCTCGGCACCCCCGGGGATGCCGCACGGCAAGACAGCGAGATGACCCGTTTATACGAGCTGCACCATGGAACGGTTTGATCTTGGCAATATTTTCCAGGGAATCTCGACCCTGCTGCAAGCCGATTCCGCGATCATGTATGCGCGTATCGGGCTGATTCTGTTGGGCATCCTGCTGGTTTACCTGGGGCGCAGGGGCGTGCTCGAACCGCTGGTGATGATTCCGATGGGGCTGGGCATGGCGGCGGTGAACGCCGGGGTGCTGATTTTTCCGGGCGGCATGCACGGCAACCTGTTTCTGGACCCCATGGTCACGGAAACCGACCAGCTGATGAACATTTTGCAGATCGACTTCCTGCAACCGATCTACACCTTCACGTTCAGCAACGGACTGATAGCCTGTCTGATTTTCATGGGCATCGGGACGATGCTCGACATCAATTTCGTGCTGGCGAAGCCCTTGCAGAGCATGTTCCTCGCGCTGTGCGCCGAGCTGGGTACGTTCGCCGTCGTACCGATCGCCTTCGCGATGGGGCTGAGCCCCAACGACAGCGCCTCGATCGCCATGGTGGGCGGCGCCGACGGGCCGATGGTGCTCTTCGCGTCGCTCAACCTCTCGAAAAGCATCTTCGTGCCGATCACCGTCGTCGCCTATCTCTATCTCGGCCTGACCTACGGCGGCTATCCCTACCTGGTGCGTGCGATGGTTCCCAAACGGCTGCGCGCCATCAAGATGCAGCCGCCCAAGAAAGCGCCCAAACAGTACTCCGCAGCCACCAAAATCTCGCTGGCCGTGGTCATGTGCGTGATTCTCTGCCTGCTCTTTCCCGTGGCCGCTCCGCTCTTCTTCTCGCTCTTCATCGGTGTGGTGATCAAGGAGTCGGGACTCAAGCATGTGAACGATTTCATCAGCGGACCGATGCTCTACGGTTCGACGTTTTTCCTGGGAATCCTGCTGGGCGTGCTGTGCGACGCGCACACGCTGCTCGACCCCACGGTGCTCAAACTCCTCGTGCTGGGCATCCTCGCCCTGCTGATTTCGGGCATCGGGGGCATTTTGGGCGGTTACCTCATGTATTTCTTCAAGCGGGGCAATTTCAACCCCGTCATCGGTATCGCCGCCGTCAGCTGCGTGCCCACGACGGCCAAGGTCGCGCAGAAGATCGTCGCGCATGACAACCCTTCGTCGATGATCCTGCCCGACGCGCTGGGAGCCAATATCATGGGCGTCATCACGTCGGCCATCATCGCAGCGATCTACGTGACGGTGGTTCCGATGCTGTGATCCGAAAGAGAGCCGGCCCGCGGAAAGCGGGCCGGTTTTTTATTTTCCGATGCCGAAGTAGCGGAATCCCGCCGCTTCAACCTCCGCTTTGTCGAAGATGTTGCGGCCGTCGACGACCGCGTCGCCCCGCATCGTCGCGCGCAGCTGTGTCCAGTCGGGCATGCGCAACTCCTTCCATTCGGTCAGGAGGGCCACAGCGTCGACGCCTTCGGCGGCCTCGTACATCGTCCGGACGTAACGGATCGGTTTGTCTTTCATCCGGCGCTGCGCTTCCGGTATCGCCACGGGATCATAGGCCCGCACTTCGGCTCCGGCATCGAGCAGGCGGCCGATCACCACCGTTGCCGGAGCTTCGCGCATGTCGTCGGTCTCGGGTTTGAAGGCCAGCCCCCAGATTGCGACGACCTTGCCCCGCAGGTCGCCCAACGCGGTCTGCAATTTCTCGAAAACAATCCCTTTCTGCTGCTCGTTGACCCGCTCGACGGCCTCGATGACCTGCATCGTGTAGCCGTGTTCCCGGGCCGTGTGGGCCAGCGCCTTCACGTCCTTCGGGAAGCATGAACCGCCGTAGCCGCAGCCGGGGTAGAGGAACTTGTTGCCGATGCGGGCGTCGGAGCCGATGCCCTTGCGGACCATCTCCACGTCGGCGCCCACGCGGTCGCACAGGTTGGCGATCTCGTTCATAAACGAAATGCGCGTCGCGAGCATGGCGTTGGCTGCGTATTTGGTCATCTCGGCCGAGGGAATGTCCATGAACAGCACACGGAAATTGGTGATCAGGAACGGCCGGTAGAGCTTGGCCATCAGCTTGCGCGCCCGTTCGCTGTCGACGCCCACGACCACGCGGTCGGGCGACATGAAGTCCTTGATCGCCGCACCTTCCTTCAGGAATTCGGGGTTCGAGGCGACGTCGAACGGGACCTTGCAGCCGCGCTTCTCGAGTTCCTCCTCGATCACGGCGCGCACCTTCTGCGCCGTGCCCACGGGGACGGTGCTCTTGGTGACCAGCACGGTGTATTTCCGGATGTGGCGACCGAAGGTGCGGGCCACGTCGAGAACGTATTTCAGGTCGGCCGAACCGTCCTCGTCGGGCGGGGTTCCGACGGCCGAGAAGACCACCTCGACATGGGGCAGGCACTCTGTGAGGTCGGTGGTGAAGTGCAGGCGTCCCGCCTCCACGTTGCGCCGCACAAGCTCCTCAAGTCCCGGCTCGTAGATCGGGATAACGCCTGCGTTCAGACCCTCTATCTTTTCGGCGTCTATGTCCACGCAGGTGATGTCGAGTCCCATTTCGGCGAAGCAGGCCCCCGATACGAGTCCTACGTAACCCGTTCCCACGATTGCAATTTTCATCATAATTCCTGGAGTTTTTTTTCTTTCGGAATGTAAATATAGTCTTTTTTTCGAAATATCCCCGCCGCAGCACGAAAAAGGGCGGTCCGAAGACCGCCCCTGCGTCGTTCTATTTTCCGCACCTGCATCCGGCGACAGCCTCCGCCAGCGTTGCGCAGGGATCGCACATCTCGTGCGAGTAGCCTTGTTTCATCTCCACGGGATCGCACAGGGGTTCCCACTTCATCTTCTGGGCGAACTCCGCGAGCAGGCGCACCGAGGCTCCGGCCCAGCAGAACGAACCGAACCAGCCGAATCTGCGCCGGGGAATGCCGCGCGCGGCGATGCGGTCGAGCAGTTCGGCCACGGGCGGGAACAGGTTGCCGTTGTAGGTCGGGCCGCCGACGATCAGCGTGTCGAAACGGAAAACGTCGCGCAGGACCACCGACGGGTCGGCGTAGGAGAGGTTGTAGACCCGGATCGGGCCGGCCTCCCGCGAGGCCAGTTCGCGCGCGATGCGCTCGGCCATCTGCTCCGTGTTGCCGTACATCGAGGCGTAGGCCACGACCACGCCCGGTTCACCTTCGTAGCGGCTCAGACGGTCGTAAATATCCAGAACCTTTGCGATCTGCCGTTGCCATACGGGTCCGTGCGTCGAACAGATCGTCCCGACGGGCAGCGTGCGGACCTTCTGGAGCGCCTTCTGCACGGGACCGCCGTACTTGCCCACGATGCAGGCGTAGTAGCGGCGCATCTCGTCCCAGTAGCGGTCGGTTTCGACCTGCGAATCGGTGATGCCGCCGTCGAGCGCCCCGAACGTGCCGAAGGCGTCGCCGGAGAAGAGCGTCCGGTCGCCGGCGCACCACGTGACCATCGTCTCGGGCCAGTGCACCATCGGGATCATGTGGAA
>OLWA01003753.1_pt1 | contig 11053 bp, 4 predicted proteins | sample 1673251 | NCBI WGS metagenome assembly OLWA01 (sample SAMEA3178937, study PRJEB25190) | human gut metagenome | biome: human gut; feature: human-associated habitat; material: faeces | place: Austria | collected 2013
GGGGAGTCGAAGTTTATACCCCCTTGCGGGGTAAATCCCCGACGAGGCACCAAAAAAATACGACCCCCTTTTGGGTGGTCGTATTTTTTTGGTGCGGCGATTTTGCTGCGCAAAATCGGTCGCCTGCGGGCGGGTGATTGAACGCGAGTGGGGAAACCCGCAAAGGTTTCCCCCTCACACTCCCCCTTCCTTGCGATAGGCAGGGGTGAGGGAACAAAACCGGTGGGCAATCACAAAAGAGGAAGATACCTTTTGGTATCTTCCTCTTTTGCTGTTTTGCCGCCGGGGAGTCGAAGTTTATACCCCCTTGCGGGGTAAATCCCCGACGAGGCACCAAAAGTCCCATCCCCTTTTTACAGGGATTTTTGTTTTCTTTCGAAATCCGCTTTGTTAGTAATGCGTTAGTAACGGCGACCGTTCTCCACCGCGTGCGTACACTGTCTTCATATTACCGGGACGCCGATGAAGCTACTCGCTACGACAGTTCCGCCAGCTTATCCGCGTATTCCCGCGGCAGCTCCAGCTGCGGCGTATCGGTGATGCGCCACGCCAGCGGGCTGGTATCCCGCCGCACCTCGGCCAGAAGCTGCGGCACCTGCCGCGCCGCCTCCACACACCGCCGGGCGTCCTCCTCCCGCCCGGCCTGCCGATAAAGATACGCGCTGTCCAGCAGTCGGTCGATATAGCCGGTGTACTCCCGCAGACTGTACCGGTTACAGGCTATGGCGCGGCGCTTGGCCTCCAGCATCCCCTCAATGTCCCCCTGCCGCCACGATGTCAGTGCCTGCGCGTTCCATGCCACGGCGGAGTAGGGATTCTGCCGCAGGATCGACCGGCTCCGGGCGGCAAAGGCATCCACATCGGAATCCTGCGCCAGCAGGCGCAGCTGGGAGAGGGTGTTGTACGGATACACGCGCACCGCCGCCGCATCCTGTCCCAGCGCCGTCATCAGCGAGGATACTCCCACCCACAGGGACAGCGCCGCTGTTAACACGGCAGCGGCTCCCCACACGGCCGGGCGCTTCCACGCCAGCGGCTTTCCACTGTCCCAATCCAGGCACAGAAGCAGCACGCAGAACATTGTCGTGTATTCCAGGTCAAAATCGCAGGCCGCATGCGCCAGCAACGTCAGCAGCACCAGCTTCTGCTGCGGCTGCACATATCTGCTGCGCAGCGCCTGCCACAGCGCCGCCAGACACACAGACACCGGCAGCCAGCCCACATCCAGCAGCAGCTGCAAAAGGTCGTTGTGTACCCATCGGGTGCTGTATACGCCGGTCTGGAATGAGCCCTGCATGAAATAATAGCCCATATACCCCACGCCGAAGGGGTGGCGCAGGATCACAGGCAGAGCGTCCTGCCAGTACAGCAGCCGTCCCAGCAGCGAGCTGGCCTGCACGGAGATGTCCAGCAGGTGCCGCACGGCCAGCTGTGCCGTCAGCGCCGAGAGCCCGATGCCCGCGGCGGCTCCGGCCGCCAGCCCGCCCAGCGTCTCCGCCCACACGCGCCCACGCTTCCGGCACACAAGGCACACCGTCACCTCCGGGACGGCCAACAGAAACACCGCCCGACTGCCCGCCAGCAGGATACCCAGCGTCAGGAGCGCCGTCTGCACGATCCGCTTCCATGCGGGCGTGTCCTCTCGGAAGATCAGCACCTCAAGCCCCAGCAGCAGGAAGCAGGCAAAGGTGTTGGGATACTGGAAAAGCCCCGCCAGCCGTCCATTCACCGTGACATACGGCGCCAGCGGCGGCACCAGCTGCATCACGCAGGAGAGCACCGTCATGGCGCATCCCGTCAGCGGCAGATCGTCCAGCAGCGCACGCCGCTGCACCCCGTCCAGCTGCATCAGGCATACTGCCAGCAGCGGCAGCGGCAATATTTTCGCGATTCCCCACACCGCCAGCCCGTGATCCGCCGCCCACAGGGGCGTTACCAAATAGGCGGCGAACAGCACTGCCACCGCTGTCAGCGCCATATTCCGCCGCAGGGTCAGACCATGCCGCCTGCCGTACACCGCCAGCCACACCAGCAGCACCAAAGCAAACACCGCGCAGAGCAGCTCGTAATACAGCCCCATCATGAACGGCGCGGCGCACAGCAGCACCCGCAGTACGCGCTGACCTGATTTGTTTTTCTCACCCATGCTGTCTCTCCGTCTCCATCTGTTCAAAGGGAAGCGCCCACAAGGTCGATCCCCTCATGGGCGCTGGTCATCCGTTATCAGCCTGTTTTGGGGCTGGTCGTCGTCCCGGTCGTCGTCCCGCTGCTGGTTCCCGGCGACACCAAAACAAAATAGGTAGTCCCGTTCACCGTCACCTGTACGATCTGGCCAAAATAGCTGGCCGGAAGCTGCCGGGACAGTCCAAATATCTTTCCGCACGCCGCGCAGGAAATGGCTGTTGCGTTTCCGCTGGTGTCATAGGTCAGCTTTGCGCCTGTGCAGGGCGTACCGTCATCGTTGGCCAGCTTGTGCGGAAGGGGCTGCGCCTCCACCGGCGTGTACAGGATGCCCTTGCCATTCCACATGGCCGCCTCCGTACCGCCCACAGCGTAGCACTTCCCGTTGATAAGCAGCACGTCCTCCGTGTACTCGCCGCATGTCGCATCATCGGCGTCCGCACCTTTGATCAACGTGCTCGCAATGGCTGTCGTTCCGTTGGCAAAGGCCGTGCTGGTGCTCAGATACGCCCTCACCGCCGAGCCGTTAAGCAGCACATAGTCCGCCACGGACGCATCACAGGCGTACATCGGCGCAAATCCCGTTATCTGGAATCTGTCCGGATAGCCGCGCAATGCCGTGCCGCTGGCCGTCGTCTCCTGCTTAGACGGTCGCTTTGTGACCGCCAGCTGCGCGTCAGACGGAACATCGACCGCCTCGGAGGTTCCCGCCTTTACCAGTCTGCCGCTGAAGGGAGTGGTGGTAGTCTGTCCTTCTTCCTCCGGCTTCTCCGCCGCAGCCGCCTTTATCATGCCGTACAGCTGCTGATAATCCAGAATGTTCTGCTCGCCGTCGCCGTTCACATCGGCCACCGCCTGTATGTAATGCCAGTCGGTAATGGCGCCGGAGTAATGGCCCGTGGACAGGTACTCGAACAGGCAGGCCAGATCGGTGATGTCTACGGCACCATCCTCTGAAGAAGCACCATTAATGTCACCTACCTGCACTAGTGTCAGGGGTGTCGGCATATTCTGAAGAGCGTCATCCGCAGTCCAGAAATACTTCTCAAATGTCACATAGCCTTCTCTTTTCACGCGAACCAGATAATCCCTCTGCTCCAATTCACCAAAAGTGTAGCTCCCGTCTGTCGGTGTAATGGTCTGCACGTCTTCATAAACGCCTGCTGCAATCGTTTTCTGTACGACCACCGTGGCATCTTTGGGGATGACTGTAAATATCGCCGCGCCGACTACCTGCGTCGGCAGCAGAGCTGCCAGCATCAGCAGCGCCATCGCCGCGCCAAAGAATCTCTTTTTCATCGCGAACCCTCCTGTTGTCTGTATTTCTCTGCCATACCGTGAGTGCCGGGAGTGGAGCGCAGATGCGCTCCGCTCCCGACTTCTTATGCGTTTTTTCTCAGGCGGCCGGCTCCCCCGCTTCCGTCTGAGGGACTTCACCGGTGACAGACTCCTCAACGGTCTCCGGCACATCGTCCACCGCAGGCGCAGGCTCCACGGGCGCGCCGCCGTCCTCCGTCTGGACGGTGTCCTGCGCATCTGCGTTCAGCTCCGCGCCGGTGTCCACCGGTGCGCCGTTCTCGTCCGCGTCAGCCGTCTGCGTGTCCTGCTGCGCTTCCAGCATACGCGCCAGCGCCGTCAGGTCGGCAGCAGAATAGATGCCGTCGCCATTGATGTCCGCTCTGGCGGTGTCCTCCAGATCGTCAATGCCCGCCATGAAGCGCGCCAGCGCCACCAGATCGGCCTGATCCACCACGCCGTCGCCGTTCACATCGCCGATGGTGCTCGTCTCACCGCCGCCGGAACCGCCGCCGCTGGATATGCGCTTCAGGTAATAGTCCTCACCGTCCAAGCGCAGCTCGTATCTGCCGGTATCAAAGCCGGTGATGGCCGTGCTGCTTTCGTGACTGCTGATCGTGCCCACCTCGTTCCAGTGGGCGTTGGCGCCGAAGATGATCTTACCATTCCACCTACTCGTCAGCTCGACCCAGGACTCGCTCTGCTCCAACCGACCGTTGATGGTGATGCTGGCGCCGTCGTTGCTGACACTTGCCCAGTTCGCCTGCTGCCACACACCGCTTTCGCTGATGATGAGCGTACCGTACACCTGCACGTTATTGCACGTCGCCAGCGTACCGTTGACAGCAAGGGTCGCAGACTTCTGAATGTTCAGCTGACCGTTCGCAGACAGCGTCACACCCTCCGATACGGTGAGCGTGGGAGTCTGTCCATGATCTGCCGCGAATACCAGCTCTATGTTCCCCGGAACCGTCAGATCCTCAGTGAGGGTTTCCTCCCCCTGTGGCCACAGAATTATTGTTCCCTCATCCGTCCGCGTCAGCAGCGCCCGCATCTCCGCGATAGTCGTCACATACTTCTGCCAGTGGATAGTAGCCCCTTCGCTGTTCACGATCTTATCCAACGCATCGCAGTCACCGTACTGCATATATCTATTATTCTGAATCGTGCTGCCCTCGGAGATTTGTAATGCAAAGGTCACGGAAAAGCTGCCATCGTTGACAAAGGTCACGCCGCTATGCATTGCCGTCTGGCAGGAAAGCTCTCCTTTGTTTTCCATCGTTCCCTTGACAGTCAGGAACCCGTCTGTCTTCCTGTCGGCAATGTGAAGGCTGGTGTTGCCCCCATTGATAAACCGTGCGTTCACTTCCACCGTCAGAACACCTGTTTTCAGGTAGCCGCCCTGCTGCCAATTGCCATCCTGCGCCTGGCCGCCGAGCGTCTCCATTGTGCCATACACCGTTACGCCTTCCTCCGGCCAAATATGCATTTCGCCGCCCAGTGTCAGCTTCGCGTTTTCCGCCACGGTCAGCCCCCGGAAGTTGCTGGATCGCATCTCGTCCATACGCAGCTCCACGCCGGACGGAACGGTGATGTCCCCGTCAATGACGAAATAGGGATTCGCGTCATCCATGGCGCTGCGGCACAGGAAGATGGTCTGCCGCTCCGTAGAACCACTCAGACTACTCAGCGCCGCCTTCAGCTCCGCCATATTGGATGCCTCAAGCCGGGTGTTGTAGATCGTGGTCTTGCCGCTGCCGCCGATCACCGTACCCACCGCCTTCTCATTGGCCGTCAGCGTACCGTTGTTGGTGATGGTGCCTGTACCGGCAAGTCTGTTGCAGGACATGTTGGCGCCTTCGCTGACGGTCAGTGCACCGTTGACAGTGGTCGTTGCGCCGCCAAATGCCCACAATTTCCCGTTGATCGTCAGAGTGCCGTCCACCTGTGCGGGCATGCTGATCCGCAGCGAACCGTTGACAATGACCTCGCCCTTCTTTCCGCTTTCATCAGCGGCACCGATGACAAAGGCGCTGTATCCTCTGTAGGTCAGATTGTTGATCCTCAGCTCCACATTTTTCGGAATAACAACGGTCGTTCCGGTAGCGAAGTACACAGGCACGCTCTCGCCCTGATGCGGATCCACACGCAGTGTGACCATGTACTTCCGTCCATCGTTGCAGCTTTTCAGGAAGCTCTCCAGCTCGCTCATCCGAACACTTTTGTTAACGCACAGGTTGCAGCCATCGTCCACGGTCACATAGTCGTCCCAAGCGGCGCCCTCCGGAAGCGCGATCCATGCATTATTTTCGAACTCCACGCTGCCTGTCCACTGGCGATGTTCACTTTCATCGTAATAATTGTGCACACGCAGCTTGCCGCCGGTACTCACGGTGATATCTCTACTCGCGTATACGCTGTCGTATACATTCACCGTGCCGTTCACCGTCATGGGCGCATCCAGATTCAGGTAATTCCAAACCGACAGAGTGCCGTTCACCACGACCTTCGCGGCATTGGCGCCCCCGATGGACACATTCTTATCCCTGATCTCCAGGCCGCCTGCCAGTGTCAGCGTGGTCTGGCTGCCAAGATTTATTTCAATCCCGTCCGCCAACACACTGGCTCCTGCCGCCGTCAGCTCCTCCTGTGTCAGTGTTTCGCTTGCGCCCTCTTTGGAAATACGTGCCGTCCAGTTGAAATGCCGGTTGCCATATTCGTCCCCGATGAGGTTGTCCTCGCCGCCCGCTTTGACAAGGCCGTAGCCCCAGATGTAGCCGCCTTCATTACTGACATCCAGTTTTCCGTACAGGTACGCATCGCCGTACAGCCACACGTTGCCCTTGTTGGTCAGGGTCACGCCCTTGTTGACAGTAAAGGTGGTCACGTCAATGGTCAGATTAACGTTCTCCGGAATGGTCAGATCCTCGCTGATGGTCAGCTCGGTGCCGCGATAGTCGATCTGTCCGCCTTCTGCCAGCGCCGATTTCAGCGCTTCAAGACTGCGAACCACCTTGCTTCCATCGTCCCCGCCGCCGATGTCCACTTCGTTGTGCTTCAGTTCGGTCTGCTCGGCGGCCAGGGAGCCGTTATTGACGATCGTACCGGCCTTGCCCTGCTCGTTTTCATCGGTCAGATACTGGCAATACATCCGGCCGCCCTCGTCAATGGTCAGCGTGCCGCCCACCAGAAGGTCGTTCCACACAGTGGCCCATCCATTCGCGCTGACGGTCAGTTTGCCGTCAACGTTGAACGGCGCATTGCTGTACATGCCACCCTGTACGGTCAGCGCAGCCCCCTCCGCAATATAGGTCGTCGCGCCCTCGTTATAAAATGCCAGCTCCACACCAGCCGGAATGGTCAGATCCTGCGTCAGCTCGATACGCTCTCCATCATCTTGCCGGTAAACGCTCAGCGTATAAGAAAAGAAGTCCGGCAGCGTACTGGCGTTGATATCGGCCAGCGCTTTTTGTATCTTCTGATCGGCGTTGTCGCCCTGCTCCAAGCGAGCCGCCACATTTTTGTTCGCTTCCGCACCGTTGCCCTGTGTCCACGCAGCCGCCCAATCGCCCTCTACTGCGATGGCACTATCCTCGCCGAAGGATATCCAACCATTGTTGGTCACATGACCGCCGGCCTTTACGGTAAAACTCCCGTACCAGGAATTGTATTCACCATTTGCCTGCACGATCAGCTTGCCGCCATTCTCCACTGTAACGGTTTCTGGATTCAGACACGCCTCTGCTCTCACATCCAGCGTACCCTTTATCACCAACGGTGCGCTGCATTCGATCCTGCCGCCCATGGTACCTGTCGGAGGAGCCTCGTTCTCACCCCGGATATACTCTTCCAGTGCCAACGTCACGCCGGGCGCGATGGTCAGAGTGCCATATCCGTCAATACCCAACGTCTTGCCCTTGGGGATCGTCAGATCCTCCGTCAGCGTCACGTCCTCGTTTACCTCAACGGTAACGGTGCTGACATGCTCCTGCGCGAACGCCGCCAGGATCGCGTCCTTATCGAACTCCGTCCTGACTTGATAGTCAAAGCTGACCTTTTCGTCCATATTGACCGTGGCGTTCTCGCCCTTGACATAGGTTCCCTTGACGGTGAAATTCGTCTCCGCCAGATCCAGCGTGCCGTTCACTGTCAGGGTGCCGTTGACGGTCAGGCTGCCGTACCGCTGGCGGAAGGTACCGCCCGCCGCAACGGTCATATCGCCGTTGACCGTCACCCCGCCGCAGCTATTGACCGTACCGTTCACCTGCAGACCGCCATTGAACGTTGCGGTGGGGTAGATGCCATCGACCATGCTGCCCTCCGGCAGCACCAGCGTACCGTTGACCGTCACCGGTACATTGGAGGACAAGGTTCTTCCTGCCGCCACGGTCAGCGTCTTGCCCGCCGGAAGCGTCACCGAGGGGAAGAATCTCTCCGTATTCGCCGGAGGCGCCAGCTGCAGGAAGGAAATGCCGTCCACGGTGCCGCCCACAGTTAGATCCTCCGGCAGCGTGAACTGCAGGGGCTGCCGCAGCTGCGCATTGCGCACTACCACATTAAAATACTCATTCTCCGTCTTGCCGCTGACGCCGTCAAAGGCGGCCATGGCGTTTTGCAGCGCACCGGGACGGGATGCCTCGGTATCCGTCAGCATTTTCACGCTGCAGATAGCGCCGGGTACGTTCTTTTTCCCCGCCAGATCGCCGCGATGCTCCACCGGAACAACCAGACTGCCGCTATTGTCGACAGTCGCATTATCGCCGATATACCATCTGTCAGCGATGGTAATGGCCTCGTAGCCGTTCATCAGCTTACCGCCCGCACCGATCGTGATGGTAGACGTTGTACCGGTACCGAAGGACTTGTCCCAAAGCTGCACACTTCCGTTAACGGTGAGTGTACTCCCGTAACGAATGCCGCCGTAGGCGTCAACAGCGCTGTCCGCTTTGACCTCCATGGAGCCTACGGTCAACGCCTCCGTCGCATAGACATACGCGCTGCTCTCCACCGTCAGCTTACCGGTCACGGTTAGTGCCCGCTCTCTGCCAAGGAACAGCTCTACCTTGGCCGGCGCGGTCAAATCACCGCTGACGGTCACATCGCCGATAATATAGGCGCTGTACTTCGCGCCGCTCTTGTCCACGGCAGCCGCAGCCCCCAGCTTCGGCAGATCAGAAGCAAGCTGTGCGCCGGTGGACGCCTCGCTGAACAGGTAATACGTAGCGCCCTCAGTGGCAACAACGCTGCCGCTCACCTTGTCATAGCCTGCCTCCAGCTGGCCTTCCACCGTCAGCGTCTTGCCAGATGATACCTCCAGCCGGCCTTCACCCATATAGACGCCAAAGCCCTTGGGTATGGTCAGGTCGGAGGCAATCGTCAGCGTGGCATTGCTGTCCTCCAGCTGCGCCGCGCTCTTTGCAAAGCAGACATAACTGTCCGGAGCGGCTGCGATCAGCTCCCGCAGACCCTGCTCACTCCAGAAATACGTATTCCCGTCCTTGTCTGTTGCATAGTTAGCCGCCAGCGCCGTATCCACCAGCGTGGTGGGGATCATCACCAGCAGCATGACCGCTGCCAGCAGTGTCGCCAGAATCTTCCGGCTTTTTATCCGCCATTTTCTCATCAAACAATTCTCCCCTTTGTGTTGATTCTTTCTGTCGCTCCGGGCTTCGCCCGATGCTTACTCTTCCTCCGGCAGCCGCAGCAGCTGATAAACGCCGCCGCTGGTGCCCTCCTCTCCGGCCAACACCAGCGTGTCGCCGTCCACCTTGAACCGGTAGTTGGCCGTTTCAATGGCGTCGTGCTCAAAGGTCAGCGTCACCACGCTGCCGCGGACACGGTAGGTAAATGCGTAATCCGTGCCCTGCACGCGCATGGCGCCGCTCTTTTCGCCATCGAACGTGTACTCCGTGGTGCTGTCGTAGATCCACGTGCCGCGCAGCTCTTTGGGGGAACCCCAACCGCGCAGCAGCATGACTGCGGCCACCGCCAGCACGATGACCGCCGCGGCCAGCGCCGCGTAATAGACCCAGTGGCGCTGGCCACCGCTTTTTTCTGTTCGTTTGCCCATGCTCTCCATGCTCTCGTTTCAGTCGCTCTGCCGTTCAGCGCCCCACGGGGCGAAAATCAGGCAGAATCTGGAAGTTGTCAAAAAAGGGACGGTTCGGGACTGACCCGAACCGTCCCTCTGCTCAAGGTTTGGTATTGCGTGTTATTGCTTTATGCCTTGCGGCGCTTCTTGCTGACCACAGCGGTGCCCATCAGGGAGCTGACGGCCAACATCGCGTACAACGCGATACCGGCGTCCGCCGTCTTGGGGGAGGACAGGGTGCCATCCGCCTTGATGGTGAATGTACCCGTGCTCACATGGGTCTTGTTCTCGATCTTCACCGTGTACTTGCCGGCCTTCAGGGTGGCCAGATACGCATCGGTCAGCGTCACGATGCTGCCGCTGCCATTGCTGCTGACGGTGTAGTACTTGCTGTCCAGCTTCTTGCCGTTAACAGTCACCCTGTTGATGCTGTCGGCGGGCAGATCGGTGGTGAAGGACTGCCCGGAGGTGTAGGAGCTGCCGGAGCCGGAGCTGCCGCCGCTGCTGGTCTTGGTCATCAGGCCGTAGACCGCCGTCTTGTCGGAGGCGAAGGTGACGGTGTAGCCGCCGCCCACCTGCTTCAGCGTGGCATTGATTTCTCTGGTCTGGGCGTTGCCGTCCTTGTCCAGATAGCTCTCCACGATCTTGGCGCCGGACCTCAGCGCGTTGTACGTCTCCTCGCTGATGGCGATGGTCACGTTCTGACCGTCGGCCAGCGTCTCGCCATCCTTCAGATCCGCGTTATTCCGGTTCATGGTCACGTTGTACACCGCCTGCAGCTTGCTGCGGCTGCTGCCGCTGACATAGCCCTGCAGCTTCTCCAGAATCTTCTTGGCGGCGCTCCCCTCTGGGGACTTCTCAATCTTGCCCTTCAGTTCTTCAGCGGCATCGACCACATCCGAAATGAAGTCTTTGATCGCGGCCTTGATGGTAGCGTTATCCGCAGGCTGCTTATTGCCGCAGGTGGTGCAGACGCCGTCCTTGTAGTTGTGTTTGCCGGTGGGCGGGATAAGATCGCCCGCCTTAGTCAGCTTACCGCAGCCCTTGCAGTAGGTGTCAGCCGTGCGGCCAGCGGTCATGCAGGACGCCGCCACAGCGCCGCGCTGCTCTTCGCCGCCGGTGTGGTTGGCGGGATCCTTGGCCAGCGTCTCAGCGGCCACGGTGGTCAGGGTGTTGCCCTGCTCGTCCTTGAATACCTTGTTGCAGACGCTGCAAGTGTAGTACTCGTTGTTGCCCTCTGCCACGCAGGTAGCAGCCTTCGCGGGCGTCTTGGTCATCTTGTGACCCAGAGAGGCCAGCGTTTCAGCAGCCACGGTGGTCTCGGTGGTCTTGTCAGCCTTGAATACCTTCTTGCAGACGCTGCAAGTCCAATACTCGTTGTTGCCGGGCTCGGTGCAGGTGGCAGCCTTCGCCGCAGTCTTGGTCAGCTTGTGACCCAGAGCCTTGATGTCCTGTACGTCCTTGGTGTCGGTGTAATCCTTCGTC
>OLWA01003756.1_pt1 | contig 11043 bp, 9 predicted proteins | sample 1673251 | NCBI WGS metagenome assembly OLWA01 (sample SAMEA3178937, study PRJEB25190) | human gut metagenome | biome: human gut; feature: human-associated habitat; material: faeces | place: Austria | collected 2013
GGACCTGCCCTTTCTGGTGCTGGTGCTCACGCTGGTGGGCTTTGGGCTGGTGATGCTGTGCAGCGCCAGCAGTGCGGTGGCACTGTACCGGCGCGGCGATGCCTTTGCCTACGCCCGGCCGCAGGTGCTGTATGCGGCGCTGGGCATTTTTGCTATGTGGGTGGCCAGCCGGGTGGACTACCATGTGTACCATAAACTGGCCTGGCCGCTGCTGGCCCTTTCGCTGGTGCTGCTGGTGATCGTGCTGTTCATGCCGGAGTATAACGGCTGCAAGCGCTGGCTGGTGCTGCCGGGCCTTGGCACCCTGCAGCCCAGCGAGATCGCAAAATTTGCGGTGGTGCTGGTGTTTTCTCACATCATCTCGCTGAACCATGACCGCATGGGCAGCTTTGCGGTGGGGGTGGTGCCCTTTGTGCTGGTGCTGGGGGTGGTGGCGGTGCTGATGCTGCTGGAGCCCCACCTTTCCGGCACGCTGCTCATTTTAGGCATCGGCGCGGTACTCATGTTCGTGGGCGGCACCGGGCTGCGGTGGTTCGTGCTGGCGGGCGTGGGCGGGGCCGCTGCCATCGGGGCGGCCATTGTCATCATGCCGGACCTTGTGCCCTACGCGGCCAGCCGCCTCAGCTCCTGGCTGGACCCCTTCGCCGACCCGCTGGGCGACGGCCACCAGACCATTCAGAGCCTGTACGCCATTGGCAGCGGCGGCGCGGCAGGGCTGGGCCTTGGCAACAGCCGCCAGAAGCACCTGTTCGTGCCCGAGCCGCAGAACGACTTCATCTTTTCCATTTTGTGCGAGGAACTGGGCTTCGTCGGGGCCTGTGCGGTGATCCTGCTGTTTGCCCTGCTGCTGTGGCGGGGCATCACGCTGGCAGCCCACGCGCCGGACCGCTTCGGGGCCCTGCTGGTGGTGGGCTTTGTGGTGCAGGTGGCGCTGCAGGCCGTGCTGAACATGGCTGTGGTGACGAACACCATCCCGAACACCGGCATCAGCCTGCCGTTTTTCTCCTCCGGCGGCACCAGCCTGATGATGCTGCTGGGAGAAATGGGCATCGTGCTTTCCGTCTCCCGCGGGGAGACATAAAAACCCACTCCTTTCCACCGAAACGGCGGGAAAACAGGAGAAAAACAGGACAAATGATCGGACAAATAAAAACGCGCATTCTGCCCGCCCGACGGACAAAACGCCCCCGCTCCGCATAGCATGAGGTATCTTTTGCGGAACGGGGGCATTTGCATGGCAGGAGACTTCATCATCACGGGCGGGCGGCCGCTGAGCGGCACGGTGCGCATCCCGGCGGCGAAAAACAGCGTGCTGCCGCTGCTGGCAGCCACCATTTTGTGCAGCGGACCGGTGCGGCTGCGGAACGTGCCGCCGCTGGCCGATGTGGACACCAGTCTGCGGCTGCTGCGCGGGGCAGGCGGCGCGGCCTGCCGGCAGGGCGGGGATGTGCTGGTGGAGCGTGCGCCCACAACCTGTCGGTTGGACGCGAAGGCTGCGGCGCAGATGCGGGCCTCCATTTTGTTCTGTGCGCCGCTGCTGGCGCGGCTGGGCCGGGCCGAGACGGTGCTGCCCGGCGGCTGCCGTATTGGGGCAAGGCCGGTGGACCTGCACCTTTCCGGGCTGAAAGCGTTGGGCGCGCAGTGCCGGGAGGAGGGGGAACGGCTGATCCTTACCGCGCCCTCCGGCTTGCGGGGAGCGGACATCACCCTGCGCTTCCCCAGCGTGGGCGCGACCGAGACGCTGCTGCTGGCGGCGGCCACGGCCCAGGGCAGCACCACCCTGCGCGGGGCCGCGCGGGAGCCGGAGATCGCCGACCTGGCAGCGTTTCTCTGCCGCTGCGGGGCCAGCATCCGGGGCGCGGGCACCAGCACCATCCGGGTGGAAGGGCGGCGTACCCTTGCAGGCTGCACCTTTGCACCCATGGCGGACCGCATCGTGGCGTCTACCTACGCCTGCGCCTGCGCGGCGGCAGGCGGCCGGGTGGAGCTGACCGGCTGTGCACCTGCTACCTATGCGCCGCTGCTGGAAATTCTGGCACAAATGGGGTGCAGTGTGGAATGCGGGCCGGAAACTGCAGTCATTTCCCGCTTTGGGGCGCTGCACGGCGTGGGAAAAGTATTCACCGGGGTGTACCCGGCACTGGCCACCGATGCGGCCCCGCTGCTGGCAGCGGCAATGCTGACGGCAAGGAGTGAAAGCAGCATCGAAGACGTGATCTTTGAGCGGCGGTTCGCCTGCGCCGAGGGCTTTGCGGCCTTTGGCGGGCGGGTGGAAACGGCCGGGCGCACCCTGCACATCGCCCCGGCACGGCGCCTTTCGGCCGCCGAGGTGCGCGCGCCGGACCTGCGGGGCGGGGCAGCGCTGGTGATCGCGGCGCTGGCGGCAGAGGGCACGAGCCGGGTGCGCGAAACCGGTTTCATTGACCGGGGCTATGCCGATTTTGCGCGCAAGCTGGGGCAGCTGGGCGCTCAAATAACACGGGAAATGCGGCCCGGGGCGTGAGAAACGAAAAAAACACCTTCAAAAAACCAATTTTGACTTGCAATCAGGGCCAAAAGATGATACGATACAGTTATATAAGTGTAGTAAGAGAAACTCTGCGCACTGCGCAGTTCTGCGATAAAATCCGATGGAGGACAAAGTTATGGCACTGATGCTCGACGAAGAAATGGACGAAAACGTTACGACGATCAAGGTGATCGGCGTGGGCGGCGGCGGCGGCAACGCCGTCAACCGCATGGTGAGTGACGGCCTGCAGGGCGTCGAATTCATCGCAATGAACACCGACCAGCAGGCTCTGGCCAAGAACCATGCTGCCACCAAGGTGCAGCTGGGCTCCAAGCTGACCAAGGGCCGCGGTGCAGGTGCAGACCCCGAGATCGGCCAGCGCGCCGCGGAAGAAAGCAAGGACGAGATCGCAAATGCCCTCAAGGGTTCGCAGATGGTCTTCATCACCGCCGGTATGGGCGGCGGCACCGGCACCGGTGCGGCTCCTGTGGTGGCCGAGGTGGCCCACGACCTGGGCATCCTGACCGTCGGCATCGTCACCAAGCCCTTCTCCTTTGAGGGCAAGCGCAAGATGGGCCTGGCCGAGCAGGGCATCGCAAACCTGCTGATGCACGTGGACAGCCTGATCGTTATCCCCAACGAGCGCCTGAAGATGATCAGCCAGGAGAAGATCACCCTGATGAACGCCTTCCAGGCTGCCGATAACGTGCTGCGTCAGGGCGTTGAGTCCATCTCTGCCCTGATCAATGTGCCTGCCTTCATCAACCTGGACTTCGCCGACGTGCGCTCCATCATGAAGGATGCGGGCTATGCACACATGGGCGTGGGCAGCGCAAAGGGTGCCGGCAAGGCGGAGAACGCCGCCAAGGCTGCCATTTCCTCTCCGCTGCTGGAGACCAGCATTGCCGGTGCACACGGCGTCATCATCAACATCACTTCCAGCCCGGACATCGGTCTGGAGGATGTGGAGACCGCAGCCGGCCTCATCACCCAGAGCGCACATCCCGATGCGAACATCATCTGGGGTACTGCGTTCGATGAGAACCTCTCGGACGAGATGCGCGTCACCGTCGTGGCCACCGGCTTCGACAACAAGAGCGCCAGCGACCTGCGCAACAGCATCAACAACGCCATGGGCGGCGCACAGTCCACCCCGTCGGCTGTCTTCAGCAGTGAGACCGCAAGCCCGGCCCCCGCTGCACAGACCGGCGCGGCTGCATCGGCTGCTGCAAAGCCCGTGGAGGAAGATAACAGCGACAACGGTTATTACGACCAGCTCATGGCGATGCTGAACAAGCGCCGCTGAGAGCACGGCAGTCACGACCTCGGCAGACGCCTGTGAAGGAGCAGTGCGGGAAAGTCCGCCTGCCCTGCGGCACATCGCATGGAACGGAGGGGCATCATGGCGCAGATATGGCAGCAGAACAGTGCTTTGCGGTCGCGCTATGCCCAGCCGACCCTGATGCCGACGGCCCAGGCGGTGAACACCCGGGTGGCCTGCGAACAGCTGGAGCAGATGGCCCGCAGGCTGGAAGCGGCCCAGGCCGAGATCCGGCGCTATCAGACCCGTCTTTTTGCCTGTGAGCGGCAGATGATCGCTCTGCGGCGGGAAAATGCGGAACTGGAAGCGGCCGGGGAGCAGGCCCGCACCGAAGCAGAGCAGACCGCCGCCCGCGAGCAGGCGCTTTTGCAGCAGCTGCAGGCTGCCGAGCAGGAAGCGCCCCAGCCCGCGCCGCCGGAGGTACTTTCCGCACCGGAGACACTGGCAGCTCAGCCGGAGCCGGTGCAGGCGGAAGACGTCCAGCCGGAACCGCAGGCTGCGGCCCAGCCGCCTGCCGAACCGGAATGGCAGCCGAAGACCGAACTGGAACATCGTGCCGCAGAGCTGATGAACTGGTTCGACCAGATGATGGGCACCTGACCGGGAACGGGCGAATACATAATAAGATCAAAAGCTGCTGCAATGGCAAGAACGCTGTTGTAGCAGCTTTTTTGCGCCCGGAAAAGCGGAAAAGAGGACAAAATGAGTCTGACTTTGCAAAAAGAGTCCACGGAGATGGGGACCGACCGTCGAAAGTGACAAAATGAGTGGGAAAGTTGGAAAAATGGTAAAAACCTATTGACGAAATAGGAAAGTGGGGATATAATACAGCCATCACCTACAAACCTACAAGATTGATGGAGAAATGAGCGCGCACCATGATGATGGAATACGGAATCTGTTGCTGTCGAATGTCGGGTCGCCGGGCATGGAATGCATACGGGGAAAACAGGCTGTGCGCGCAGAAAGGGGCCGGAGGGCTCTATGGGTGAACAACCGCCTTTGTATCGTATCTGCCCGGAAGCTGAACATTCGGCTCCCGGGCATTTTTGTATCAGGAAAAGAGAGGTTTTGAAGATGTCCATCACACAGAAGGCTCTGGCCGAACAGGATTACATCATTTCGCTCCGGCGCGATTTCCACGCACACCCGGAAATCAGCCTGAAGGAATACCGCACCGCACAGCGCATTGAGGAAGAACTGGACAAGCTCGGCATCCCCCACCAGCGCAGCGGCGAGACCGGCGTCTACGCTGAGATCAAGGGGGAGCGGCCCGGCACCGGCATCATTGCCCTGCGGGCCGACATCGACGCGCTGGCCATCACCGAGACCCACGAAGTGCCCTATAAATCCCAGACACCCGGCGTGATGCACGCCTGCGGCCACGACTCTCACGCCGCTGCCCTGCTGGGCGCGGCAAAGCTGCTGGCCGCCGAGAAGGCAAACTTCGGCGGCACGGTCCGGCTGTTCTTCCAGCCCGCTGAGGAGATCGGCAAGGGCGCGAAGGAGTTCATCCGGGACAGTCATCTGGACGGCGTGCAGCGGGTGTTCGGCCTGCACGCAGCCTCCGACCTGCCGGTGGGTACCATCGGTGTGACGGCAGGCTCCAACAACGCCGCGGTGGACGGCTTCAAGATCATCGTCCACGGCGTCAATGCCCACGTCTCCACCCCGCAGCTGGGCGCAGATGCCCTGTATGTGGCCAGCCAGATCGTGGTGGCGGCACAGGCTCTGACCACCCGCCGCCATGTGCCCACCGAACCTATGGTCATCGGCATCGGCACCCTGAACGCTGGTACGGCCTATAACATCGTGGCCGGTCACGCCGAGCTGGAAGGCACCACCCGCACCCTGACCCCGGAGACTCGCGCCGCTGTGCGGGAGCAGATCGACGCGCTGGCAAAGCAGACCGCCGCCCTCTACGGCGCGACCGCCGACGTGGAGTGGACCGACATCACTCCCGCCCTCATCAACCCGGCCGACTTCAGCGCCGACGTGCAGGCGCAGGCCCGCAAGCTGGAAGGCGTGAACGTTATCACCAACCGCCCCGTCTCGCTGGGCGGCGACAACTTTGCCGAATATCAGCAGAAGGTGCCCGGCGTCTACGCCTACCTCGGCACCCGCGACCCGGAGAACCCCAACACCGCCCTGGCCCACCACAACGACGGCTTTGACCTTGGCGAAAAGGCCCTGCCCTACGGCACGGCCCTGTATGCACAGGTAGCCCTGTGGTGGCTGCAGGAAGGAGCAGAGCAGGCATGATCGAATTTTCGCATCTGAACAAGACCTTCGTCAGCCGTGCCGGAAAGGTGGAAGCCCTGAAGGACGTGAGCCTGACCGTGGAAAACGGCGATATCTACGGCGTCATCGGTTTTTCCGGCGCGGGCAAATCCACCCTCATCCGCATGGCAAACCTGCTGGAGCGGCCCGACAGCGGCAGCATCAAGGTGGACGGCGTGGAGCTCACCGGTCAGACCGAAGCCCAGCTCATCCCGGTGCGCCGCAAGATCGGCATGGTGTTCCAGCAGTTCAACCTGCTGGAATCCCGCACCGTGGCCCAGAACATTGAAATTCCCATGAAGCTGGCGGGCATCGCATCGGAACAGCGCGCCGCCCGGGTAAAAGAACTGCTGCAGTTTGTAGAGCTGAGCGACAAGGCCAACACCTACGTCAGCCGTCTTTCCGGCGGCCAGAAGCAGCGCGTGGGCATCGCCCGTGCACTGGCCCTCTCGCCTTCCATCCTGCTGTGCGACGAAGCCACCAGCGCTCTGGACCCTCAGACCACCGAGTCCATCCTCGCCCTGCTGAAAAAGATCAACCGGGAGCTGGGGGTCACCATCCTGCTCATCACCCACCAGATGCAGGTGGTGCAGCGCATCTGCAACAAGGTGGCCGTCATGGAAAACGGCCGCATCGTGGAGCAGGGCACCGTGCTGGACGTGTTCGGCAGCCCCAAACAGGAGATCACCCGCAGCTTTGTACGGGCCATCATTCAGGATGAGGTGCCCCAGAGCATCCAGAAGATCGTCAAGGCCGACGGCAAGGGCGGCAAGATCGAAAAGCTCAAGTTCGTGGGCAACACGGTCAATGAGCCGGTCATCGCCGAGATCTGCCAGCAGAGCGGCGTGGAAGTGAACATCCTCTGCGCCAGCGTGCAGGAGATGCAGGACAGCGTGATGTGCGTGTTCCTGCTGCGGCTGCTGGGCGAGGAAAGCGCCATTGCCGCCGCCGAAGCCTTTATTGATAAGACCGGCGTTCTGCGGGAGGAGGTCGTGCTGAAATGAAACAGAAAATCTTTGGCGTTACCGTGGCAAAGCTGACCGCCAGCTTCGGCCAGACCATCTACATGGTGGGGCTGTCGCTGTTCTTCGGTGCCATCCTCGGCATCCTGCTGGCGCTGGTGCTGGTGCTGTGCCGCAAGGGCGGCCTGAAAGAAAACCGCATCGTCTACGGCATCGTGAGCACCTTTGTCAACATCGTGCGCAGCGTGCCCTTCGTCATCCTCATCGTCACCATCATGCCGCTGACCCGTGCCATCATGGGCACCACCATCGGCAGCACGGCGGCGCTGGTGCCGCTGATCTTCTACATCAGCCCCTACATGGCCCGTCTGGTGGAGAACAGTCTGCTCGAAGTGAGCGACGGCATCATTGAAGCCGCCCGCGCCATGGGTGCCACCACCTTCCAGACCGTGTGGAACTTCCTTCTGCCGGAAGCGCTGGGCTCCATTGTTCTGGCGCTGACCACCGGCACCATCGGCCTGCTGGGCGCATCCGCCATGGCCGGTTACGTGGGCGGCGGCGGCATCGGCGACCTGGCTTTGACCTATGGCTACCAGAAGTTCAACACGCCGCTGATGATCTTCACGGTCGTCATCCTCATCATCGTGGTGCAGCTGCTGCAGGCACTGGGCAACGGACTCTCCCGCTGCCTGCGCGAACACAACTAAGCTTTGCGTCCGGCCTGTCATTGGGAACAGGCGGACTTAAAAATTGAGAAAAAATTAGAGGGGAATTTACTATGAATACTCGTAAGATCAGCCGCAACTCCTTCCTGAAGCTTACCGCTGCGGGCCTCGCAGCTGCCGCTCTGGCGGCCTGCGGTGGCAGCAGCGCTTCCACCAGCACCGCATCCTCTGCTGCGGCTTCCAGCACCGCTGCCGACAGTGCAGCCGCCGGTTCTGCGGGCACCATCCGTTACGGCAAGTCGCAGGGCCCCTACACCGAGCCGTTTGAAGCTGCCATCGTGCCCATTCTGGAAAAAGAGGGCTACACCGTGGAGGGCACCGACTTCTCCGAACTGCTGACCGCCGACATCGCCTTGAACGACGGCGAAGTGGATGTGAACGTGGAGCAGCACACCGCCTATGCTGAGAACTTCAACGCCAGCTACAACGGCGATCTGACCCCCATCAGCCCCATTCCCACCGTCCCGGCGGGCATCTTCTCGGACACTCACACCAGCCTGGACGAGATCGCCGACGGTGCCAAGGTGGCCGTGCCCAACGATGCTTCCAACACCGCCCGTGCTTACGTCCTGCTGCAGAAGGCCGGCTGGATCACGCTGGACAGCAGCGTGGACCTGGCCGTGGTCACGCAGGACGACATCGTGGAGAACCCCCACAACATCGAGTTCACCGAGATGGCCAGCCTGAACATTCCCAGCGCCCTGCAGGACTTTGACTATGCGGTCATCACCGGCAGCATCGTCTACAACGCCGGCATCGATGCTTCCACCGCGCTGCTCACCGAGGACGTGCTGCCGCAGCTGATCCTGCAGGTGGTGGTGAAGAAGGACAACGCCGACACCGACTGGGCCAAGGCCATCGTCGCCGCTTACCACTCCGACGAGTTCAAGAAGTACATGGACGAAAACAACAACGGCCTGTGGTACATCCCGGATGAGCTGAAGTAAGCGCGAACCATTCCGAATGCAAAACTCCGAAGTGCACTTTCCCATAGGGAAGGGCGGCACTTCGGAGTTTTTTGCTTGTAAAAGCAGGGAACCTGTGGTACGCTGAAAATGGAGGTGGGATGCAGATGCCGGAAAACGAAAAAGGCGCATTTCTCACGGACCTGATCGGGGAATACCATCGGGAGAAAAACAAGCAGAGCCTTGCGAAGGACTTCAAAAAGAACAAGCAGAAGGACGTGAAAGCGTTCCTGTGCGCGCTGGGGCTGGGCGATGTGCTGGAAGCGTTCAAACGCGAGAAACAGGGCAAAAACATCTTCTGGTTCTACGAGGAAGAAACGCCGTGGGTCAAGGCCGTTCTTGCGTCGAAGGAAGCGTGGTGCAAATGCGTCCGGGAGCAGCGCTGCCGGGACATGACCGACCGGGACGCCATAGCGCTCTATGAAACGGTGGCGGCCATGCTGCGGCGGCGGGGCTTTGCGGGCGAAGCGCTGCAGGATGCGCTGGCCGTGCTGTGCGTGAAGCTGCGGTATCCGGTGCGGCGGCTCAACGCCCGCATCGATGCGCTCCAGCAGGCGCTGGAACGGGTGCGGCGCTTTCTGGTGGAGCCCCACTGGGAGCTGCCCGGCTCGCTGAACGACGAGCTGGAATGGCTTCGGTATGTGGAAAACGACCTGCAGGAGCGGGTCGGAGAGTACGCGCAGCTTTACCGGCAGATGCGGGAGCTGCGCGCGGACGAACTGCAGGCGCTGGGCGAGGAAGAAGCACTGTCGGGCGAAGGGCAGGAAGCGCTCTGGGCAGAGGAAGAAATTTCTAACCGCACATGGGAAATTTTCTGTGCATTGCCCGAAGCCAGAGAACTGCTGGCACAGGAAGATGCCCTTGCAACAAATGCGGGCACTGCTGCCGAAAAGAAGCTGAAAAAAGGCGATGCAAAGGACCTGCGCAAAAACCGCGAAAAACAGGTGGAACTCTACCGGCAGGCAGAGCGGAAGGCGCGGGCGCAGATGGCCGCACAGATGGGAGCGCAGCTGCCCAGCACACCGGAAAAGCGGGGGATGCCCTCGGCAGAGCTTTTGAAGCGGGCACTGGAGTGCTGTAGGGAGGAACGGCAGGGGTAAAAAAGTGGAGAAGATTTTACCCAATTCCCAGTGGCGGGAAAGGGTGCTATACTATGGGTCAGAAGGCGGCCGCCTTGAAAAAACAAAATCAGGAGGATACGTCTATGGCAAAGGTAAAGCCGATCTCGCTCCTTTATATTGATGGAATTCGCGGGGTCACCCAGAAACACAAAAGCGGGGAGCGCCGTCACCGCAAAAAGGACGGCACATTCGTGGAGCCGCTGGGCTTCGGGAACGCGAAGGAGTATACCCCTTCCGAATACTGGCTCTCATACGAGACTGGAGAGGGCCGGGGAAGGGTGCGCATTGACCGCTACTTCAAAGAGCGGCGGAAAAAGCTGACCCCCGGCCGACGGCAGAAGCTGGAAGCCGCCATGCCGGACGAAGTGCAGCTCACAGAGTGCACCATGTATGGCCAGAAGACCGTCTCGGAGGCAGACATGGACCAGTGGTGCGCAGACGCCGGGATCAAATAAACAATACACGAGAAAAAAGACAGAGGAAGCGCAGAAAACTTCCTCTGTCTTTTTCTATATGAGACGAAACTCAGTCCACCACGGGGATATCCAGGCCGAACTCCAGCGGGCGGAAGCGCGGGCAGACGTTCTCGGTGATGCAGATCACCGAAGCAGCCAGGCGGCTGCCGATCTCGCAGGCTTCGGCCAGGGTCTTGCCGTAGGTCAGGCCGATGGTCGTGCCGGCAAAGAAAGCGTCGCCCGCGCCGGTGGTGTCGATGACGTCCACCTTCTTGGCGGGCACGATGCCGCACGCACCGCCTGCACAGGCGTAAACGGCACCCTGGCCGCCCATGGTCACCACCATGCTGGGGATGTTGGCGCTGTGGACGTTGGAGGCCAGCACCTTGCACATCTCGTCCGGGGAGAGATGGCCGTAATCGTCCGAGAACAGCAGCCCGGCTTCCTGCTGGTTGCACACAAAGCAGTCGATCTGCTGCAGGAAATCCCGGCGCTCCATGGCGATGCTCATGTTGGAGATGGCGGCAAAGACCTTTTTGTGGTACTTCTTCGCGTAGTACAGCACCTGCTTGACCGTCTCTTTTTCCAGGTCCAGCTCCAGGGCGATAGCGTCGCAGTCGGCAAAAATTTCGTCGCCCTTTTCCTTCAGCAGGCCGGTCAGCGGGGTGGTGTCCGGCCGCTTGGAGATGGCGGCGTGCACATCGC
>OLWA01003768.1_pt1 | contig 10992 bp, 11 predicted proteins | sample 1673251 | NCBI WGS metagenome assembly OLWA01 (sample SAMEA3178937, study PRJEB25190) | human gut metagenome | biome: human gut; feature: human-associated habitat; material: faeces | place: Austria | collected 2013
GGCAGGAGCAGAAATCTGCTAGTGGATACGATACGGAGGTCTAAATGCAAAATCAATTTTCACGTTCAGAATTGTTAATAGGAAAAGAAGGGATTGAAAAACTTCACAAATCAAGAGTTGCTGTGTTTGGTATAGGCGGAGTCGGAGGGTATACAGTTGATGCACTTGTCAGAAGCGGAGTTGAACAGATAGATTTGATAGATGATGATAAAGTGTGTCTTACAAACTTGAACCGCCAGCTCATTGCGACAAGAAAAACTGTGGGAAAAGACAAAGTAGACATTATGCGTGAACGCATATTAGAAATAAATCCAAAGGTTACAGTCAATGTTTATAAGACATTTTTCCTGCCTGAAAATGCAGACACATTTCCGTTTGAGGAATATGATTATGTTGTAGATGCGGTAGATACTGTGACGGCAAAAATTTCACTTGTTATGAAATGTCAGGAAACAGGAACTCCGATAATAAGCTGTATGGGAGCAGGAAATAAACTTGACGGTAGCCAGTTCAAGGTATCAGATATTTACAAGACAAGTATGTGTCCTTTAGCTAAGGTTATGAGGAGAGAACTCAAGAAAAGAGGAGTAAAGAAGTTAAAAGTTGTTTACTCTGAAGAAAAGCCTACAAGACCTTTAGAGGATATGTCTATAAGTTGCCGTACTCATTGTATTTGTCCTCCTGGGGCACAGCACAAATGTACAGAAAGACGTGACATTCCGGGTAGTACAGCTTTTGTACCATCTATAGCAGGTCTTCTTATTGCAGGAGAAATTATAAAGGCTTTAGCTGAAAAATAAATATTTATTTTGATCTAAATATTTATTTATATTCATTAAGAATTTCCTCTATTTCATCTTTTGTTTTAAATCCAACAAAATGAGTAACCATCTTTTTATTTTTGTATATCTCAATTGTTGGAATGCTCATCACGCCGTGGCTTTGAGCAAGTTCTCCGTGAGTATCAACATCAACTTTAATTATTTTATTTGGTAATTCTTCTAATTCCATACCAATCATTTTACAAGGTGAACACCAATTGGCAAAAAAGTCTACTATGGTTAATTCATCTGTTAAAACATCTTCTAATTTTTGATTACTTAAATATTCTATCATTTTATTCCTCCTCATTATTATTATCATTAGTTTGACTATTATTTATAACATCTTTTATATTTTTAATTCCTAATTTTCCATTATTACTTAATTTTTCAGCTGATTCTTTAGAAATTATTTCGTATTTTAATAATACTTCTAAGCATTTTTTATTAGCCTCTTCTTTATCACTACTATTTTGATATTCTAGAGTTATATCATAAACATTTTTAATAGATAAATATGTTTTTTCTACTACATTTGATAAAAATGGTGTTTTAGATACTATTTGATTACCATATTTTGAATCTTGATATATTTTAGCTGTGCTTGCAAATGTACTAAATAAGAAGCATATAAAGAATGCGATTAAAAATCCTTGAAATAAACCAAATATTAAACCTAATATTCTTCCTATTAATCCTTCAGAAAAAATACCTAATGTTAGTTTACCTACTAAACCAGTGATTTTAAATACAATTTTTAAAACAATACTTAAAATTGTTAATGTTATTAGAAAACTTATTCCTTCATACAACAAGATGTTATAAACACTTATGCCTTTATAGAATCCACCAAAATTATAAAATGGAAAATGCTCATATAAAAATACTGATATTGGATTTTTTAAGTAAAATGCCAAGATTATTACTACTATTGTTCCAATAAAATTGATTAATGAACCAAGAAATCCTCTTTTATATCCGTATAAAGCACCTAGAATAATAATTATTAATATTAAATAGTCTAATATATTCATTTTTTACACTCCTAGATTAATTATATTATAATAACTTAAAAAAAGTAAAGAAATAATTAAAAAGTTATGGTATTATGAAGTTGGTGATGTTTATGACTATTGTATTTACTGTAAGTGATAATGTAAAAAATAGAATGATTAGTTTTTATGCTGATAAAAGAAGACAGAAAACTCCTCCTTATGCTATATTTCAAGCTGATGACGCGGATACTAACATAACTCTTTATAATTCCGGGAAAGTTGTTTTTCAAGGAAACAGTGCAGATATCGAGGCTCAGATTTGGAAGGATTTGGAAATGAGCTTAAATAATCGAAATATTGATAGTGAACTTAAAAAGAGTGAAGATAAGAAGAAGGACAAAGCAAAAGAAGAAACTGATTTAAGATTTAGAAATGTTGCTACAATTGGCTCTGATGAGGTTGGAACTGGTGATTATTTTGGCCCCATTGTTGTTACGGCTTCATATGTAAGTAAGGAAAATATTAAGGAGGTAATGAATTTAGGAGTAAAAGACAGTAAGAAAATAACTGATGATATTATTCTTAAAATTGGCCCTAAATTAATTAAAACTATTCCCCACTCTACTTATATTTTAGATAATCAAACTTATAATAAGTATCCTACTAATATGAATAAGATTAAAGCTATATTACATAATAAAGTTCTTGTTAATATGGTTAAAAACAATTATGATGATGTTAAATATGTGGTTGTTGATCAATTTTGCTTTCCTAAAAATTATTTTGAATATATTAAAGATGCTAAAGAAGTTTATAAAAATATTACTTTTACTACTAAGGCAGAAGATAAATGCTATGCGGTTGCTGTTTCTTCAATAATTTGTAGATATGTATTTTTAATGGAAATGAAAAAGATTGAAGAAAAATATCAAATATTTATAAAAAAGGGTGCTGGACCAGAAGTTGATAAACAAGCTGTTATGATAGCAAAAAAATATGGAGTGGATGAACTTAGTAAAATCGCTAAATTAAACTTTAAAAATACAGAGAAAGTTAAAAATTTATTATAAAATAAATAAAAGTTATTGCATATTATTACAATAACTTTTTTAATGAATACTTTTTGATGTATTTAAATTAATTGTTTTTGAATTTAATAATTTTAATAGGATAAAACTATATATATCTTCGCCAGTGTTTGAATTATATTCTTTTGCAATTTCATTAAATTGGTTTGATATTTCTTCATAGCTATATTTTGATAATCTATCACGATAATTATTGTTCCCGTTTGTAATGTATGATGCATCATTTGAAGTAATTAAAGCAAATATTGCTGTTTTAGTATGAATAAACCCATATTTATTATATGTTTCAGTAAGTGCTTCTTGTATAAGATTGAGTAAATTTTCATTTTCTATTTCGCTTGGTGCAAAACTTTGAATATATCCTTCAATATTTCCATTTACTATTTTTAAAATATCACTTGACGATAGATAATTAATAAAATCTGTTCTAAAATTATTATCTCTTGTAATAGCTTTTTGATTACCATTTATAAATGATTTTATACAGTTTATGGTTTCAGCGACACTGTTATATTTTTTTAAAGCATACATTATGTATTGGTCTAATAAATCTTTTTTATTAATATTATTTATCACTGGTTGATTATTAATATTTTGAACGCTGACATTAAAATATTTTGTTAATCTTTTAAATGTACTTTCATTTTGTGCCATTGCAATATGATTATAAAAATCATTTAGATTTGTATGTTCATTAAATGATATATTTATTAATTTAAATATTTCATAATAGTTTGCTAGTATCTCGCCTTCAGAATTGAATCTTTTTTTATTAGATATAAATTCTGTTTCGTTCATAAATTCTTCCAATCTTGTTTGATTTATAAATACATCATTATAGTAATTTTGAGCAAACAATTTAAAATTTTCGTAATTTACATTATCATAATTTGAAACAGATTTATAATATTTTGTTATCAAAAATGCAATGGTGGAATTATAACTAAGATCTCTATCACTAGCAAGTCCAACTACTCCATTTTTTATTAAAAAGGGATTTGTTTTACGAGCTTTGCTAGATAAATAGGGATTTGTGTTGATGAAATTAATTACTTTTTTGGCATCATTAATATTAGCCATTCTTAAAACTATTGCATCTGATCTTATAACATCCGATACTTTTGAATAGGTTTTAAATTTATTTTGACCAATAAAATCGAATATTTGCATAACACATGATTCCATATCTTCTTTAGTAAATGTTACATATATTTTTACGTAATCTTCATAATTTCTACCATTAGAACTGTGAAACTGAAGAAAGCGTTTTTGCAATTCACTTTCGTACACAATTAAATTAGTGGTTTTATAATGTTCAACCCAATTAGCAAACATATATTTAATGCTTTTATTTTGCTTCTCTTCTTCATTTAGTCCATATGTCATTAAACCGTGATAAATTGTGTCTCTTAAAATTGGTAATCCCGGATTTTGTTTATATATTTTAGCATAATATTTTAAAAATTCGTCAATTTCTACTGGATTATTCATTTGGTTCTCCACTAATTACACCGATATTTTGAGTATTTTCAAGAATACAATCTTCTTTAATATCAATGTCTTCAGGATATTCACCATTTAATTTGACAACAATTTTAATTTTTTTACCATCTAATTCAATGTCTTTTGTTTCCATTTTAACCATCCTTTTTATACTATAACACTACTTATAAAAGTTTTTAAAATATTATATTTATCTTTATCTGTTGATTTTAAATCTAAGTCTGCTTTTGCTAAATTAATAATTATTTCTTTTAATTCTTGAACTGTATATTTGTTTGTACGACCTTTTGCTTTAATAAATGGGTAATCACTACTTACACTAAATAATTTCATTAAATAATCGGAAGATTTATTAATATTCTTACAAGCATATATATATCTATATTGCATAGCAAGCAACGCTATAAAAGGGATTACTTCTTTTCTTGCTTCAATAAATTCATTTAATAGTGATGGTATTTCTTTGACCTTTTTTTCAACAATTGCATCACATAATTCGAAACTATCATCATTTGGAATAAATGAACCATAAGTATTAATTATATCTGTGTTAATATTATTTGATATTATACTTAATTTGTTTATTTCACTTATAACTAAATCTAAATCATTTTGATTTTTATCTAATAAATAATTTATATCGTTGTATCCCATTTTAATTTGCTTTTCTTTACAGTAAGAATTTATCTTATTTATAATTTCATTAGGTTTTAATGCTTTTATTTCGAGAATGTTTATTTTGTCTTTAATGTCTTTATATATTTTATTTCGTTTATCATAATTACTACATATTAATATTAATTTAACATCTTTGTTGGGATTTTCTAAATAATTTATTAATTTTCTAGCATCTTCATTTAACTTGAAATTTTTAACTATTACACATTTAGATGTATCAATTAGTGAATAATATGAACATTCTAATATAACATCGTCTATTTTTAAATCATCATAATTTAAATTAATAATGTTTTCTTCTTTTGATATTATTTTATTTATTTCTTCTTCTAGCAAATAGTTAGAATATATGTTTAATATATAATTTTTCATTCAACAGTTCCTATTTTGTTAAAAGGAAAGATTATTAAATTTGTTTTTCCTTTTATATTTTTAATATTTACTGGACCTATTATACGGCTGTCGCTTGATACTGCTCTGTTATCTCCCATAACAAAATATTCATTTTCCCCTAAAACAACATTGTCAAAATCATTTGTAGTAGTTTTACTGTAATTATCTTCAACAGCTTTACCATTAATATATAGTTTATTATCTTTATACATAACTGATTCGCCCGGTAAACCGATTACTCTTTTTATAATATATTTATTATTTTCTTGAACAACAACTATATCGAATCTATTGATTCCTTGCTTTAAACTTATTTTATTTAATATCATAAATTCTTTATCTTGTAAGGTTGGATACATACTTGTTCCATTTACTCTTATTGGTGAGAAAAAGAATATTCTTGTTATAATAATCGCTGTTAAAATAATTAAAAATACGATATTTTCTTTAAGCCATTTTGTTAGTTTTTCCATAATATTAATCGCCAACTTTCTATTACTATTAAATTATATCAAAAAGAAAAAGTTTAATAAATAATGATTATAAATATTTATTAAACTTTTTAAATTCTTCATTTGTTTCTAAGTCAGTATCTGCAAGGTCTTTAAATAATGATTTTTGAGTTCTGTCTAATTTTTTAGGAATCAATACTTTTATTTTAATAATCATATCGCCTGTTTTACCACTACGTTCCTCATTAATACCTTTACCACGAAGTTTTAACTCTTCTCCATTTTGAACTCCAGCATCTATTTCTATTTTAGTTTTTCCATTAATTGTTGGAATTTCTTTAACACATCCTAATACGGCTTCAGTTATAGTCAAAGGTACTTCTAAGATAATGTTACGGCCATCTCTAACAAATAATGGATGATCTTTAACTACAAATTCGATATATATGTCACCGTTTGGTCCACCATTTGTTCCGGCAGAACCTTTTCCGGACATACGCATTTGATCACCAGTTGCAACACCTGATGGTACTCTTAATGTGATTGTCTTTTCACCTTTACATCTTCCGGTACCACGACATGTTGAACATGTTTTAGCAAATTCTTCTCCTGTACCACGACAGTTTGGACAAATTGTTTGAACACTGGTTACACCAAAAAGTGTTCTTTGCTGAGAGATAATGCGTCCTTTGCCGTTACATTTTGAACATGTATGAGGATTTAATCCTCCTTTACCGTTACAATCTTGACACATTGTATTCAAATTTATTTTAAATGATTTTTCACATCCAAATATGGCTTCTTCAAATGTTAGATCGATTCTTACTAGTGAATCTTCACCTTTAGTAGCTGATGCTTTTCTTGATTTAGATGCTCCACCACCAAAGAATGAACTAATAATGTCTTCTAAATCGTCTTGACCAAAACCAAATCCAGAGAAATCTCCAAATCCACCTTGAAATCCGCCAAAACCACCGAATCCTCCGGTACCACCTTGACCAGCATTATTTACGGCATCTGCTCCATATTGATCATATATTTTTCGCTTATTTTCATCAGATAAAACACTATAAGCTTCAGATATTTCTTTAAATTTTTCAGCAGCACCAGGCTCTTTATTTACATCAGGATGGTATTGTTTAGCCATTTTTCTAAAAGCGCTTTTTATTTCGGCATCAGTTGCGGTTTTTGATACACCTAATGTTTCATAATAATCCTTTTTAGCCATTTTTATTACCTCTTTCTTATTATTTTTTGATATTCTTTAACTGTTTCGTCAAAGAATTTTATTGCATCTATTAATACATCTGGTTTTGTAATATCTATTCCTGCATATTTTAATTCTTCACTTGGGTAATTTGATCCACCACTCTTTAAAAACTTCTTATAATTTTCTAATGCATTTGGTGCTTTATTATATATATCATTGGCAATCTTACATGCGCAAGCAAGACCTATAACATATTTATAAACATAGAAATCATAATAGAAATGAGGAATTCTTTCCCATTCGTACATTATTTCTTTATCTACTATGACGTTTTTGCCAAAATAGATTTTATTTAAATCGTAATATTTTTGACATAACAATTCATAAGTTAATGCTTCACCATTGCTTCTTAAATTGTGCATATTCATTTCGAATTCAGCAAACATAGTTTGACGATATATTGTTGATTTAAATAGTTCCATTATTTGATTTAATATATATAATTTTTCATTATCATTTTTCGAGTTATTAAGTAGATATAATCTTAATAACATTTCATTAACGGTTGATGCTACTTCAGCAACAAATATTTTATAACTGGAATTATTGTATGTATTGTTATGGCACGATAGATAAGTATGAACAGAATGACCTAGTTCGTGAGCAAGTGTTGATACATCATCTAATTTTCCTTCAAAGTTAAGAAGTACATAAGGATATGTGTCATAGAATCCACTTGAATATGCTCCACTTCTTTTACCAACATTATTGTATATATCAATCCATTTTTCATCAAAGGCTTTTTGCAGAATGTTTAAATAATCATCACCTAATGGTTTTAATGCTTTAAACACTAAATCTTTTGCTTCATCAAATGTAAATTCACGATTATAATCTTGTTTTAAATCAACATATATATCATATAAATGCATCTTATCTAATCCTAAACATTCTTTCTTTAAATTATAATAATTGTAAAGTGGTTCTAAGTTATTTTTGACTGTGTTAATTACATTTATATATACTTCTTTACTAATTGCATCGTCAAATAATGATGCTTCTAGGGATGATGGAAAATTTCTTATTTTAGCTAAATTTATTAATACATCAACATTTCCAGAAAAGGTACTTGCTAAGGTATTTTTAAATTCAGCGTATCTTTTGTATAATAATTTAAATCCTTTTTTGCGGACATTTCTTGATGGAGATCTTGCAATTTTACTCCAATTACTTTCAGTAAATTCAATTATTTTACCATTTTCATCTTTTATATTACCAAATTTTAAATCACTATCAGTTAGAGCTTCAAATGTCTCAGCATTTTTACCTAATACATCTGATAATGTACTTAATATTTTTTCTTCTTTATCAGTTAATGTATGTTCTTTGTAACGATAGAAATCTTCTAAATTATGTTCATATTCTTTTAATTTACTATTTTCTGCAATTAATTTTTTAACATAGCTCAAGTCTTTTTGCATCATTTCTGGAGCTACAAAAGATGTTTCTTCAGAATATGTTGTTAATAGTTTTTGAATTTTTTGATAATATTCTTGATATTTTGGATTCGTTGTATCTTCATCATGTTTTAAATTTGCATAATAATACAATTTATATAGTTTTCTCTCGATTCTTTCACTTGTTTTAAAATAATCATAAAGTGAATCGGCACTATCTAAAATATGACCTTTAAATTTACTGAGCCCATAAGCAATATCTTTACATTTTTCGAGTTCATTTAAAAATTCTTCATCATTTTTAAATATTGCGGTTAAATCCCATTTATATTTATCATCTATTTCATTTCTAGTTTTTTGTTTTATCATAAATTACCCTTTTATTTATATTTATTGTAATTAGTTAAAAGTTCTAGCAATAACTAGAACTTTTTTGCTTTACTAATTAGTCTTTATTTACAAATTCGGCTTCTTCAGCACCATCATTTTTATCTGATGAGTTATTATTTTTATTTGCTTCTGCAGTTTTAGCAGCTTCTTCATAAACTTTTGTTGCTAATGCCATTGCTTTGTCATTTAATGCTTTTGTTTTATCTTTTATTGCGTCAATATCTGTTCCTTCTAAAGCTTTCTTTAAGTCGGCAATTAAATCTTCAGTTTCTTTCTTTTCTGTATCAGTTAATTTTTCACCTAAATCTTTAACTGCTTTTTCACAAGCAAATATTGTTTGATCAGCTTCATTACGAGTATCAGCTTCAGCTTTACGTTTTTCATCGGCTTCTTTATTGGCTTCTGCTTCTTTCATCATTTTATCAATTTCTTCATCAGTTAAATTTGTATTTGATGTAATAGTTATTGATTGTTCTTTATTAGTTCCTAAATCTTTTGCTTTTACGTTAACTATTCCGTTGGCATCTATATCAAATGTTACTTCAATTTGAGGAACTCCTCTTGGTGCTGGTGGAATATTTAATAATTGGAATCTTCCAAGTGTTTTATTATCAGCAGCCATTGGTCTTTCTCCTTGTAATACATGAATATCTACGGCAGGTTGATTATCTTGTGCTGTTGAGAATACTTGTGATTTACTTGTTGGAATTGTTGTATTTCTTGGAATTAATACAGTCATTACATCACCTAATGTTTCGATACCAAGTGATAATGGTGTAACATCTAATAATACTAAGTCATTAACTTCTCCGGTTAAAACTCCGCCTTGAATAGCAGCACCCATAGCAACTACTTCATCTGGGTTAACACTCTTATTTGGTTCTTTTCCTAATTCTTTTTTAACTAATTCTTGAATGTAAGGAATACGAGTTGATCCACCAACTAAGATTACTTCGTCAATATCTGATGCTTTAAGATTTGCATCTTTTAAAGCTTTACGAACTGGTTCTAATGTTGAATCAAATAGGTCACGACATAAGTCTTCAAATTTAGCTTTTGTTAAGTTAATATCCATATGAACTGGACCACTTTCAGTTTGAGTAATAAATGGTAAGTTGATATTTGTTGTAGACATTCCACTTAAGTCTTTCTTAGCTTTTTCGGCAGCATCTTTAATTCTTTGCATTGCCATTTTATCTTTAGATAGGTCAATTCCGTTTTCTTTCTTGAATTCAGATACTAAGTAATCCATAATGCATTTATCAAAGTCATCTCCACCTAAATGGTTATTACCACTTGTTGATTTAACTTCGAATACACCATCACCTAGTTCAAGGATAGATACATCAAATGTACCACCACCTAAATCGTAAACTAATACAGTTTCTTGTTTGTCTTGTTTATCAAGACCATATGCTAAACTTGCAGCAGTTGGTTCATTGATAATTCTTTCTACTTCTAAGCCTGCAATTTTACCAGCATTCTTTGTTGCTTGTCTTTGAGCATCGTTGAAGTATGCAGGAACTGTAATAACAGCTTTAGTTACTTTTTCTCCTAAATAAGCCTCAGCATCAGCTTTTAATTTCATTAAAATTTTAGCACTAATTTCTTCTGGAGTGTATTTTTTTCCATCCATTTCAACTTTATAATCAGTTCCCATATGTCTTTTAATTGAACTAATTGTATTTTCGGGATTTGTTACAGCTTGTCTTTTAGCAGTAACACCAACTAGGATTTCTCCTTTTTTACTAGCAACTACTGATGGAGTTGTTCTGTCGCCTTCAGGGTTAACAATAACTTTTGGTTCTCCACCTTCTAAAACAGCTACACAACTGTTTGTTGTTCCTAAATCTATACCTATAATTTTACTCATAATTAATCATTTCCTTTCTTATATTATCTTCTGTGAGCAGAATTAATTTTTTCATTTTTTATTTTATTTTTTAAATCATAATCATATTGTAAATCATCTGATTTTGCTATTTCTTCAAAAATTGCATCATCT
>OLWA01003770.1_pt1 | contig 10990 bp, 3 predicted proteins | sample 1673251 | NCBI WGS metagenome assembly OLWA01 (sample SAMEA3178937, study PRJEB25190) | human gut metagenome | biome: human gut; feature: human-associated habitat; material: faeces | place: Austria | collected 2013
AACGGTATTACTTTTTAACAGAGTGACCATTTGCTCATAACCTCTTAATAATGCATTTTTGAACAATCAGTTGATATGACAAATCCCAAGCTACTTATTTGTCTGCACGACACATTGCCAGACCGTAAACAATCAAAGAACGAGGCGGTCAAGCGGGTGATGTTTGTCGGCGGGTAGGCTACATACTTCATTGAGTAAGCGACAAATCACACGGTCTCTGATGTCGCTCCATATCCCGAATGAAAACGAAAACCGATTTTGCTATCGGAAAAAATTGCGAGGCAGAAGGGTCAGAAGGGGTAGCCGATGGCGAGGTGGAAGGCGAGCGAGTTTTTAAATGAAGTCATGTTGTAGTAACCGCGCTTGCCGGTGTTGTAAGGAGCGTGGATGCCGATACCGAGGTCGCCGCGCACGACAAGCATGCCGATGTCCACACGCAGCCCGACACCCGTGCCGACGGCGAGGTCTTTGAAAAACCGCTTGCCTTCAAGCTTGCCGCCGGGACGCGACGGGTCATTCTTCAGAAGCCATACATTACCTGTGTCAAGGAATGTGGCACCATGCAACGGACCGTATATACGGAATCGATACTCGACATTGAACTCAAACTTAAATGTACCCGTCTCATCAAAATTATTGGACGAGCCACCCTCGGGATGGTAGCTGCCGGGACCGATGCTGCGCACAGTGAACGCCCTTACCGAGTTGGCGCCTCCTATGTAGAACTGCTCGCTGTAAGGCACCTCCGACGCGTTGCCGTAGGCATGGGCTATGCCGCCGAATATACGGGTGACAAGCCAGTTTTCAGAGTGGAAGCGGCGCGAATACACCACCTGCGCAGTGCCTTTTACAAATTGAGAGAACGGCATACCAAACAGCCTCTTCTCACCCTTCACCCCACACGCACGCCACAGCGCCCAGCACACATTGCCCGCCTCCTGGATGGAAGCCTGTATATTTATCTGGTTATTGCGGTTGATGCGGCGGTCATAAATCATCGACCAAGCCATCTGGGGTATAAACTGGTTGCGGAAACTCAGCCCGACAGCAGGATTTGCCCCGATTATGGAGTCAAAAGCGGCGGTAGTGCGCATCATTTTCGTATATGTCAGCTTCAAAGGCGTGTAGGTATAAGTGAAATATTTCCTGAGCTGCCAGTCATAATTCATCGACGCGCTGAACTGAGCCATGTTAAAATAGTGGGGACGGTTCAGCAGGTCAGCGTTAAGCGTGAACCGGGTCCAATTAAGATTACGTCTTGAGAGCCTTATGAATCTCGGGGCAAGCACGCGCGGAAATGCCAGTGAACTGTTTATACCGACCTCGTAGCTATTGAATATCGAGCTGCGGTCATGTCCGGTCTGCCATTCATATGACCCGGTGAGTGCCACCCTCAGCTGCTCGCCGCCGCCGAAGAGATTGCGGTTGGTGACCGCCACTGTCAGTCCCGGGCCGAGATAACTGTTGGACTTCGACGACACATTGGCTTCTATACTCGCCTCATAAGGCGCGTCAAACGTGCAGTCGACCGCCACGTTCAATATCGGGTCGGAAGAAGTCGTGTCGGGCATCGCCTGGATATTGATGTAGTTGAATATGCCGAGACGCGACAGATAGGTCTGCGTGCGGTTCATGTCGCGCACAGAGAAGTATTTCCCCTTTCGGAAGGTGACACACTCCGGTATTATCGCCGTCCTTAACTTTGACGGTTTCATCTGCACCTCGGTAGCGCGCGGGGTCATTATTGTATCGGCGACTCCCCCTCCCTGGTTTCTATTCACGTAGACCGTGATGTCGCCCGTGCGGTAACGGCGCAGGGCAAATTTAGGCACATTACGCGCTATCGAGAGCCTTAGCGCTATGCGCTCGCGCGTGATAGTGCTGTCGGCAAGGTATTCTATGTATTCCGGAAGGAAGAAGTAATAGCCGAGATTACGGAGCGAATTGGCGATACGTGTTCGCGCGGCGCTTAACGAGTCGGTGGAATACCGCTCCCCTTTCCGCAGATAGTTGTTGAACCGCGCTATTGAGTCAATCTTATGATACAGATGACACGTGTCGGGGAGATATTGGATCGAGTCAAGCAGATAAGCCGGACCCGTCTCTATCGTATAGGATATTTTCGCCTTCTTGGGGTTTCGCTTGTTGTAGACAAGCTCATAGGAGGCTGAATTGCGGAAAAAGCCTGAATTGCTAAGCTCATTCTCAATCATTTTAGTGCGCAACTGCGGACGCACGTCACTTACCAGCACAGGGTCCTGCACAAGCTTTTCATACAGCCAGTGTTTCAATCCCTTCTCCGGATTGCTCATGTGATTATAGGTCCACAGCCCAATAGGTATCCACTGCAAGGTCATCCCCATCACCTTCAAGCCGTTGGTCTCGGCTTTCACGGCTGTGTTGACCTTGTCTTTCACCCCCTCGAGCACCTGCTCCCCCTCGACAGGCACTATCGACACCTTCTTGACTCCTGTGTACAGCACGTCGTCTTTCCCCAGCCGGCTTGTGGTGGAGCATGATGTAAAACCCGCAGCCATGAGCAACATGACGGCGACAAGCGGCAGCATGCCATATCGGGATAAAATGTCATTCAGTCTTGCCTTCATCTTTTTCATCATTTGAAGAGTTAACGGGGAGCGCCGCCTCCTGTTCCCGCGACGGCGAGCGGCGGAAGCGGAACATGTCGCGCAGAGAGGCGAGCTTACGGCGATAGACGAAACCGACACCAGTCTGTATGACCTCGCCTTCAAGTATGCTCTCATATCCTACATGCCTGAACAGTCTGACATACATCGAGCCGCTGCGGTTGAGCATGTACTCAAACGAGATGTCATTTATAAGATTCTGGGAGAAATTCTCATCCATGTTGGCATCGGTCGAGTAGTTGCCGCCCACCACAATCTTGAACCGGTCGTTAAAGAGCGACTTGCTGACGCGGTAGCTGTAGCTCGTGGTCGTGGAGGTCGCTCCGTCGGCGGTGCGGTCATACTGGTCTATGCCGAAGCTTATGTCGACACCCTTTATGGTATTTGCCGCCCATGAATTAAGCCTTGACGTCAGGAACGAGAACAGAGGGTTGCCGCTAAGATTAGCCGACGCCTTTGTGCCAGGACCGGTGTAGACGTTATAAAGGAGAAGATTCATCGCCTGGTTGGCTCTCTGCTCCGGACTCATGGTCTCCAGCTCATTCTGCACGGTGAGGTCGTCGTTGGTCGACAGGTCAAACCCCACATCCATGTTGCTAAGCGTGCCGGTCACGTTGAGCGCCACAATGAAGTTGACAAGACGCGAATCCTGACCGCTCTCGGTGACATTTGCCTTCATCGTGTCGTGGGCGTGCAGGTTGAGTATCGGGTTCATCATGTCACCGTTGAACGCCACATAGCTGCCGCTCTCGAAGTTAAACAGTTTCTGCGACATCAGCGGCGGAGTATAGCGCACAAATCCGTTGTCGATATTGAACCGCCCGGTAAGACGCATGTCGCTGAACGGCGACATCGTGAAGTTAAGATTAGCCGTGCCTTGTATCTGCGCCTTGTCCTGCCCGTTGGCAGAGATGTCGACATTGATGGTGGTGCCTTGTGATATTACCAGTTGCGCGTCAAGCATCATCGCCATACCTGTATCGGCAATCGTATCGGCGATGGCTACAGCCGCCGTGTCGGCAAACTGTACAAATTTCACCATGTCATCGTCGGTAGCGCCGAGTCCGCTCAGATTATCGGTCACCGTATTGACAACATAAGTCACGTTGCTGCCCTCAAGCAGGTCAAGACGCGCGTTGACCCTCAGGAAGTCGAGATTGCCTTTCACGTCGCCGTCAAGGTCGATATAGGCCTTTCCGTAGACATCGACATTCTTTTTCTTCTTTGAGTCGACAATCATCATGTTACGAGCCTTCATGCCAAGGTCAATCGCCGGCGACATAAGATTTTTCATGTCGACTGTGCCGTTGATAGTCAGCGGATTATTGTTTTTTGCCGATATCGTGTAATTGTCAAACCTCACTACATTGCTGTCGACCGGAATCTTTTCTTCCGAAAATCTGAACTGAGTGCCGATCATGTTGACCGCAACAGCAGCCGAGTCAAAGTCAAGATAGCCGTTGAATGTAGGCGAAGCGATTGTCCCGGTGATGTCCATCTGACCGTTGAGCATTCCGCTGAGAGTCGCCATGCCGGGCGGCAGGAACGGGTTGACGATACGCAACGGGAAGTGTATCATCGAGAAATCGAGCATAAACGGATTGACCGCCGTGCTGTCATTAAGCTTTCCGACAGCAGTTATCACTTTAATACTGTCGACCATCAGCGACGTGCTGGCGTTCACCACACCCGAGGCATCGGTGCTGAGACCTACGTCAAAGAGGAATGACCCTACGCGCTCGCCGCCATAGGTGAAGTCATCAAGCGACACATCGCCCTTGCCGGTAATCGACTTTTCAGCCGCATTCCAGCCAAGATGTATGTCAGCGCCTGCGACACCTTCAATCGGGGGAGCAAACGGCGATAGCGACAGCCAGTCGGCAAGCTGTATGCCCGAAGCATTGACTACAATATCCTCCTGTCCGTCAGTGGCGCCATCCACATGTTCGGTAAATATCTTCAGGTGACTGTCACCGTTTGACAGGTTCAGATTGGCGTCAATGTGCCTGTCGGCAAGATTCACGCTTATTATATTGTCAGGATTAATCGACCATGTCTTATAGCCTATCACCGGTTTCAGCGGTGTCATGCGCAAGGTAATCACAGAGTCAGCCGCCGCAAGATTGACACCGAGCTTGAATCCGGTCTCATTTTTAATGTTTGACTGATTTACAAAGACCGACAAGTTCTCATTGGCGATAAATCCCGAGGCATTGACATGGGCAAAATCATCAAATGTGCCGGGACGGTTGTTCATCGCTGCCCTGAACACCAGATACTTGCCGTGTTGGAACGCATTGAGCCTTACAGAATCGATGCGGGTGTCGCCGACGGCAATGCCATATGCCTCTCCGGCAATGCGCATCAGGGAGTCATTACGCATGTTAAGACTCAGTGTATTAAACGATGTCTTCGAGGGCTCGAGCAGACTTGACAGCACACTCTTCCTGCCCGACTGAATGTCAAGCACAAACGGGGGCAACGATTTCTGTATCGAGTCAACATCAATGCGCCTTGCCGCTATGTTACGGTCAAGAATCGCCATCGTGTTGGTGACACGTGTCATGAACGAATCGAGCGGACACGCCGCAATCAGGATTGTGTTGAGCGACTCATTGGTAAGTTTCACTGTCATGGTAGAGTCGTCGGAGGCAAGCGACGCGTCAACACGCGGAGTGGCGAGGCTCATGTCGGGCATGTCCCACTTCAGCGAGGTCACCGCCACGTCGGCATCGATAACATTTTGCCGCGGCAGCATCTTTCCGCTTCCCTCTATAGTAAAGGAGCCCTTTGACATGGAGGGCGACATCTTCAGCCCCATCAGGTCAAGATTACGGACACTGCCGGTAAACTGCGCCTCGTAGGCATCTTTTCCAAGTTCGCCCGTCAGCGCCAGGTCAAAGTCGGCGTCACGGTTCATCGAGACCACAGTCGCATCAACCTTACCGCTGTCAAGGCGTGCGGTCGCCCGCAGGTCGGAATACGTGACCTTCTGATATTCCACCGCCGTCACGTCAATTTTTGCATCAATGGACGTAAGCGGCGACATCGGGTCATAGCCACGCCCCTTCACAGCCGCCGAAGCCGATACATTGCCGACACCAAGCTCCGGCATGATTGACGCCACGGGAAATTCCTGCATGGCAAGGTCAAGGTCATATCTTTCCGCCTTGCCGTTCCACACAGCGTCGAGCAACACAGCGCCACCTCCCGTATAGGCATCGAGATTACCCTTAATCGTGCCGCGGTTCATGTCGACCCTTCCGGCAAGTTTTATCGGCGGGATGTTTATACTGCGCGCGAGTTTCGCCTCAAGCACCGTAGGCTTGACGAAATTTACATTATTAAGATTGCCCTCAATGTCGATATTGCCTCCGAGCCGGTCAGGATTCATCATGTCGGTCACATTGCCGCGCATCTCCACATTCATATAGCCGGGCAATGATGCCGCAAGACGGTCAATCGACAGGTCAGAGACCGTGCCGTTTATGTCGGCGTCAAGTTTCAAGTCATTATAGCGCGGCACAGTCTTCAGCATGGGCGACATTGCCGGCATAATCATCTCGATATCGGGGATGCCCACCTGCGCCATCGCCCTGAGCGACAGAGGCAGCGAGGGATCGGATGCAAAATCGCCCATGCCCATCTCGGCGTTGAAGTCAAGACGGGAGAAAAGCGTGGTGATGTTGAAGCGCTCCGCTTTCATCGCGACACTGTCCATCGAGAAGCGACCTGAAGCCTCGATGCCGACCCCGCAGCGCTCCTTTGCGGCAAGCCTGCGAAGCGGCACTATAATCGAGGCGCCCTTATTGTAAAAAGAGTCGACACGGAGGTCTACATCGGTCACCTGCAGGTAGTTCATGTCAAGTCCGGGCTGCGGGACCGCGCCCCTTACTCCGTAAAGGGCATCCTTACCTGTAAGCCTGACAGAATCACCCGTAATCACCCACATCTCGTCATCAGACGGCATCACGACAGTGTCAACAGCGGCTACAAGAGTCGAGTCGACAGGATGGGCGGCAAGCCACTCGGGAGAGGGTGTGAGATAAGTCGCGGTCACCGAGTCGACACTCAGCGACGAGGCATGTATGCGGCGTTTACCCATATCGACGAGTCCGTCACGCAGAACTGCCGACGGCACCTTAGCGCCGAGGGAGTCAATGACGGGAAGCATCGACATGCGGTAATTTATATCATGAAGCTCAATCAGCCCGGCTTTTATCACAAGGGGCATAGCCGCGGCTGTGTCGGGGGGAGTGGCGGTAGTGTCGGTGCCGTTGAACAGCAGCGTCACGTCGCCGCCGTCAAGGCGCGCGCGGCTCACGTCGATGCGCTGATTCTTGAGGTCATAGCTTGACGGCGACAACTCAAACTGCCTTACATCAGCCACAAGATACATCAGCGAGTCGGGAGTGCCGAGCTGATAGCGGACATCTTTCACGCTTCCCTCGGCATGAATGTCAAGTTTCAGCAGCTGCATCAAGCCTACATCAAGCCTTATGTCGCCCGCGCGGAGCATGGTGTCGCCCTGAGCCTCGATGACAGTGACCCCGCCGAGTTCAAGCCGCAGGGGCCATTTCAGTCTGAAGCGGTCGACGCCGATAGTCATGCCCGTGGACTTTGCCACCTGCTTCAAGGCGAAATCCTTGGCAAAATCCTGCACAAAGGGCACATAAAGCAACGCGGGAATCAACAGCAACACTATCAATAGCCACATCAGCGCTTTAAGCACACGTCGGATGAATTTATTTTTAATAAGATGTCCCACTTAAATAAATAGTCGTTTTAAAAAATATAACATAAAGTTACATCTTTTGTTTTTAACATTAGCTAAACTTGCAAGGATAATTTTTTAAATACGCTGTCAAGTAGTATCTTTGCACTGAATTTTTAGGAATTATTCCGAATTGAGACATTCTCACATATATATAATAACAGCGGTGCTATTATGTGCCCTCAGCTCCCTTGCCTCATCATTCCCATCACGGACTGGCGACGAGAGCCTTCCTGCTGTACATGATTCTGTAGACGCAGCCCCCGACTCGCAGGCCACCGTCACGGAGAGAAAGCGTCGTGTCGACAGGCATGACCGCACCCCCTTCAGCGAAATGGACTCCGACTCGATTGCAGCGGCTATATTGCCCCCGCCGCTTCCGGAGATGCCCCGCCAGTCGCGCATACGCCGCCAGAAAGTCGACCTGGACAACACCGTGGTGTTTTCAGCCAAGGACTCGATGATACTCGTAGGGCAAAACAGCGCCTACATGTATGGCGACGCAGAGCTGACCTACGGTGACCAGAAGCTACAGGCGGCGGAAGTGGCTATGGACATGGCTACCAACAACGTACATGCGCTCGGGCGACCCGACTCTACCGGCGAGCTTACCGGCAAGCCGGTGTTCAGCGACAAGAGCGGAGAGTATGAGTCGGAAAACATGAGTTTCAACTTCAAGACCCAGAGAGGCTACATCAACAACGTAGTGACCGAGCAGGGCGAAGGATACCTTACAGGCGGCAAGACAAAGAAAATGGAAAACGGTGAGTATTTCCTTAAAGACGGCAGATACTCGACCTGCTCCGACCATGAGCATCCCCACTTCTATTTCCAGCTCACAAAGGCTAAGGTCAAGCCCAAAAGCAACATCGTGACTGGTCCTGCCTATATGGTGCTTGCCGGACTGCCGCTGCCGCTTGCCGTGCCGTTCGGATATTTCCCCTTCTCTGAAAAATACTCTTCCGGAGTAATATTCCCAACCTTCGGCGACGACTACAACCGTGGATTCTATCTAAGTAACGGCGGTTACTACTTCGCCATCAACGACAACGTCGACCTCGCCCTTACAGGCGAAATCTACACCAAGGGTTCGTGGGGTCTCTCAGCACGGTCAAGCTACGTGAAGCGCTATAAATTTTCCGGCAGCTTCAACATCAGCTACCTGAACACGATATACGGAGAAAAAGGCAATCCCGACTATGCCAAGCAGACCAACTTCCAGGTATTGTGGAATCACAGCCAGGACGCGAAAGCCAATCCCAACATGAACCTGTCGGCAAGCGTCAACTTCTCCACGAGCGGATATACACGCAGCGACGTAAACAGCTATTACAGCAACTCGTTTACCGAAAACACCAAGAGTTCGACGGTCAACCTCACCTACCGCATACCCAACTCGAAGTGGTCGCTGTCAACGACCATGAACATCGCGCAGCGCACACAGGACTCGACACTAAGTGTGTCGTTTCCTAACATCACCGCCACGATGTCGCAGTTTTATCCCTTCAAGCGCAAGCGTGCTGTAGGAAAAGAGCGATGGTATGAGAAAATAAAGATGTCCTACTCCGGTATTCTACAGAACTCGCTTACCGCGAAACAGGATGAATTTATCCATAAAAGCCTGATAAAGGACTGGCGCAACGGCATGAAGCACTCAATACCTATCTCAGCCACATTCAATGTGTTGAAATACATAAACGTGACTCCGTCACTCCAGCTCACCGACCGCATGTACACCAACAAGGTCAAGCGCCATTGGGACCCCGCGCTGATGGCAGAAGTGTGTGACACCACCTACAGTTTCTACAACGTGTGGGATTTCCAGGCATCGGTATCGCTCGACACGAAGCTTTATGGCTTCTACCAGCCGATGAAATTTCTTGGTGACAAAGTAAAGATGATACGCCACGTGCTGACGCCGTCAATCTCATTTTCAGGCAATCCCGACTTCTCATCGTCATTCTTCGGATATTACGGTCAATATCAGTACCAGAACACCGCCGGAGAGACCATGAGCCGCAAATATTCTTACTTCCCCAACGCGGTGTTCGGAGTGCCGGGACAGGGAAAATCGGGTTCGCTGAGTTTCTCGCTCGCCAATAATCTCGAGATGAAGGTGAAGAGCAACGACAGTATAGGCGAGAAAAAAATATCGCTCATCGAAAACCTCTCTATCTCGGAGAGCTATAACTTTGCCGCCGACTCGATGAACTGGAGCGACATCAATACCTCCATCCTGATACGCCTCGTCAAGAATTTCAACCTCAGCCTCTCGGCTACTTGGGACGTGTACACCTATCAGCTCAACTCATCGGGCAATCCGGTGCGTGTCAACATTCCGCGCTGGAAAGCCGGAAAAGGACTCGGAAGACTCCGCAACACCGGAACATCATTCTCTTACACCTTCAACAACAACACCTTCAAGAAAAAGGACAAGAAAGACGATAAGCGCGGCAACCGTCGTGATGACGAGGATGACGACTATTACCCCGACGACGAGGAAGGCGACAACTTCTCCGGCAACAACAACCGCCGCAACCGCGATAATGAAAACAACATGGTGGAGATGAACGATGGCGGCTATATGAAGTGGGAAGTCCCGTGGAGTCTCACGTTCAACTACTCGATCAACTACGGCTACGGCAACTTCAACAAGGAGAAGCTGGAGTATGACCCTCGTATCACCCAGAATCTCAGCTTCTCAGGCAATATACAGCCTACCAAAAACTGGAATTTCGGATTCAGCGCAAGTTACAATTTTGACACCCACAAGCTCGCCTACATGAACTGCAATGTGTCGCGTGACCTGCATTGCTTCACGATGACAGCAAGCTTTGTCCCGGTAGGTCCCTACAAAAGCTACAATTTCCACATAGCCGTCAAGTCGTCGCTTCTCCAGGATCTCAAGTACGACAAGCGCTCATCTTATTCCAACGGCATCACCTGGTATTAACCCGGACAGCCATTGGCGCATTACAGTGATTTACAATGCATCATCAATCACCGCCATGCAGCTACGCGATAGGGTATTGACGTGATTTTCAACACATCATCTTGGATTGTCCATGCAGCTATACCGTGGGTATTGACATGATTTTCAATACATTATCAATGATTGTCCATACAGGCAGTGTAGGGGCGAGTGGAAGCTCGCCCGCGTTGCGTCTGCCGATGACGTATATGGGCGGCATCCCCGGAGGGGATGATCTGACTTGTAGCCGTGGGTTGAGCGTAGCGATACCCACGGACAGGTGTCGCCGGGCATGATGTTTCCGACAGGAATCATCAAAATACGGCATGGAAATGATGAATATATGCGATGATGATTCCTGCGGAAACATCCCTGAAAGGGCATGCAAACCGTGGGTATCGCTGCGCTCAACCCACGGCTAAACATGGATTATCCCCTCCGGGGATAGACCGCGTTTCCGCATGGTTTGTATTGCGGGCGACCTTCCAGTCGCCCCTACAGCTACGCGGTGGGCTACGCGGTGATTTACAGGGTATTATTAATGGTTGTCCATACAGGCAGTGTAGGGGCGAGTGGAAGCTCGCCCGCGTTGCGTCTGCC
>OLWA01003776.1_pt1 | contig 10983 bp, 10 predicted proteins | sample 1673251 | NCBI WGS metagenome assembly OLWA01 (sample SAMEA3178937, study PRJEB25190) | human gut metagenome | biome: human gut; feature: human-associated habitat; material: faeces | place: Austria | collected 2013
CCGCGACCCCCTCCTTGGCAAGGAGGTGCTCCACCACTGAGCCACTCGCGCATATGTATTAAAGTGAAAGTGTGAAAACAAATTCACGCGAACACAAGTGATATAATACACATAAAACAATAATTTGTCAAGCATAATTTTAAAAAAATTGAAAAAATTCACATATCTGGACAGTTCATAGGTCAAAAGCAGTAAAAACTCTATTAAATATTGATATAAATGCCTTTTGACATTTCAACCAAATGAATTGTCCAGATAAAGAATGAAACCAAAATTATAATTCCATAATATTATTCCTTAGAAAAGAATGCAACAGCTATTCCACCGGGACCGATATGAGTTCCTATTGTAGCGCCAACCTGTATGATATCGGGAACTGGTATTCTGCCTTCCCACAGTGAACTACTGTCTTTGATATATTTGTCCATAAGAACAGTGGAACATCCGGTGTAGCCAAGAAGGACGGGAAGTGAATAGTCTATTCCGCCATAAGTGTCAACCTGCTGGATAAGAAAGTTATTGCCCTGCTTGGAACCGCGTGCCTTTCCTAAGAAAGACAACAATGGCGATAACTGGTTTTATGCTGAGTACATTTCCAAGAAATGCAGCGCCGCTGGATATTCGTCCACCTTTCTTAAGATATTCAAGAGTGTCAAGCAGAGCCACAAGGCGTATGCGCTTCTTCATTGTATTTAGCTGGCTGACTATAGTATTCACTTCGATACCTTTATCAATAAGAGAAAGTGCATAGTCGATAAGAATTTGCTCGCCTACAGTTACATTTTCACTGTCAATGACAAATACACGTCCGTCATAGTCGTCAGCGGCGATACAAGCACTCTGATATGTACCGGACAGCTTTGAGGAAAGAGTTATAACGATTACATAGTCGGCACTTTTAAGAGAATTTTCATAAGCCTGCCCGAAAGCGTAAGGGCTTACCTGACTGGTCTTAGGAAGAGCGGAACTTTCGATAAGCTTCATATAAAAGTTGTCAGGTGTGAGCGACACGCCGTCCTCATAGTTTTCTTCGCCAAATGTTATAGTCATAGGAAGTACAGTGACACCTTTATTGTTATTCTGCGAAATGTCTGATGCTGAATCAGTTATTATTGTAATATTAGCCATAATATAAAACTCCTTAATAATAATGCGGATTGATAAAAATAGAATTAATCCGTCAGTAAAAATAATTTTATACTAAAATATTTTGAAAGTCAAATAAAATGCAATCAGCAATGAAATTTCACACAAGTTAAATGTAATTATGATAAAACTAAAAATATTCCTAACTGAATATATTGCGTTTCTTCATCAATTAAATAAGCATATGATAAAATTAAAAATATTTCTGACTCAATATATTACATTTCTTCATCAATTAAATAAACGTATTATAAAACTAAACATTTGCTTTATTCTCAATAATAATGTAAATTATATAAGTATATATCTAACATATTGTGTCATGTAAGCTAAAGCTGCCAGCGTTAAGAGGGCAGAAAATGTTTATGCAGAATGTGTGATATTTTTAATAATTTGCGTATAACGTCATACAAAAATAAAATAGTAATAATATAAAAATATACATATAATAATATACGGAGAAATGTAATGAGTATAGGCAGAAAGTTTTTTAAATATGTATCGCAGAATATATTCGGTATGCTTGGAATATCGTGCTATGTTGTTGCTGATACATTTTTTATATCAAAGTTTGCGGGAGCAGACGGAATAACAGTACTTAATCTGGTGCTGCCAGTGTTCAGTGTCATATTCGCTTTCGGCTCTATGATGGGCGTTGGCTCAGCGATAAGATTCAAGATATTAAGGGCAAAGGGAGATAAGCATGCTGACGATTATTTTTCCAATGCGATAATGTGTGCATGTATTCTCAGCGTGCTGTTCATACTTGTTGGACTATTTGCGCCGGATAAGCTTCTGCACATTATGGGCGCGGATGATAAGATTACGGCGATAGGAATAGGATATACAAGGACATTTCTTATGTTTACTCCGTTTTTTATGTGCAACTATATAGTCAGTGCGTATGTAAGAAATGATAACGACCCTTCAAGGGCTATGCTTGCCACACTTTCGGGAAGTCTTTTTAATATCATATTTGATTATATATTTATGTTTCCTATGAAGCTTGGACTGCTTGGTGCGGCTATGGCGACAGCGGCTTCACCTATATGCAGTATACTTGTGTGCCTTACACATTTTATGGGAAAGAAGAATACAGTGGTATTTAAGTGGCATGTTCCATCGCTTAAAATGCTGTGGGAGTCATGTATGTTAGGAACAGCCGCATTTGTAGGTGAGATGGCATCGGCAGTGACAACGACTGTTTTTAATATGCTTATGCTTTCGCTTACGGGCAATATCGGCGTTGCAGCATATGGAGTTGTTGCGAACTATGCTTATATAGGAACTGCTATATTCAACGGAGTTTCGCAGGGAGCACAGCCTCTTATAAGTGAGTCATATGGAAAAGGCAATAAAAAAGACGTGTCAAGGGTATACATATATAGTATAATAACATCAGTAACTTTATTTGCTGTCATATATGTGGTGGTGGCAGGTTTCACAAGCCAGCTTGTAAGCCTTTTTAACAGTGAGGGAGTTGTGGAACTGGCGGGTTTTGCGTATACTGGTATGAGAATATATTTCATAGGCTTTTTGTTTGCAGGCTTTAATATTATATCTGCCGGATATTTCAGTGCGGTTGAGATGGCAAAGGAATCATTTGTTGTGTCAGTATTGAGAGGCTTTGTGCTTATGATAGGCATATCTATAACACTTTCACGCCTGTTTGGAATGAATGGCGTGTGGAGCAGCTTTCCAGTGTCAGAGGGAATAACGTCAGCGGTGTGCATAGGATTTATTATATGTGCAGGGCTTAAGAAAAAAGCTGCGGTGAGGTAGAAATGTAGTGAAATAATTTTACAATATTTTAATTGTTCATTTATAAATAATAAAATTTTACATTAAAGGAAAAAGTACGTTACAATAAGACAAATTAAGGTAAACAGGAATTAAGATAAACTTATATAAGAGAGGAAGTATAATTATGAATCCAGGTTCTATTATGAAAATAATGAATGCAAAAAACAAGTTTGCGGCGACACATCCAAAGTTTGTGTCATTTTTTAACCGTTGTATGTCTGGCGGCATAACAGAGGGCACAATTATAGAGGTGACAGTTACAAAGCCGGGTGAGGCTCCTGTAACAGCCAATATGAAGGTGCAGGCATCTGATATAGAACTTGTAAATGAACTTAAGAATTTAAAGTAATATTTGAAATCAACTTAATATAAAATGCTGTATTAACAACATTTTATCTGGTGTTAAGTAAGTTTCAGATAAAATCTATGGCTTATGGCAGAAACGGAGATTATTATGGGGAATGTAATGGATTATCTCGAATGGCGTGGTGACCTCACATTTGACCAGTCACCATTTAATGATGTGGATAACGTTATACTGTCACAGTTAGCGTATGTAAACTTCAGGGACGTAATTCCGTCTGTACAAATGAATAAGGGAATAACACTAAAAGCAGCAGCACAGTTATTCTTTGACCTTCATACAGAAGAAGAACTTATGCAGGATAAGTCATTTATAAAAGATGCACCAAAGCTTCTAAAAAAAGCGGCGCAGACAAACCGGTTCAGGGATGTAATTCTGTCTGATTATGTTGATATGGTGGATGAAACTCTGGAAAAACAGTTTGGCGCATTTCATATAAAGCTAAGTCCACAGTGTACATATGTGGCGTTCAGGGGAACGGATGACACACTTGTAGGCTGGAAGGAGGACTTTAATATGAGCTTTATATCGCCTGTTCCATCACAGGAGGATGCGGTTAAGTATCTTGATGATACGTGTTCATATATAAGGGGAAAGCTGTATGTGGGCGGCCATTCCAAAGGTGGCAATCTTGCAATATATTCGGCTATACACTGTAGTAAAAGGGTCAGAAAGAAAATACAGTGTGTATACAATAATGACGGACCGGGTTTTGATATAAGTGTAGTAAGAAGTGATGAATATCAGTCAATGCTTCCTTATATCAAAAGTATTGTGCCGGAGAATTCTATAGTCGGAATGTTGCTTGAGCATGACGATGATTATATTATAGTTAAAAGTTCACAGACAGGAATTATGCAGCATGATGCAATGTCGTGGCAGGTGTCAGGAGCTAGTATGGTGACTGCTAAAAGGCTTAGTGCACAGAGCAGAAGGCTTAACAGGGCATTCAGCAACTGGATTAACAGCGTTGACAATGAAAAAAGGGCTGAGTTTGTGGAAACGCTTTTTGGACTGTTATCGGCATGTGGTGCAAGAAATCTTTCTGATATAACAGCAGACAGGTTCAGAAGTACAAGAGAAGTCATAAAACAGTATGCAAGTCTTGATAAAGACAGCCGTAATCTGTTAAGAAATATGCTTCTTTCACTCACTGACCAGATAGGAAAAGCAAGAAGAAAGTAGAACAAAATGTAAGAATGGAGGATTATTATGTCACAGATAATTAATATAATATTAGGAGCAGTTATTCTGTTTGCTGTAGTAGTTTTATTTTTATGGGTGTCAGCCAAACATAAGGAAAGTGGACTTGGCGATGCGTGCAGCGGCGACTGTTCATCATGCCGCGCACACTGTAAGGATGAAACTAAATAAGTGCAGGGGCAGCAGGTAAAATGACAAGTCAGTTTAAGGAAAAAGCGGTAAGGCTTGGAAAGCTCATGAATGGAAAGTCAAAGTTTGCAATACCGCTTGTACAGTGTATACTTGACTGTTTTGAGATAGTATATACTGAGGAAGAAATAGATTGTATGCTTCTTATGGGAGCTGGAAATTATACAAAGGAAGAGCTTATAGCCCTGTGGGAGAAGAATTATGGGGTTACAGGTGATGAAAATGTGCATACATTTGAAGCTTTATACAAAAGTATAAAAGATAAAGGTGGCATATGGGAAAGCCAGAAAAAAGGCGTATATGACCTTGCACCCATATTTCCCGGCTGGATAGAATTATATGCATCAGGCGAACTTAATGATAACAGAAAAGCACTTATCACAAAGTTTGCAGAGTTTGAGGAACTATTAAAGAAACTCAATATCGCACCTGTAAGGGCATACATGAATTATGTCAACACTAATAATATGTCAAAGGAAGAGGGACGTATGTCCACAGTTGTGACAGACAGCCGTAATAATCTTCCTAAGAGAAAGAAAAAGATAACTCTTGATAAACCTGTAGGTGCAGAGCAGACTGTATATACAAAGGGTGAAGCTATGGATGTTCTTGATAGGAATAAGGATAATATTGCTGTTATGAACTGTTTCTGCCGTACTATGGAAATGTTAAAGGGCAATAGCTGTGACTTTGATATGCCGATAGAGTCATGCATGGCAGTCGGAAGAATGGCAGAGCAGCTCACAGAGGCTGGCGTGGCAAGGCATATAACATATGAAGAGGCTGTCAGGCTGGTGGATGAGCTTGAACAAAAGGGCTGTATACACACACTTTATCATTATGGAACATATTCAGTTAATGATGAAATAGTGCTTTGCAACTGCTGCATGGACTGCTGTTTTTTATATGGAAGTTTCAGAAAAGGCGCACTATCCCAGCTTCTTCTTAAGGCATATTACAGACCTCAGATGATAGAAGGTGCTGTATGTACAGGCTGTAACAGGTGCGAAAAGTACTGTCCTACAGGTGCAACATATTATGATAAAAATACTGGCAGACTTATATATGATGTTGATAACTGTATAGGCTGCGGGCAGTGTGTTACACAGTGTCCTGTGACATGCAGGCGGATGGTTAAGGATGAAAGAAATATATTTGTAAAGACGCGCCGCAGAAACAATTAAGGTGCTGGAGGTGAATTATGGTAGATATCTATAAAACCGATAATAAAGTACTTAGCAAGCTTGATAATATTGAAGATGGCTGCTGGATAAATATGGTTAATCCTACAAGCAGTGAGCTTTCGCTTGTGTCCGGATATTTTGATATAGATGCGGATGACCTTGCGACTGCGTTAGATGAGGAAGAAAGTTCGCGTATAAGTCTTGAGGATGGTTATACACTTATACTTGTTGATATTCCAACGCCGGAGGTCAGACATGAAAAGAAAATGTATACAACAATTCCTCTTGGTATAATCTTAAAAAATGATGCCATAATCACGATATGCAGGGAAGAAACGCCAGTTCTTACATACTTTGTGCGAAATAAGTTAAAGGATTTCAGCACGAAAAAGAAAATGCGTTTTATATATGAAATGATGTTCCGTTCAGCTATGTTATATCAGGCTTATCTTCGTGGAATAGATAAGAAAAGAACAGAGATAGAAGAACGTGTCGGGGATGATACACACGATACGGATATTATCGAACTGCACGAGCTTGAGTCAACGCTTGTATACTTTGCAACTTCGCTCAGATCAAACAGTATAGTCCTTGAGAGATTAAGGAGATATAAAAGACTTGAGCAGTATCCGGAGGATATGGAGCTTCTTGAGGATGTAACAGTCGAATACCAGCAGGCTATCGAGATGACGACTATATACAGGGATATTATTGATGGTACAAGAGAATTGCTTTCATCTGTTATTAATAACAGACTGAACAATGTTATGAAGATACTTACTTCTATAACTATAGTTATGGCTATACCAACGATTATTTCAGGTATATACGGAATGAATGTGGACGGCAGATGGATGCCACTTTCAACCACACCTTATGGCTTTTATATAATAGTTGGAATAATACTTGTTATATGTATAGGTGTGCTCTGGTTTTTAAAGAAGAAAAAAATGATGTAAAAATATATAGAAATATAATATCCATATTTTATGTCCGATTTATTCAATGATTGTGAATTGATATAAAGAACATATATATTTGTGTGGATATTAAGAGGAAAAATATTATGAGTTTATTTAGCAAAATCAGAAGCAGACTTTCACATGCCCAGATTATGGCACTTGGTTTTCTTACAGTCATAATAATAGGTACGGTGCTTCTTATGCTTCCGGTGTCAAGCAGGACAGGTCAGTGGACACCATTTATCAAGGCATTGTTTACTTCTGTAAGTTCTACATGCGTTACAGGACTTGTAGTCGTTGATACATTTTCATACTGGACATTATTCGGACAGATAGTGATACTGATTATGATTCAGATAGGTGGACTTGGATTTATATCAATCGGTGTTGTGTTTGCGCTGTTTTTTAACAGAAATATAGGTCTTGCCAACAGAACGCTTATACAGGAAAGTATGAATTCCAACATGCTTAGGGGCATAGTCAGGCTAATGAGAAATGTTATCGTTGGAACTGCTATATTTGAAGCGATAGGTGCGGCAGTTCTTTCGCTAAGGTTTATTCCGCGGATGGGTGTTGCAAGGGGTATATATAACAGTATATTTCATTCGATAACTGCATTCTGCAATGCCGGTTTTGACCTTATGGGACGATACGAGCCTTATTCATCGCTCACAGGTTATTACAATGATTATGTTGTAAATATAACAATTATGGCACTTATACTTATCGGTGGTTTAGGCTTTACAGTGTGGGCTGACCTTAAGCATAATAAGCTGTATTTTAAGAAGTATACTCTCCATACTAAGATTGTTGTTGTCAGTTCTATAGTGCTTGTTGTTGTGCCAACGATATTGTTTATGTATTTTGAAAGAGATGGTGTTGAGGCAGGCATGCCTTTTGCCGACAGATTTATAACATCACTTTTTGCGGCGGTAACGCCACGAACAGCAGGATATAACACGGTTGACCTTGGTGCTATGACTCAGGCAAGCAAGCTGCTTACTATTATACTTATGTTTATAGGAGGGTGTCCGGGTTCGACCGCAGGTGGCGTAAAGACTACATCAATCGTGATTATAATGGTGTATATATGGTCTAATCTGCGCAATGCTTCAGGTTGTAATATATATGGAAGAAGGCTTGCAGATGAGGATATAAAGAAAGCCAGTATGGTTATAGGTCTTAATCTTATTATGGCTGTTGCAGCGCTGCTTATTATCAGTGGTATGCAGAGTTTTGATTTTGAGGACCTATGTCTTGAGGTGTTCTCGGCAGTAGGAACTGTCGGACTTTCAACGGGTATAACAAGACAGCTCAATGTGGCTTCACAGATAGTTATTATATTACTGATGTTTTGCGGAAGAATAGGAACAGTTACATTTGCATCAACATTTGCTTATAACAGAAAGCAGGTTAAGCTGCTTAATCCTGAGGAGCATGTTAATGTGGGATGATGCTGGCTGGTTCGAGATGTTTTGGAAACGTGGCGCAGAAGGTTAACCGGAGGAAAATATTAATCAGCAAGAAGGTGTTATTTGTTTAAATGCATCTTAATCCAAAACTAAAATAATTTATTTTTCATATTTTGTTGATATTTACTTATCAATGATTGAAATATATAAATGATGTTTAGTATGGAAAATTTAATTAACAAAAATATATAGCTGTATATAAGGGAAAGGAATTAAGTATGAATTCAATATTAGTTATAGGTATTGGTAAGTTTGGACATCATTTTGCAGAGAAGCTTATAGCGCTTGGCAATGAGGTTATGATAATAGATGAGGATGAGGACAAGGTAAGAGAGCTTATGTCAAAGGCAACAAGTGCAAGAATAGGTGACTGCACGGATGAGGACGTGCTTAACAGCCTTGGCTTATCGAACTTCGATACTGTTGCAGTATGCATTTCCGAGGACTTCCAGAACAGTATTGAAACAACAAGTCTTGTAAAGGAGCTTGGTGCAAAGCACGTTGTAAGTGTTGCAAGCAGGGATATTCATGCAAAGCTTCTTTTAAAAAATGGAGCAGACGAAGTTATATATCCGGACAGGGATATAGCTTACAGACTTGCCAAGAAATGCAGTAGAAGCCACATATTTGAATATATAGAGCTTTCTGATGAATATGCTATATTTGAAGTTCCGGTTATTCCGCAGCTTGTTGGAAAGAGTATCAGGGAGGCGGATGTCAGAAAGAAATACAAGATGAATATTATTGGAATTGTGCGCGGCGAAGATGTGCAGATAATGCCCGACGCCGACTATGTATTCTCCAATGACGAGCATATTAAAGTTATAAGCGACAGTAATAGCGTGGATGCTTATCTTAAGCATGTCAGATAGAGAGGAACTTGGCTTAATTGAGATTAATTATCGGGTTGGATATGTATGACTTAGATAGATATATTGGCGAGTAGGGTCAAAGAAAAAACACTAGATTGCCAATACAATATGACTTAAATCAAGGTATTAGATAATAGAGTCAAAGGAAAAACAATAGATATCCAATTCAATATGACCTAAATCAAGGTATTGATAATAGAGTCAAAAGAAAAACAATAGATAGCCAATTCAATATGACCTAAATCAGGACATTGGAGAATAGGGTCAAAAGAGTAACGATAGTTTGTCAATTCAATATGACCTAAATTAGGATATTGGAGAATAGGGTCAAAAGAAAAACAATAGATAGCCAATTCAATATGACTTAAATTAGGACATTGGAGAATAGGGTCAAAAGAGTAACGATAGTTTGTCAATTCAATATGACCTAAATCAGGATATTGGAGAATAGGGTCAAAAAAGTGGGATGATAGTCCCACGATATGCGAATATTGGGTAGAATTGTGGGAGTGCGTAGCACGGAACAATTCGTAGGTATCATAGTTGGGGGCTTTTGACCCCAACATCATTTATATATTGGTATTATATTTACTGAATAAATGTAAGTATATTTGAAAAGTATTAGGTAAATATGCAATACATAATAACTCTAATTGATGACTGAAATAAAAACCCCAGTTTACACAATCCATGTGAGTGCGAGCTGGGGTTTTATTTTATGGTTCTAAACTTTACTTGGGGGGAAGTTTAGAACCGTTTTTTGTTAAATTGAATGTGTGCCGATTATACTTGCTGTACAGATTATTAGGGGGTTGTTTTTATTGTTGTTGAATTGAATGTGTGCCGGTTATACTTGCTGTACAGATTATTGGGGGTATTTTTATTGTCGTTGAATTGCAAGGCTAATGTTTTTCAGTGTATGAAATTATATGAATATTTGTACATTTATAATATGGGATATGTGTAGGATAGCTTTATTATATAGTGATTTATCTAGCTAAGAGTGATTTAAATGAGGATATTAACGTATAGGGTCAAGGAAAAAATAATAATAGCCAAGTACGATGTGACTTAAATTGACATATTATCAAATAGAGTCAAAAGGAAGACAATGATTATCTAGTTGAAAGTGACTTAAATAATGATATTGGTGAATAAAGTCAAAGGAAAAATAATAATCGCCTAGTTGAAAGTGACTTAAATAAGAACATTATTAAATAGAATCAAGGCAATAACAATAATTCCATAGTCAGATATGACCTGAATTTAGATATTATCAAATAGGGTCAAGAGAAAGACAATAATAACCAATCAGAAAGTGACTAAAATAAATAATATCAGGAAATAGGGTCAAAAACCAGAGTATAATAACAACAGATTATTTAATATCAAATTTTAAGAATACAATTAAGATAGTATTGTAAGTAATATGTTTATTAAAATTATTTAGATAAATTTTTCTATCAACGTATCAGAAATGAAATTTATCCCACTACAAAAATCAGTCCAATTACAACAAAAATCAGGTGGATTACAACATATATATAAAAAGTATATTGCAAATATATTCAAAATGTGTTTTTATAGACAAAGAACATTATTAATAAATAATGTTTCTGACAAAAATATAAGAATACAGGAGAGGATATGGAGTTAAAGTTGAACAGAAAATACAAGGATACATTATTCAGGAAGGTTTTTAATAACAAGAAGGATTTGCTGAGTCTGTATAATGCGCTGAATGACACCAGCCATACAGATGACAGCCTCATAACAATTAACACAATA
>OLWA01003779.1_pt1 | contig 10976 bp, 8 predicted proteins | sample 1673251 | NCBI WGS metagenome assembly OLWA01 (sample SAMEA3178937, study PRJEB25190) | human gut metagenome | biome: human gut; feature: human-associated habitat; material: faeces | place: Austria | collected 2013
TCTCATGACCAGACGATCCAGTCCGTAAGCCAGCCCTGCGTGAGGTGGTACTCCGTACTTGAATGCATTCAAAAGGAATCCAAACTGGTTGTACGCTGCTTCTTTCGTAAATCCAAGAGCCTCAAACATTCTCTCCTGAATATCATTCTGATGGATTCGGATCGATCCTCCACCGATCTCTGTTCCGTTTAAGACAATATCATATGCCTGTGCACGGACACGGCCCGGATCCGATTCCAAAAATTCCAGATCCTCTTCCATCGGCATCGTAAACGGATGATGCATTGCCTGGTATCTTCCCAGATCTTCGTTAAACTCCAGAAGTGGGAACTCTGTTACCCACAGGAAATTGTATACATTCTTGTCCAGAAGATCCATCTGTTTTGCCAGTTCCAGACGAAGATTTCCTAATACATCCCATACTACTTTGTTCTTGTCAGCTGCAAAGAGCAGAAGATCTCCCGGCTCACCAGCCATAGCAGTTACCAGTCCGTTCATTTCCTCTTCCGTCATAAATTTGGCAAAGGATGATTTCAGGCTGCCGTCCTCATTGATGCACACATATGCCAGTCCTTTCGCACCAAAATCTTTGGCAAAATCAACCAGCTTGTCAATCTTTTTACGAGGCATGGATCCCTGTCCTTTGGCATTGATACCACGAACTGATCCGCCGTTTTCAATAGCTCCGGTAAACACACCAAAACCACAGTTTTTCACAACTTCTGTTACATCCTGTAATTCCATGCCAAAACGAGTATCCGGTTTGTCAGAACCAAAACGATCCATTGCTTCCTGCCAGGTTATACGCTGGATCGGAAGCTGTACATCTACATCAATCAGCTTAAACATGCGCTGCAGCAGTCTTTCGTTTACATCGATCACATCATCTACATCTACAAAAGACAATTCCATATCAATCTGGGTAAACTCAGGCTGACGGTCTGCACGAAGGTCTTCGTCACGGAAGCATTTGGCGATCTGGAAATAACGGTCATAACCGGAGCACATCAAAAGCTGTTTAAACAACTGTGGGCTCTGTGGCAGTGCATAAAAGCTTCCCGGATGAACACGGCTTGGTACCAGATAATCTCTGGCTCCCTCTGGTGTGCTCTTATTCAGGATCGGTGTCTCAATCTCTAAAAATCCTTCTTCTGCCAGAAACTGTCTGGTCAGAGTTGCCACCCGGCTGCGAAGGATCAGATTGCGCTGCAGGTCCGGACGGCGCAGATCCAGATAACGGTATTTCAGACGAAGATCATCCTTTGTTTTGGAGTTTTCTTCAATCGGAAACGGTGGTGTCTCGGATTCAGAAAGGATACGGATGTCCTTTGCCACTACTTCAATATCACCGGTTTCCAGATTTTCATTCACAGCACCGGAACGCTTTGTTACTTCACCGGTTACTGCCACTACAAACTCACTGCGGAGTTTTGCAGCCTTTTCAAATCCCTCGGCTCCAGTGTTGCTCTCTTCAAAGATCAACTGGATGATACCGGAACGGTCACGCAGATCTACAAAGACAATGCCACCTTTGTTTCTGCTTTTTTGTACCCATCCCATGACGGTTACTGTCTGTCCTACATTTGCTGCTGAAAGTTCCGCACATCGGCATGTGCGCTTCAGACCTCTCATTGATTCTGCCATTTTTAAAATTCCTCCATCTTACTTTGTATCAGCTTCTATTCGATGATTTTTCTCATCTTAGTCTGCAAAAAATTCCACAATATCTGTATAGCCTTCTGCCATTAACTGCTCTTTCTGGAACTTTTTGTTTTTCTTCATGATATTGATATTAACCTGGATTCCCTGGCTTCTCTCTTCTTTTGCTTTCTCAATGACTTCCTGCATCTTTTCCGGAGACGCTTTTTTGTCGATGAGATATGCTTTTTTCACTGCTGCACTTGGCACTTTGTAATCTCTCTCCAGAAGAAGCATGACGATACGCTCAAAGCCAATGGAAAAACCACAGGCACAAGTATCATTTCCGGTAAACTTACCGATCATCTCATCGTAACGGCCGCCACCGCCTACAGAGCCGCCAAACTCATCCATCGCGATCTCGAAGATCGGTCCGGTATAATAAGACATGCCTCTTACCAATGTTGGGTCAAAGGCGATCTTAAAGTCTGCTGCCTTTACTTTTTCTACAGTCTGGATAATGGTTTCCAGATCTTCTGCCACACCTTCTTCCAGGCAGTCTCCCAGCGTTTCTTTCATGTAGCGTACGCCATCCAGATCGTTGGTAACTGTCTCAAATAAGTTTTTGCATTTTTCTACGGCTTCTTTGTCATAGCCGGCTTCCAGAAGTTCTGCCTCAACACCACTCATCTCGATCTTGTCCATTTTGTCAAGGATAATGAACACATCATCATAGGATTCTTCCGGAAAACCACAATATTTTGCCAGTCCCTTTAACATCTTCCGGTTATTGATACGAATGGTAAAGTTTTTAAAATCCAGTTTTCCCAAAAGGGTTGTCGTAGCCAGGATCAACTCAATCTCTGCCAGATAAGTCGGCTCACCCAGAATGTCAATATCGCACTGCATAAACTGTCTGAACCGGCCCCTCTGTGGACGGTCTGCTCTCCACACATTTCCCATCTGCAAAGCCTTAAAAGGTGCCGGCAGTTCATTGGCGTTGTTGGCATAATACCGGGACAGCGGCACAGTCAGATCGTATCTGAGACCACTGTCTACCAGATCTGCTTCACTTTCAGCTGTTTCCAGTTTTAACTTCTGTCCTCTTTTTAAAATCTTGAAGATCAGTTTTTCATTTTCACCACCCTGCTTGCTGTTCAAATTTTCAATATGTTCTACGCAAGGGGTTTCAATGGACTGAAAACCAAAAGATTTATAAGTTTCTTTTATCTGCTGGATCACATAATCACGGATCTCCATCTCCTTTGGTAAAATATCTTTCATTCCGGTTGTTGGTTTCTTCTTTAACGCCATAATCTTCCTCATTTCTGCAGCAATTCTCTGAATCCACTGCGTTTTCTTTCTATCATTTCATCGATGCGGTTAATATACTCATCGACATTTTTAACATTTTCCACCCGCTCCATGCGGTTTTCACCCGGGTATACAATCTTAGTGGAGGCACCGCTTCCCAGTGCCACGATGGTTTCCAGTTCCTCCATGATCAGCATATTGTAGAGACATTCCTTCCCGGGCTTTGCATATGCCACATTTTCCTGATTGGTATTTCTTGTGGTACCGGATTTGTTTTTCTGCCTGTACATATAGTAAGGCTCAAATCCCTGCTCTTCAAAATATTCTCCGCTGCTGTCCTGCATATACGGGATCAGAAGATCCTCCGCCCGCATATCGGCGCCACTTTCCAGCTGCTCTCTCCGCATTCTGGAAGCTCGTTTGATCACCAGAGTATGAACCGTCACACTGTCCGGCTCCATTTTCCCAATCTGAAGCAACGTGTTTACAAAGTCTACTTCGTCCTCCCCCGGAAGTCCTACGATCAAATCCATGTTGATGTTGTCAAAACCCTGTTTTCTGGCTTCATAAAATACATCTTTAATCTGCTTCACCGTATGTTTTCTTCCAATCCGATCCAGCGTTTCCTGCTTCATGGTTTGTGGATTGATGGAAATCCTAGTCACTTCTGCCGCCCTCAGTATGCGTAGTTTCTCCTTTGTGATACTGTCCGGCCTGCCGGCCTCAACCGTAAACTCTTTTGCTTCTTCCACCGGAAGATACCGGTGGATCAGATCCATCAGTCTTTTCAGCTGCGGCTCCGACAAAGAAGTAGGAGTTCCGCCTCCTACATAAATGGTATGTAGTTTTTTTCCGGAAAAGGCCTGTGCCGTATAGGCAATCTCTTTTTCCAGCGCATCCAGATATGCGTCCGCCCGGTCCGCAAATCGCTTATAATCATAAGAAGAAAAGGAACAATACTGGCAGATAGAAGGACAAAACGGGATTCCTATATACAGGTTATAATTTTCTGCGTAATCCGCCCCGCCGATCAGTTCATTTTCTTTATTGGCTACTTTCCACGCCAAGGTGGCTTTCTTTTCGTGAACCAGATATTCTTCACATAACTGCTTCTGGACCTGACTTTCATCCATGCCCTGCCACAACATTCTAAGAGCAATCTTCGCCGGCCGGATCCCCGTCAGGATCCCCCAGGGAAGTTTTCTTCCGCTGAGTTTTTCCAGCGCCCGGTAACATACCTGCTTCACCTGATTTTTGGTATACCCTTCCGGCAGACACTCATCACATAAAACTTTCCCATCCACCGTCATTAAAAAAGGATATCCACTTTTCTCCTGCCAGTCCTCCCTCAGGTTTACCACACACTGTTTTTCCGGGTAAAAACTGGCCGCCAGTGCCTGCAGATCATAGGAAAATTCGCCATTTCCCTTGTGGTTCTTTTTAATTTCAAATTGTATCATATCACAGACTCCTTCCGCCCTCAGGCATAAGGATTGTTTGCTTGTTCATAATCAATGGTTGTCTCCGGTCCATGTCCCGGATAAGCCGTTACATCTCCCGGCAGTACCAGCAGACGGTTCTTCAGTGAATCAATGAGTTCTCTACCATTTCCCGTAGGGAAATCTGTCCTGCCTATTGACTCCATAAACAAGGTGTCACCGCAAAATACTACCTTATCTTCTTCGGAATAATAACAGCATCCGCCTTTTGTATGTCCCGGTGTATGGATCACTTGAAACCGCATACCGGCAATCTCCAGATTCTGTCTGTCCTTCAAAAGCACCTCTGGTTCCAGCGCCACTTCGTATCCCATCAGGCTGCTTCCGTTTAATGCCGGATCCATCATCAGATCTTTCTCATCCTCGTATGCATAGGTCTTGGCTCTGGTAGCTGCTGCCAGTTCTGCCACGCCGGTAATATGATCAAAATGTCCATGAGTCAGAAGGATTCCTTTGCACTCCAGTCCTTTTCTCTTGAGAAAATCAGCGATCTTTGCCGCCTCTTCTCCCGGATCGATCACAACGCACTGGCTGTTTCCTTCCTGATGGACCACATAGCAGTTTGTCTGGATGGGTCCTACAGTCAATACACTAATGTCCATTTTCCAACTGTCTCCTCTCTTAACCATTGGTGCTCCGCTCTATACTGGTTACACTTTCTATATTTTTCAATTTTACGATCAGCCTGTCTAACTGTTCCAGACTGCTGGTTTCAAAGCCCACGGTCAGTGTGGCTTTATCCTGCTTGGTAACTCGGACATTCATAGATTTCACATCGATCTTGTTCTCTGTGAATACTCTGGATACATCCAGCAAGACACCACTCCGGTTGAAGCAGTAGATCACAATCTCCACCGGATATACCTCATCGCTCTGATCTGCTTCCGGACTCCACTCTGCGTCAATCAGACGGTTTTTCTCCGACTCAGGCAGATGGATCATATTCACACAATCCGTTCGGTGAATGGAAACTCCTCGTCCTCTGGTAACAAAACCTACGATCTCGTCTCCCGGCACCGGACTGCAGCATTTGGAAAAACGCACAGCCAGATCATCCAGGCCTTCCACGATGATGCCGCTCTTTTTCTTGGAAGACGATTGCTGGGAAGGACCGCTTCCCTCTGTCCGTTGGGTCTTAACTCCCTCCAACATTTCATGAATATGAGCATTGTAAGCAGCCCGTTTATTTTTCTTGTTGTACTCATCCTGCAGTTTATTGACAACCTGGCCTTCTTTCAGGCCGCCATGTCCGATAGCTGCACATACTGACTCCCAGTCTCTGAAGCCGTATTTGTGCATACAGGCCTCCGTATACTCATTCCGAAGAAGAGGTGACAGATCAATCCCCTTATTTTTACAATAAGTGTGCAGCAGTTCTTTTCCTTTAATGATATTATCTTCTTTGAACTCATTACGGAACCACTGGTTAATCTTGTTCTTCGCCTGAGAACTTTTGACAATAGACAGCCAGTCTCTGCTTGGTCCTCTGCTGTTCTGGCTGGTAATAATGTCAATCCGGTCTCCGTTCTGGATCTCATAGTCCATCTTCACAATATTGCCGTTAACTCTGGCTCCTACCATCTTGTTACCTACTGCCGTATGAACTGCATAAGCGAAATCAATCGGCGTGGATCCTGCCGGCAGGTTCTTTACATCTCCATTTGGTGTAAAACAGTAAATACGGTCGGAAAAAAGATCCAAGTCACTCTTAATGGCCGTCAGGAAGTCTTTGTTATCGTCCATGTCATGCTGCCACTCCAGAATGCGGCGCAGCCACGCCATCTTTTCCTGCTCGCTCTGGTTGTTCTCTGAATGACTGCCCCCGGACTCCTTGTACTTCCAGTGAGCCGCAATACCATACTCAGCCGTGCGGTGCATCTCATAGGTACGAATCTGGATCTCAAATGGCTGTCCGTTTGGTCCGATGAGAGTTGTATGCAGTGACTGGTAATTGTTGGCTTTTGGCATAGCGATATAATCTTTGAAACGCCCCGGTATCGGCTTAAACATTTCATGAATGATTCCCAGTGCCGTATAACACTCCTGGTCGTTGTCTACGATAATACGGATCGCAAAAAGGTCATAGATCTGGTCGAAACTCTTATGCTGTTTTACCATCTTTCTGTAAATACTGAAAAGGTGTTTTACTCGTCCGTCAATGGTGGCTGTGATCCCATTCTCAATGAGTTTTTCATTGACCTCTTCCATGATCTCTTCAACAAAATCTCTTTTTCTCGCCTTGATAGCTTCAAACTGCTCACTTAACTCCTTGTAAGCTTCCGGTTCCAGATATTTCAAAGACAGATCATCTAACTCGACCTTTACTTTGGAAATTCCCAGACGGTCTGCAATCGGCGCATAAATATCCATGGTCTCTCTGGACTTTTCTTTCTGCTTCTCCGGTTTCATATACTGCATGGTGCGCATATTGTGGAGACGGTCTGCCAGTTTGATAATGATAACACGGATATCCTTTGCCATAGCTAAAAACATCTTGCGCAGATTTTCTGCCTGTCTTTCTACTTTATCTGTATCATAATTCAACTGTGTCAGTTTTGTTACTCCGTCAACCAGTGTAGCAATCTCGGCACTGAACATCTCTGTCAGATCCTGAGTTGTATATTTTGTATCTTCTACCACATCATGCAGAAGGCCTCCGACAATGGTCTCTTTATCCATCTCAAGCTGTGCCAGTATAATAGCCACACACACCGGATGGATCAGATAAGGCTCTCCTGATTTTCTTCTCTGTTCTTTGTGAGCATCTTTTGCCAGTTCATATGCTTTTGTTATAATCTCCAAATCACTGGAAGGATGATAATTACTCACGGTTTTAATCAATATTTCAAACAAAACATCCGGATCCGTAAAATGGGGCGGTATCAGTTCGGTAGACAACTCGCCGGTATCAAAGGTCCGGATCAGGCCTGTTATTTTTTCTTTTTCCATCTTCATCCTCCTCTCTCATAATCATGTATTGCCTCTTCGCATCACGATATTTCCTATTATATATAGAAACGGTGTAAAAATCAATGATTCTTGCCACAACTTTTTCAAAATATCACTGGTCGGATGTGCAAAGATGTGGTAAACTATAACTACTACAGTAAATATGTATTGAGGAAAGGGGTATGCCAATGTTATTAGATCGTGAGTATAAGATTCCATCCAAGTACAACAGCAAGATTTCCCTGAAAGTCGTTCCGGGACATTTTGCTACCAGTCAGTCTCATATTAATTTTTATATGGATATGACCACATTGAAAGTTCGTCACTGTGACGCCGCAGAAGTGGCAAAAGAAATGGCGAAAGAATATCAGTACAGCACTCCCGTAGACACCATCGTCTGCATGGACGGCTGCGAGATCATCGGTTCCTGTCTGGCAGAAGAGCTGACCCGCAACGGGATCATGTCTCTGAACCGCCACAACAGTATGTATATCATCACACCAGAGTTAGATAAAAACGGCCAGATGATTTTCCGTGACAACCTGCAGCCTATGGTCCAGGGCAAAAACATCCTGCTTTTGCTGGCCTCTGCCACCACCGGCAAGACCATCGCCAGAAGCCTTGACTGCATCCAGTATTACGGCGGTATCATTCAGGGAGTATCGGCTATTTTCAGTGCAGCAGGAGAAATCCACGGACAGACCGTGCACAGTATTTTCTACAGCGGATCTTCCGGAATATCAGACATTCCGTTCCAGCGAATGTCCACATTGCAAGAACAAGGAAAAGATAGATGCCATTGTAAATGGTTTTGGTTATTCCGAATTATGATCAGTAACTGCATCTTCCGCAATTACAGCAGTGAAGGCAGTCTGGTTTTATAATTTCAGGCAAATAAGGCTCCACCCCAACAATTGTTTCCTCCGGGTGGAGCATTTTTTTATCATAAGGGGCCTCAATATACATCTCTTCTCCCCTGCAGCCAACAGTCAGTGTCCGGATCTGCATCTGCTCCGGGTGCATGCTGCTCTGGTACAGATGTGGGCTGTATTCTGCAGTGTCCCCTGTTTTTTCATTTTTTACCTGAATTTTAGACAAGGCTGTAACTACTTTCCAGCCGTCCTTTTCTTCATAATATCCCGGCTCTTTGTCACACTCGTAGCCATTGGGTGTCTTTTGATCCACCCGGGCCAGCCATGTTTGGTTCGTCATAGTATGTTCCTCCCTTTTTTAATGTATGTCCCTCATAATATTGCTGTCTCCCGGTTTATAACTTCTGCAAAACACGAAGCAGCAGTTTCCAGGTTCTCTGCACACTGGCCACATCCATACACTCTCTGGTTGTATGGATATCCTGCATATCCGGTCCAAAAGACACACAATCCAATCCGTCTATTTTGCCCGCAAACAGTCCACACTCAACACCTGCATGAATCGCCTGCACCACCGGTTCTCTGCCATACTGTTCCCGGTAACTCTGAAGCATAGCCTCCCGCACCGGCGAATCTTCGCGGTATTCCCAGGCCGGATACGCTCCTTCAACCACCACAGATGCTCCCACAGCCTGTGCCGTCAGTTCCAGACGATTGATCAGCTCCTGCTTCTCTGATTCCACACTGCTCCGTACAGAAAAACAAAAATTGACGCCATCTTCTTTACTTTCCAGCACTCCCAGATTTAAGGAGGTCTGTACCAATCCTTCGATCTCGCGGCTCATTTTCTGGACGCCTGCCGGCAGGATCCGCAGAAGAGTTATAACTTTCTTTGTATCCTCTTCGCTCATAACCCTGCAGTCCCCTTCTTCCTGACTCCAGACAAATTCCATCTGCGGTTCCGTTTCTCTGTACTCAGACCGGATCATTTGCTGTATTTCTTCCGCCGTCTGCCGCAAGGTTTCTTCCCTTTCAGAGGAAGTAAAGAAAGCCTCCGCTTCTCTTGGGATGGCGTTGTCCTTTTTTCCTCCCTGGATACAGATCAACTGAATCGGTGCTTTTTCCTGCAACGCTGCCAGAACACGTCCCAGTACTACACTGGCATTAGCCAGTCCTTTGTCTATCTCCGTTCCGGAATGTCCTCCCTGCAGCCCCCGGATGTGGATACCATATTGTTTATCCTTTTTGTGTATCCGCTGCATTACCGGTAACGTAATAGTTGCTGTAGCTCCTCCTGCGCAGCTTACAAGGAAAATCCCCTCTTCTTCTGAGTCCATGTTTAACATCTTTTTCCCCTGCAGATCCCCACAGTCCAAGGCTGCCGCCCCTAGCATACCGATCTCTTCATCTACAGTAAACACACACTCCAGCGGTGGATGTTCTATATCCGGATCTGCCAGAAGTGCCAGACAGTATGCCACCGCAATGCCATCATCACCACCGAGAGTGGTTCCCTCTGCGGAGATGATGCCGTCCTCTAACTTTAACTGAAGCCCGTCCTGTTCCATATTTAATGTGCAGGATGGTTCTTTTTCACACACCATGTCCATGTGTCCCTGCAGAATTACCGGCTCCGACTGTACACACTGCCCCGTTCCATCCTCCCAGATGATCACATTTCCTGATTCATCCTGCCGGCTGCGAAGGTCGTGTCTGTTTGCAAAATCCACCAGATAATCACTGATCTTCCCGGTATTTCCGGAGCCATGTGGAATACTACAAATCTTTTCAAAATAATAAAACACCTTTTGTGGCTGTAAATTCTCAATCATGGATTGTTCCCTCCTGTGGCTTTTTCTCGTCTTCTATTATGGCCCGGCAGACCTGGCTTAAATCTTCCTTTATCATGCAGGCTAATTTTCTCATCTCTTCATCCGGCGGCACCATATCCGGCACCATGATAGGGCGCATCCCGGCCCGGTACGCAGAACGAATCCCATTGTAGGAATCCTCAATGGCATACGCCTGTTCCGGCAAAACGCCCAGTTCCTTGCATGCCCGGATATAGATGTCCGGCTCCGGCTTGCTTTTTTCTACCATATCTCCACATATGATTTTATCAAAATATCCAATCAGTCCGGCCTCCCGCAGCTGGGATTCCACCGTCTGCCGTCTGGTAGAAGAAGCCAGCGCAATCTTTTTGCCTTCCTGGGAAAGGGCCTGTAAAATTTTTTCTATGCCGGTCTTTTTCGGCAGTCGCCCGCCATCATACCGCTCATGAAAGAGTTTGGAAGCCTCTGCGGAATAGGTTTCATAAGGGAAGTCTTCCCCATACCTTTGCAACATAATCTCCTTTGATTTTTCCTTGGTGGTTCCAAGGCAGGCTCGGCACGCCTCCTCAATCCCGGCGAATCCGTACTTGTCCGCCAGAACCTGCCAGCACTCCACCACCTTTTTCTCCGAATCGAAAATCACACCATCCATATCAAACACAACCGCTTCATACTCTCTCATGGGTCCGCATCCTTTCCTTAATTGAACTAGATTTATTATAGATCAGGTTGGGAAAGGTGGCAATATGTTCTTCGCTTAATTCACACATCCTGATTCCATATCAAAAACAGGATAGATTTTCTCCTTGACATTTTTCCCTCCATCCCTCATAATCAGACACAAGTTTATGCAGTCAGGCGCATAAAAGGGG
>OLWA01003780.1_pt1 | contig 10973 bp, 10 predicted proteins | sample 1673251 | NCBI WGS metagenome assembly OLWA01 (sample SAMEA3178937, study PRJEB25190) | human gut metagenome | biome: human gut; feature: human-associated habitat; material: faeces | place: Austria | collected 2013
AGGCTTTACTGGAGTGACATTCCTGCTCGTTGGCACAGTGACTGTTTCGCTCGCTATTGGCGGTTGACATAATTTTGATTCGCCGTGCACAGCTTTTCTTCCGGTTTGCCGCACTGCCTGCTGTGGGTTTGCCTGCACGGGCGTTACCTGTGTCGGTTGCTGCGCCGCAATGTATTTCTGCTTGCTCTTGATGTCCGGCAGCAGTGTCTGCGGGGCATCCGGTTTCGCGGATTCTGTATTGGCGTGCATGGAAACTGCCTGTGGCTGCCGCGTTCGAATCTGCGGCAGGGCTGACTGCTCCTGCTCCGCACTATGGGAAACGTGGAGTTTTTGCTGTTCACGAACAGTTTCCCGTGTACGGATGACCGGCGAAAATGTTTCGGAATCTGCGATTATGTTTTCAATACCGCTCGCTTCTTCCTTGAGAAGATGTTGTTTTTTCCGTTTCTTTCGGATGTACTCTTTCGTCTTGATTTCAGGAAGCGCGAACTGTGTGGTATCCGTTTTTAGTGCAGCAGGAATTTCTCGCAGAGAAGAAGCAGACGGCTTTTCCCTTACTGATGTTTCCAATTCACGCACAGAGCGATTTGTCTGCAATTGATAAACATTCTGCGGTCTTTCATAAATTTGCGAAGCTGGATGCTGGGGCAGATGCACAGGTGCATCTGCGGTCGGTGTATGCTCTCGCATCTTGGGCTGCGGGGTGTTTGCGGGAGGAACAGGCTTCTCCTTGATTGGAAAAGCCTGTTCGTGTGCAGAACGTTCCATTTGTAAATGGTGCGCAGACTGTTCAAAGGGTGCTGCGGTATGTTTTTCTGCGCTACCAGTTGGCGTTGGCGTAATTTCCGCGGAAACGTTCTGCGTTTTTTCGTGAATCCTCAGAGTTGCATGCTGGGAGGAAGACACCGGTGCTTTCGCATCCGGTGCATGTTCCCGCATTTTTGGTTGTGGAGCATTTGCAGGAGGAATCGGTTTCTCTTTAATCGGAGAAACCGATTTACGCACAGAATGCTCCGTTGTCGATGGCATCGTTTCCGCAGGAACAGCCTTTGCGTTTTCATGAATCCTCGGAGTTGGATACTGAGACGGGGACGCTGGCGCTTTCGCATCCGGCGTATATACTCGCGTTTTGGGCTGTTGGGCGTTTGCAGGAGGAACCGGCTTCTCCCTGATTGGAGAAGCCGATTCGCGCACAGACTGATTTCCCTGTGACTGGCTTTGCGGTGGATATTCCCTCGGTTTCGTAGTAGAATGCTGGGGCTGCGGACGTTCGTGTTGTGGAACAGATTCTGTCCTGGCTTCCCGCTGCGGTTCGGATTTTGTTTTCGGCAGCCTGTGGGCTGCCTTTTCTGCCAGATGGCGGACTTCCTGCACGGCATGGTCGGCGGTATCCGTGATCTTGCCGCTCTCGTAGCGATCTTCCGGCTGACCGTCCTGCGCTGCCTCGCGCAGCTCCTGCCGAAGCTGCTGAAAGGAAGCATCTGTGCCGCGGCGGAATGCTGTCTGCGGCGCGGATTTGAGGGTTTTGACGGTTCGCTCTTTCAGCGGTGATTTTTCTTTTACCTCCCGCATTACGACGCCTGCTCCACCCGTTCAGACATTTTTGTGGTCATCAGCTGATACAGCCTACCGTTTTTCGGGAAATGATCCACAAATGGCACGATGGTGCTGCCGCACTTGAGAAGCCCGTGTCCAAAATCTACGCCCGAAATATACGAAAGCTGATTGTCCGAAATATTGAGCAGCCGCGCCAGCTCGATTCGGTCCGTACTCGCCTGATTGAGCATCAGAAGAAATTCGCTGTTTGCAAGCATTGTGCGGGCGGTATGGGATTGCAACAGGTCGTCGACGTTCTGCGTCAGCCCCGTGCCGCAGGCCCCATATTTGCGCATCCGCTTCCAGAGCGTGAACAGGAAATTCGCGCTGTATTCATGCTGGAACAGCAGGTAAATTTCGTCGATGTAGAGCCATGTATTTTTGCCGAGTTTGCGATTGCGGATGATGCGGTTGAACACGCTGTCCAGCACGACCAGCATGCCGACCGGCAGGAGCTGTTTGCCAAGGTCACGGATGTCGTAGCAGAGAATGCGGGAATTGGTATCCACGTTCGTGTACTTGGCAAACGTATTCAAGCTGCCTTCCGTGAACAGCTCCAGTGCCAGCGCAACGTCCCGCGCTTCGGGTTCCGGCTGCTCCAGGAGCGCGGCGTGGAAGTCTTGTAATGTCGGCACAACGCCGAGATAGCCGTTTCGGATGAACTCGCGGTAGACCTGGGCAGTACACCTGTCAATGATGGATTTTTCCTTGGCAGACAGCTTGCCCGCGCCCACGAGCTGCTCGCAGAGGGACAGTAAGAATTCGGATTTCAGCACGACGGGATTGTCGCCGTCGTTGTAGCCGGACTCCATATCAAGAGCATTGATATGATTGGGCGAGGTTGCGGAGATTTCAATGACCTCGCCGCCCAAGCCTTCGACCAGCGGGCGGTACTCCGCTTCGGGGTCAATGATGATAATGTCGTCATTCGTGGACAGTGCAATTTCCGTGATCTCGCGCTTGGCCGCAAAGGATTTGCCGGAGCCGGAGACACCGAGAATGAAGCCATTGCCGTTGAGCAGCTCTTTTCGGTCTGCCAGAATGAGATTTTTGGAGATTGCGTTCTGCCCGTAGTAAATGCCGTGTCGGTGCCGAATTTCCTGCGCCTTGAACGGCATAAGCACAGCGAGGGCTTCTGTGGTCAGCGTCCGCAGCGCGTCGATGCGCCGCAAACCGAGCGGCAGCGCGGTAATTAACCCGTCCTGCTGCTGGAAGCTCAGCTTTGCAAGCTGACACAGATGCTTGCGTGCGATGGACTGGAGCGTTTCGGTGTCGCTGTCCAGTTCTTCCTTGCTGTCTGCCAGATGCACGAGCGTGACCACGGCGAACAGCATCCGCTGGTCGCGGGTCGTGAGATCGTCCAGCATCTCGCGGGTTTCCTTGCGCTGCTGTTCCAGATCGTAAGGAACGACAGCGGAGAAGTTCTGGTTGCTGTTCTGCCGCCGCTGCCAGTTGGTGACGTTCGTTTCCACGCCGAGCAGTTTATTCTCCACCTCGCGCACCGCTTCGTCGGTCGGCACGGGGATCATATCGATGGAGAGCATCATGCGCCGGTTGAGGTCGGTCAGCTCCAGAATCATGCTGTCCTTGATGTAGCTGGCGTAGTCTTTAAGGAACAGCACACGGCCATATTGACTTCCCATCTTGAAATAATCCCGATGGAATTCCAAGCTGTCCGGGCAGATCGTGTCCTTGAGGTTGTGTCCACGCCTCATGGCAGATTGCAGGTCGAACGGCAGTGCCGCTTCTTCTGGTCTAAAGAAGCCGCGCAGCACATCCAACCGCTCGGCGGCGTCCAGCTCGTTGGAGGACGAATTGAGCCGCGAGAGCTTGGAGGAAACCTCGCCCGTCACGCGGGAGAAGAATGTGCGCGCTTCGTCTACATTCTTTTTGTGAACGGAAACCGTGATAAACCGCTCCTGTTCCACGCTGGCGGAGCTGCCGGAGATTTTGCCTTCCAGCATCCCGTTGAACTCGTTCACGAATCCGTCGAGGTTGTCTCCGCGCTGCGGAAGCAGGACGGTATCCTCAAACGCCTGCCGGTTGACCTGCTTGTTGCAGATCGTGAGCTTCGTGGTCGAGCCGCTGTCCAAAGCGTTCAGCAGTTCGCTGTAGCCGAGGAACATCGCGGTTTTGTCCTCTTTCGAGGCAATGGCATAGTTGATGTCCGAAAAGCGCAGCGTTCTGGAATATTTCGTGCCGAACTGAAAAATCCCATCCGCGAAGATCCGCTGGATGGGAATGACGTCCTGTACGCTGCGCGGGATTTTATATACCGTTCGGTCCTGCTTGATGGTGTTGTTGAGGGTTTTAATCAAGCGTCAGCACCTCCCGCATGGAATTGGAATCCAGCAGCAATTCCGCATATAGATTCTGCGGATGATATGCCAGCGTTCGCGGGCAGAGGATCTCCGAGCGGATGACCGCCAGCAGGAAGCGCTCGGCGGGCATGCCGTTGTAGGTAAAAAAGCCGCACATGGCAAACGGGAACGCTGCCAGCATACACACCCAGCCGACCTCTGCCGCGCCGATGAGCGGCTTTAATCCGAAGTACGCGCCGACTGCCACACCGATGGCCAGCAGCGCGAACACCATCTGCCGCAGCGATAAGCCGAACAGGATGCTCTCCTGATACCGCTGGATTTCTTTGTTGATTTTCACTTCGATGATGAATCCCTCCAATTTTTCGGTTTTTCTTGGATTGACCCTTGAACTTTTCTTTGTTCCAAGCTAACATGGCACAAACTTTCTAAAGGAGGTCGTGCCATGTTGATGATTGTATTTGGGGCTGGCTGTTTGCTTCTGTCCGTATTATTTCATGCCGCGTCGCTGCTGCACCTCGGTCTGCCGCTTTTGTATGCGCTGATCGTGCCGACGCTGTTTTCCGGCTGGTATTACAGCCACTACGCGCTGGCGAATGGGATCTGGTATGCGCTCATTGTCCTGGGACTGATTTCATGGGCCGTGTCGCTGGTGCGGAAAGTTCGGCGCATGATTTAACCAAGTCCCATCAATTCCCGGATGATGCGGTCGGACATTTTGATGGAGCCGACGAGCACCAGCATATTGAATACAAGCTCTCCAATGTAGTTCCAGACGACCGTTGCCGGGGCAAGTCCTTCCGCTACGACAGGCGGGCTGGACGCGAATTGTGAGAAAATAATACAGGCCAGCAAAATGACACAGCCCTCCAAGCAGATGGCGGCGTAGCTCTTGATGAACGCCATGCCGATACTGCTGGAGGGCTGTCCTGCGAAGCTCGACAGCGGGATCGGCGCAATCGCCGTCGCCATATAGAGCTTAAAAAAGCGGCCGTAGACGGTCAGAATCATGACGAGTGACAGCACCCAGATGAACAGCGAACCGAGCAGCGTCACTGCCCAGAGCGGAATGCTCTCCAGCAGACCGACATCTTCAATCGTTGACGCGATCTCGGCGGGTAGCGTGGATGCTTCCATTGCCGAAAGACCGGACGCGCCCATGATCGTCTGGATCGCGCCCTGCGCAATCGAGAACAGCGCCGTCATCAGCTCCATGCCATAGGTGACCGCCGCCTGCGCCAGTACAAAACGGACGAAGCATTTGAATGCCACCTCCGGGCGTTTTAACTCCGTAAAGCTGCCGCAGGTTTTCATCACGCCGATCACAAAGAACAGCACCAACAGCGCATACGCGATTGCTTTTAAGGCATCATTGATCCCGACGATTACATTCCAGATCCCACCGCCTTTGAAATTCTCCGGGCTGGTGGTCAGCAACGTCCAGATTTCAGATAGTTTATCATTCCACGTTTCCAGCGAAGAATTGAGGTTATCTATGATCCAGTTTCCACTTGAGATGGTATCACCTCCAGTTGTATCGGGGAGAGCTTTTTCGCTCTCCCCATATTTTTATCAGCCGGTGATCAGCGTCAGGATCTCCTTGGTGAATGTAATGACAATGCCGCCCGCGACGGTCAGAATGCCGTTTGCGCGCTGGGACGGATCGTGCGACTTGAGAGACAAACCGACCTGCAAAATGCCGAAGCCGAGCAGAATCAGGCCGACCGCACGGATCAGGGAAAAGATGAAATCGCTCAGGTTATTCACGACCGCCAGCGGATCACCGTCCGCCGCGAACGCCGGGACAACAAAAACCGCCAGCATGAAAAACACGCTGGCGAAGATGGAATAGAGCCGCTTGGCTTTGGCTTCAAATGGTTTCTTCAATGAAATTCCTCCTTCAATGGGTTTGAATTTTCTGTGCCGCCCACACGAAGCAGCGGGCGGCCGGTGTAAACGGGCGGTTTGGTTCCATGATGGATATAGGGCGCTGCGCCGCCGAGGGAACTGTGTGAGATCGCCGGATGGTGCATGAGATCGTACTTTTCATCCATGACCGGGCTTGCGCCGCGGATGAACAGCAGCGCATAGCGGTTGTCCAGCTTTCGCACCTCGTCAGGGGTCAGCAGCTCGCGCCCGGACATCTGGAAATTGGTCGAGTAAGAACCGGATTTGCCCTTCGTCTGCCCGTGCGTTTTGGTATCAATCGTGGCTTTGCCGAGCATCTCAGAAACGTATTTGTGTGTTGACGATTCGTTGCCGCCGAGATACAAAATGGTATCACAGTTGCCTGGAATTGTCTCCCAGCTATCCTTATACAATTCTTTGATCTGTGCCATATTCTGAATGATAACGCTTGCCGAGATGGAACGCGAGCGCATCGTCGCAAGCTCACGCGTGAAGCCTGGCAGCGGCATGGCAGCAAACTCGTCCAGCACGAAGCGAACATGGCGCGGCAGCGGGCCGTGATGGATCTGGTCTGCGCTGTAATAAAGGGCTTGAAACGCCTGTGCGTAAAGCAGGCTCACAAGAAAGTTGTAGGGTAGGAAAGAGCCGCCTTACCGCATTGCGGCGGCAGGTCTGCTCAGACCCCCCTCAGAACCGTGCTTACAACTCTCGCTGTACACGGCTCCGTCTTTGCTTGTTCAATCAGATACTCACTGGTGGTGAATCATGACATGGCAATTATGGCACACCACTAAAGTTTTGCGCCGCTTTGCAATCATAGCGACGTCCCAAGGCAGTTTCCCTTTCAGATTTTTGAGTTTGTTCACATGGTGAATCTCAAAGCAGGGACTGTCCGTTGTTCCGCACAATTCACATTCACACGCTTTTAATCGTTTTTCGATTGTATTCACCGAAAGTCTATGCTGTTGGGTTGCGGACGTAACTATGTCTGTCGGATTCTTCACTGTCTTGCAGTCGGCGTAGTTGGCAAAATAGCACCATTTCCAGCCTTTTTTTGTTTCATAGGGGATACCCCACTGGCCCTGTCCATCTTGAAATTTGCGGATGATTTTCGGTACAGAGCTTCTGTGTTTGTTGGCAAGGGTTCTCAGGCAGCTATACTCCATCAAGTAGGCCAAATAACTCAGCCTATAAAAGTTGCTTGCCAAGTTGTAGTAATTGCAGATTCCCCTAAGTTCGCTGTTATAACTGGAGACAATTTCTAAATCCGTCATGTGTAGCAGCTCCGCCCGGTGGACGGGTCGCAGGTTTCCGTTTTCCTCTTGAATCGCAATGCCTTTTGAGAAGATGAATTTATGGATTTTATCGTCCAATGGTACAACTAATTCCGCTTTATTGTTCAGCGTGCGCTTTGATTGTTTCAACTTTCCGACACGCCTTATTTTCCCATCCCGCCGTATCCGGACATCATATCCCAGGAATCGGGCATATTCGCTGCTGTGGGTAATGAGCGTCTTTTCTTCGCTGAGTTCCATCTTCAACATCCCACCGATAAACTCGGCCAGTTTTCGCTTGATTTCTACACAGTCCTCCCGCCTCCCGTTCACCGCAATCAAAAAGTCGTCCGCATAGCGGATATACTTGATTTTCTTGTCGGTATGGGATTTTGCGGGCGTCGTCAGAATTTGCTTGCGAATTTCCCTGTATTTTTCAATAAGCCGCTGGCGCTCCTCGCCCTCAGCCTTTTTGATTTGCCGTTGTACCACTTTCTTTTTACTGAGTAGCGCATTGTATTCAGGTGTGTACTTTTTCTCCTCATAGACATCGAAACCAGCCTTCAGCGCCATCACAAATTTGTCCAGCTCATGCAGATAGATATTGGCCAGAATAGGAGAGATAATCCCACCCTGGGGCGTTCCACTATATGTGATGTGATAACGCCAGTCCTCCATGTATCCGGCTTTCAGAAATTTGTGCAGCAGCTTTATCAGCCGCGCATCCTTGATTTTTCGGTTTACCAGCCCCACCAAAACAGTGTGGTCAATGTGGTCAAAGCAACCCTTGATGTCGCCCTCTATAAACCACCTTGCACCGGAGAACTCCTGTTTGGCCTGTGCTAATGCGGTATGGCAGCTCCGGTTTGGCCGAAATCCGTGTGAGCAATTTAGAAAAACCGGCTCATACACAGCTTGCAGCACCAGCCGAAGCACCTCCTGTACCAGCTTGTCCGTAAAGGTGGGAATCCCCAGCGGACGCATTTTCCCGTTGGCTTTTTGGATATAGGTGCGGCGGGCCGGCTTGGGTTGATAGGTTTCTGTTTCCAGCGATTTGATGATACGGTTGATTTTTGCCTCGCTGAATCCATCCGCCGTATCTTCATTTACTCCCTTGGTCGCCGCTCCACTGTTAGCGTACAAATTTCGGTATGCCTCATAGTAGATATCAGGACGCAGAAGGTAACGGTATAATCTGGTGAACACTTCTTCTTTATTTTTGCTTGAGTTCTGACTGATTCTTGCTAAAATCTCCATTGTTGGTTTCATTCGTGAGGTTTTCCTCCCTAATCAATTTACGATTTTAGTACGCATTGACTGCGCCCCTTCGCCATGTGGACGGCGTTACCGCTTCCGTTTTTACGGCTATCCCTGTCAATTCAGGGTCCTCGGACTACTATGGGCGCTCCGTACCCATGCAGGATATTCAGGCTCTAAACCATAGCCAAACTTTCCCCCTTTCACGGCATTCCTGTTTAGGGTATCCCCGGTTAGCACTTTGCCTTGGTAAATGTGGATTGTCGGACTCTGCTTTCGTTTCGTTAAAACAGGTTCTCCTGCTCGTCGCGCAGGTTTGCTGATAACCGTTTACCAACATTCAAGTAGTAAACGTACCTGCGCTGGGGGTTACAGGCACTTTCCCCCACCTGGACACAACAGAGACTTGAAACTTGCATTCAGTAAACCCAACTTAAGCCTCATATCCACTTGGCCTTGCGGTTCAGTCGTGCCCGATTGCCTTTGGGCAACTTACCGCTTTCCTGCTGTGCTGTGTTCCCGTGTCAGCTTTCGCCTTTCGGTCAGGCAGGCGGCCTCCCGCGTTATCATGCGGGGCAGTACCATTTTTCTGCATTGCAAGGTGCCCTATCCGGGCGCACGAACGTGTTATCATTGTCGGGAATGACAGCGTAAAGCGCAACTTTCTTTTCACCCAGCGTGTAAAGGTCCATGTCGTCATGGTCGGTCAGGGCTTGGATCTGCGGCAGATTAAAGGGCGCGAGACGGACAGCCGTACTCACCAAAATCGATTTTGCGGTTTTGCCCGCGGCTAATTTGAAAACCTTATATTGCCGGACAGCGACGCTGTCCGGCCTTCTGCGCTCAATGGATTCAAAGAGCAGATCGAGCGGCGAAACATGCCCTTCATCTTCCTCGCGCACCTCGGCATATTCCAGCACGCGCATGACCATTGAGAAGTTCTGCTCATATTCCGGGGCTTCCTGAAACAGCATGAGGATGATGGCCTGCAGGAGTGCGGTTTCGGCTTTGGTCCAGAATGGGTCGGACTCGTGGCTGCCCTTCGGGGTGGTGGACTGGATCAGGTTATTGACCAGCTTCAGCACGTCCTTTTCGTCGCGCAGGTAGCAGAACGGATTGTAGCCGTCCGACTGTTCCAGATTCACAAGGTTCAGAACGCGCACGTCGTAGCCCTGCTCTTTGAGGTAGCCGCCCGTGGCAAGCAGCACTTCTGATTTTGGATCTGTAATGACATAGTTTGTGTTTGCAGTCAGGATATTCGGCAGCACAAAGCTGCGTGTTTTGGCTGCGCCGCTGCCGCCGATGACCAGCACGTTGAGGGAGCGGCGGTGTTTGTGCGTATCCAGACCGAGCCGGACGTGCTGGGTCAGCGGGATGCTGTCTTTCTGCGCGAACTGCGCGTTGACGGATGCGGGTGTCGCCCACGCCGCGGAGCCGTGTTCCTCGCCATCGCGGGTTCTGCCCTGATTCGTCCGGTAAAGCAAAACTGCCATGCCATAAGCGGCAAGGCAGATGAGGATGGTGGGCAGGCTTTTGTCTGTCCATATGATATTCGTCGGCTGCTCTAATGCGACTGTCAGATTCCGCAGAAGCTCCGGCAGCCCGCCGCCAAGAGACTGCGCCAGCAGGAGGGCAAGCCAGACGACGGGGATTATGCCAATGAGATAAAACAGGGTGTCGTTTGATTTTCGGATAGGCATCACCTCGGAAAATATTTGCAACTAAAATCAGTTGCAAAATTGTTTTGACCGTGCTATACTGATCATAGAAATGAGGGATAGACTTGGGTCAGAAAGAGAAACTAATCAAAAGATTAAAAACCAAGCCGCGTGATTTTACATTTGATGAAGCCGAAACATTGCTGGGGTATTTGACGTACTCTCGCTCCAACAAAGGAAAGACGAGCGGTTCGCGTGTCATGTTTACCAGCGAACAGCATGCGCCGATCTTGCTGCACAAGCCGCATCCGCGGAAAGAGCTTTTGGAGTATCAAGTCAAGCAACTGCTTGAGGTGCTGGAACAGGAGGGATTGATTTGAACAATACAATGCAATATAAGGGGTATGTCGGAAGCGTTGAATTCTCCGAAGCCGATGGTTTGTTTTTCGGAAAGGTTCTCGGTATCCGCGCATTGATCTCCTATGAGGGAACGAACGCCGCCGAGCTTGTGGCTGATTTTCATGGCGCGGTAGACGATTATCTGTCGCTGTGCGAAGCAGAAAACAGCGAACCGGAAAAAGCCTATAAGGGCAGCTTTAACATCCGGGTATCACCGGAGCTGCACAAGCAAGCCGCGATTTGCGCAATGGCGCAGCAGGTCAGCTTGAATACGCTGGTCGAGGATGCTCTGCGGGAGTACGTTGCGGAGCGAAAAGAAGCCGTATAATAAATCGATGGCGCTGACGAACCATACCGTCAGCGCCATTTTTATATCCCGTTATCTTTCAAAGCCGGTACTCCGTTTCAGATGCGTTTGCTCTGGCAGCCCTTTCTCCATGAACCGTTCCATGAGCACCTTTTTCTTTTCGTAGCCGGTGAGAATGGAATCCACGAACGCGATGCTGTCGTCCTTGGCGTACAGCTCTGCAATTTCGTTCCGGCAGGGCAGCAGCTCTATA
>OLWA01003781.1_pt1 | contig 10972 bp, 9 predicted proteins | sample 1673251 | NCBI WGS metagenome assembly OLWA01 (sample SAMEA3178937, study PRJEB25190) | human gut metagenome | biome: human gut; feature: human-associated habitat; material: faeces | place: Austria | collected 2013
ATGGCAATGATATCCGTGATCCGGTTCTTTATCTTAACGACAAAATGACCAATTTGCTCGAAAATGGAGGCGCAGCAACATATGTCGCCGGACTTCAAGCTAAGGGCATCAAAGTCATATTGACTATTTTGGGCGATCATACAGGAATCGGTTTTTGCAATTTGGATTCTCTTCAAAGTGCACGTTTTGCAAAGATTCTGGCACATGCTGTAGATAAATATGGTTTGGATGGTATCGGATTTGATGATGAATATGCTGATTATGATACTCAATTGATTCAGGGATCATTTGGCCGTCTTATTAAGAATCTACATGCGGAAATACCTGCTAATAAGCTCATTACCTTATTCCAATATGGACGCATAGGCTCTTCACAGATTGGCGCTGATGCAGGGGAATTGATCGACTATGTTTATTCCGATTTTGCATATTATAATACTGCTATCTCCGTTTCTGGTGTAGGAAAGGCTCAGTATGCTCCACAGGCTTCTAACATAGGCAATTATATATCTTCGTCTAATGCTACGCTATTTGGTGATTATGCCTACAATGTCGCAGAAAATGGTTATGGTGCAATCATGCACTTCAACCTGCGGAGAACTTCCGATAGAAATCAGACTCAGTTGTTCAGCTCGATTGCCGATGGCGCATGGGGTGAACTGTCCGTTTCTGTTGCCAGCACGCCTTCCAATGCCGGAGACCGTCCACAGGACTGGACGTTCGTCCCCAGTGGCCATTACCTCACTATGGCAGATGTGAATGCCCAATAACACCTCGAGGGAATCTGTTTCTGTTGTCTGGAATCGGGAAATCAAGTAATTCGGCGCGGGTATTCTTCCTTGTGGAGAGTACCCGTTTTTAATCTCTAATCACTATGAATAATAATACTTTATGGGTGCTGCTCCGTTTTGTAGCACTGCTTGGAATTGTAAACTTCATGGCATCATGTACTTCTCCAAAATTGGATAATGAATCCAAACCAATGAAATCCAGCTCACTAACCCGCAGTAATTCCGGGCTCGCTCCCGTCATGCAGGTCTATGTTGAAACCAATGATGTCAATCCCTTGAATGCTGGAGACTACTACTATATGGACGGTACGCCGGTTGTCAATATCGTAGAATTTTTTGCTTCAAACATCCATCGTCGAACCGTAAATCATGTTACGGAACCTACTCTTTGGTTGAATCCTGAACTAACCCGCCTATTGGAACCAGATCCCGAACAACCGGATTCTACAGGTTACCATAAATATGTAAAAGGGCTACAAGACAAGGGAATAAAAGTCTTATTGTCGGTGATAGGGAACTGGCAAGGGATCGGGCTGTGCAATATGAATGACATGCAGACGACGCAATTCGCAGCTATTCTAGCTCATGTTGTTGAAAAATACGGCCTTGATGGGATTGGATTCAGTGATTCATATGCCAACTATGGCTGTAATAGTGAAAGTCCGAATGTTAATTTGACTTCATATAGCCAAATTATCACCAAACTGCATAGCCTGATGCCTGATGATAAACTGATTACCGTATACTATTGGGGCAATATTGGCAATGTAAGCAGTGATGCCTGGGCGTGTGTTGATTATGCTTATACACCGGGATGGAGTGGCTCGTATTCATCCTATATTCCTGATCCCTTGACGATGAACCATTGGGCTCCAATATCACTATATCTTGGAACATTTTTTACAAATTATATTATATTGGGAAATTCTGTATTATATGCCTGTGAGAACAATGCCGCAGCAATATGCAGTTTTAATCTCCGTACCAGAGACGACCGTGATCCATTCCGAATTTTTGAAACAATAGGGACCGAATTGGCTTATTACAAAAATAAAGAGCCTAACGATGAAGGGGAATATATCTATTGCGATAATGGAAATCGTCCTCAGGACTGGGATTTTATTTCTGGGGGACTTACCATTACATACGGAGATGCCGTAAATGCACAATAATAATAAAAAAGAAAAGTTGTCAGCTTCTGTTGTCCGAAATCGGGAAATTTTATCGGCTAATAATGGATTTTGCTGACAACTTTTCTTATGGAAAAGAACGTTGTAAAAAAATAAAAAATATTTTATCACACCATGGCCTATTCTCATTTAGGCCCATATTGTATTCCTAAGATGGCGGCACCTTCAGATCATTGCGCAATGTAAGCGTAATTTATTCATTGTTAACGATAACCTGTAGGGCCGCCAACGACCTGTTGCTGTCAAACAGGTCGTTTTTCTTTGCGCCATTTTTATTATACAGCATTTATAAAAAAGAGGCGCGGTGTCAACTCCTTAATACAGGCCTTGGGAACCTTAATCTGGAAGTCGTCCTACGCCCCAGCCAGCCCTGCTCATAACGAGCAGGACATAACCGAGACTGACAACTATTATACCCAGATTAAACAACCTCTTGCGAGGCTCCCAAAGTTTGTATTAAGGTATAGAGTTGTTTACTCTATTATGTCATTATCTAATCGGACAAGCCGAGTTTCTTTTATGCAAAGATAACATTTATTTTCATATTCCTTTTTGCAAAGTTATAAAATCCTTGGATTTCCCCTTTATAGGGGAACTAAAAAGATTGAAAAAATTTTTCTTTTGCAAAAAAATAGAGGTCTGAAACGTACAAATCCCATATTGGTAGAGGCTATTGCTCGTCGGATACGCGAAATTCGTGAGCAAAATGGACATACCCAGGAGTTTCTGGCTCACAATACGCACTTGAAAATTTGGGATTATGAAAGTATGCAAAAATCTCCGTCTCTGGAATCCATTGCACGTTTCTGCACCTTCTACGCCTTGTCTCTCAGTGATTTCTTTGCTCCAATAACTTTCCCGCAAGATTTAAAGTGACAATATATTCAAAAATGTTTCGTGGCGATTTGGCTAAAAGCAAATAATCGCTACCTTTGTCGTATTCGGTTAGTATAAATATCCTGTAAGCATTCTGATACGACAGGCGTAATCTGTCGTTAATACCCCTTTTGTGCATGTGTATGTTGGAATAATCAACATGTGCATGTAATATGTGTTATCACTATATGTACCTGCTGTCAAGAAACATATATGGATATTTTAATCAAAACACCTTTCTTTCAGACGTTATTAAACTCTACATTGGAAACCATACCAACAAGATATGAATTGGAAAAGACCTTTCAGGATTTTGCTCTAACACTTGCTTCGGTATGCGACAGAACTGACAAAAAAAATGCACTTCGCATATTAAACTATACGCAGATTGAATTACAAGCAATATGCCGCCAGATCAAAGCAAACAAACTTCCTGTTATAATGATGAATTATGCAATCAAAGCAGAGCAACTGCTAAAAGCTGAAAACAAAATATTATACTGCATCCTGAGATACCCCGAACAATTCATTTCAAATGATGATTCTTTTACTTCTCCCTTGTTTTGGTCCAAAAATTATCCTGCTATCTGTCTGTCTGAACTGCTCTGCGGAATCAATCTCTTGGGACCCAATCCTATTGTGTTAGCCGATGGCTCGGAGGCATCGTTCAATCAAATTGTGAACGTCTTTGAAAAGATGTTGAATGTCAAACTGGGTGATCCGCAAGATATTAAACGAAGGGTTCTGAACCGGAAAGTCCATATAACCCGATTTACCGATGCTTTACGTTATGCACTGCAAAATTGTGAGAAAAAATAAGCATTCATAATCAATGAATTATAATCAAAAAAAGTACATATGGCTATCCATATGTATTTTTTTTAATTTTTGGAATCCGGAATTTTGCCTCAGAACAAAACCTAATAAGCCATGTCGCCAAAAGAGGTAAAAAACAATGAATGCGAGTTGATAATGCTGATTAAGGAGATGCGTCATTCCAATCAAAATATTCAAAATACTTACGAATGTTTTGTAGAGCGAATTCAGCAAATCTCAAAGTTGAAAAAATATTCGAGTCTGGAAGCATTACAGGCTCTTGCCCGGATCCGAGAGAAGTTGGTTCAGTTACTGGAAAACTACAACGATTCCGATTCATTGCAATGTCTGTTGATTCGTTCTTCTCTTTCGTTGGTTAATTTCGAAAAACAGATGATCTATTTGCAGCTAAAGTATCCGGGAATCCGAGAAATTCCTTCTGAACACCATCATTCTCCCCTTAAAATTTCAAAAAAATACACCAACTCCGACCTGATGGAGGTGATCGCCGCTTTGTCGGCTGTGGGTTTCTTTTGCCAGCAGGACGACTCCCCGGCCACCTTCATGCAAGTAATCCGAGAGTTCGAAGTTCTTTGCAATACGAGTTTCAAGAATCCGGACAACTGCCGCTGGGCTGTCCTTAACCGCAAGAACCGCCTGACCCACTTCCTTGATACACTCCGAAATACACTGATCGAGCTAAGTCAAAAATAAACTGTTCCATCCCGGATGGCCATTGAGCCGTTCGGGATTTTTCAGATCTGTTTTTATTGGTCAGATGAAGAAACTTACGGTCTCGCATCTAACACTGTGCGAATGCAATATGATTGCCGTGCAAGTTGATGTGCTGAATGATAAAGCGTGAAATCAAAAAAAATTGGCCAACCTTATCGTTTGTACCGTTAATTTCATATATTTGCATTAACTATAATTCTATTTGATTTTAATCGTGTTTTTAAGGCATAATTTTAATTATACTTTTATTTATCCATGGGCGAGTATTATGGATATGCTATTCCGGAACTAATTCGGTTGCTCGGTTCTCGGTTTCGGGAATACCGAATGCGGGCGGACATGACTCAGAAGGAGGTGTCCGAGCAGTCGGGCATATCCGTTACAACCATTCATAAGTTCGAAAATGGGGTGGCCGCGAACCTCTCCCTGGGAACCCTGCTGCAATTACTGAAGGCCATCGGACAGATCGAACAGATCGACAACCTGCTGCCCGAGTTGCCAGAATCTCCATATTTGTATGTGCATGAAAAGAAGATCCAGCGGATCCGACATAAAAAACAGAAACTATGAAGGAACCCTTGAAAATCATACTTTGGGGCGAGGAAATAGGCCGCCTGGTGTGGGATAGCAAAACCCGCAACACCTACTTCACCTATCATCCGGATTTTCTAAAAAAAGAGTTGGATATAGCGCCTCTGACAGCTCCCAAATCGAGAGCAAACGGGCATCTCCCATTTTGGGGAGACAAGGATCGGAAGTACCGAAGTCTACCTCCGTTTCTTTCGGACTCGCTGCCCGATGACTGGGGGAACCAGTTGTTTGAGAGATGGCGCATAGAACAAAAACTTTCCAATGCGGAGATCACGCCACTTGAAAAATTGTCGTTTATTGGGAAGCGCGGAATGGGCGCTTTGGAATTTGTTCCTTGTGTCCCGCTTGCTTCGGCCGAAGAGCGGATAGACATCCAGTCGTTGATTGATTTGGCCGGTCGTATTTTCAGAGAACGCAAACATGTGCAGATCCTACCCGAAGAGTCCTTGACCGAACAGGCGCTCATCGTGGTCGGCACCTCGGCTGGCGGTCGTCAGCCTAAAGCCGTGTTGGCCATCAACCGAAAGACCGGGGAGATCCGTTCCGGACAAGTAGCTGGATTAACGGATTATGATTACTGTATCCTGAAATTCGGGGATCCGTCCCGCTCTTCGGCCGAGCTTGAAATGGTATATTATGCCATGTGCCGGATGGCCGGTATTCAGATGATGGAATCCCGATTGTTTAAGGTAGAGGGACATCAGCATTTTCTCACCAAACGGTTCGATCGCCGAGATGACGAAAAGCTGCATACGCAGACGCTGGCGGCACTGTGTCCCGGTATTGAAAGCTACGAAGGCCTTTTGGAGGTTTGTCGCAAGCTGCGTTTGCCCGAAGGTGCGAGTGAAGAGATTTTCCGCCGAATGGTTTTCAATGTCCTGGCAAATAATACGGACGACCACGACCGAAACTTTTCATTTCTGATGGACAAAACTGGTTGCTGGCAACTGGCTCCGGCCTATGACATGACCTTCATTTTTAATCAAGGCGGTTTCCAGCCTCAAGAGGAGCGGTGCCTTATGGTGCGGGGAAAACGCATGGAAATATCCAAGGAGGACATCCTGTCTTTTGCTCGAGACAACGGGATCCGTCGGGCTGAAGTCATTATCAATCAAGTGGCCGAAGCATTATTGTCGTTCCGGGAACTGGCCATGCAATATGGGGTGAAGGAAGAATGGGCTAACCGTGTGGGAGGGTTCCTCTCTGCACAACTGACGGCATGGGGATACATCGGGACAAGCGCAAGTGGTTCGTCGGAATCAAATCCCGACCTGACGGAACTTGCAGGACATGCTGTTTCCCATGTGAGACTCGAACAAGCCTATCGTGGCAATTATCATCTTCTGGCGACCATCGACGGCAAAGCGCACAAATACGTTTTTCGGATGGGCTCGCCGGAATATGAATCAATCGCTCGAAAAGGTGGTGTCAACATCTCGAACGAGAAACTGCGTGAGTTGGTCACAAGTTTTCTGATTCCTAAAATAGACCGATCTTGAAAGTGCTTTGAAAAGCCGAGTAATGTAAAAGATGTTTCAGATATTCACCTGAAACATCTTTTTTTACCGGCCATCCGCGGCCTGGGAAGGTCGTCTGGAACAGATGGCCTCATTCCTCCGTTATCTTGTCGCCCTTAAACCGACATGTATGCAGCAGGAGGATGATTTGCGGGCCTTGGAGAAGATCGTCCAGTTTGCCCGTGCCCTGGGGATTCTGTTTTTGGGGCTGAACAGTTACTGGTTCTGTTACGACTGGTTCGCGCACCATGCGCTGACCGCTCCCGTCGTGGACCGAATCTTCTGGAACCTTCAACAGTCGACCGGGCTCTTCACCTGGTCATCCATCACGAAGCTCTGCGCCCTCTTCTTTCTGGTGCTGGGTTGCTATGGCACACGCAGCGTGCGGGACGGGAAACCCTCGAAGCGGCAAATCCTCCTCCTGGCGCTAACCGGTTTCTTCCTGCTCTTCGGCAACGATTCGCTGCGGAGCCTTCCCGCGGGGCTGGAGGTCCGCTTCTGGAGCTATGTGCTGACCCTGTTGGGCGGCTACCTTGCGCTGCTGACCGGCGGGGTGTGGGTCCGCCGCCTGCTGCATACGACCCTTGCCCGCGATCCCTTCAACGAGGACAACGAGAGCTTCGAACAGGAGGCGCGTCTGCTCAAAAACGAATATTCGGTCAACCTTCCGACCCGCTACTACTACCGGGGCGAGTGGCGGCCGGGGATGATTAACGTCATCAACCCCTTCCGGGCGACGATGGTGCTGGGAACCCCCCGGCTCGGGCAAGTCCTATGCCGTGGTGAACAGCTACATCCGCCAGCAGATCGAGAAGGGCTTTGCCATGTATATCTACGACTTCAAGTTCGACGACCTGTCGCTGCTGGCCTACAACCACCTGTTGCGCCATCTGGATGCCTACCCGACACGGCCGCGCTTCTGCGTCATCAACTTCGACGACCCCCGCCGCTCGAACCGCTGCAATCCCATCGCTCCGGAGTTCATGACCGACATCTCGGACGCCTACGAGTCGGCCTATACCATCATGCTGAACCTGAACAAGACGTGGATCCAGAAGCAGGGCGATTTCTTCGTCGATTCGCCGATCATCCTGCTGGCGGCAATCATCTGGTACCTGAAAATCTACGACGGAGGCCGCTGCTGCACCTTCCCGCACGCCGTGGAGTTTCTGAACCAACCCTACGAGAAGATCTTCCCGGTGCTGACCTCCTATCCCGAACTCGAAAACTACCTCTCGCCCTTCATGGACGCCTGGCGGGGCAATGCGCAGGACCAGCTGCAGGGGCAGATTGCCTCGGCAAAGATTCCCCTCTCGCGGATGATCTCGCCGCAGCTCTACTGGGTGATGACGGGCAACGACTTCTCGCTCGACATCAACAACCCGGCCTCGCCCAAAATCCTCTGCGTGGGGAACAATCCCGACCGGCAGAATATCTACTCGGCAGCCCTGGGGCTCTACAATTCGCGCATCGTACGGCTCATCAACAAGAAAGGGCGGCTGAAATCCTCAATCATCATCGACGAGCTTCCGACGATCTACTTCCGGGGGCTGGACAACCTCATCGCCACGGCCCGTTCGAACCGCGTGGCCGTCTGCCTGGGCTTTCAGGACTTCTCGCAGTTGGAGCGGGACTATGGCGACAAGGAGGCGAAGGTGATCTTCAACACCGTGGGCAACATCTTCTCGGGACAGGTGGTGGGCGACACTGCCCGCACGCTCTCCGACCGTTTCGGCAAGATCGTCCAACTGCGCGAGTCGCAGTCCGTCTCGAACGAGAACATCACCCATTCGACCAACACGCAGCTCGACGCGCTGATTCCGCCGTCGAAGATCTCGAACCTCACGCAGGGGATGTTCGTCGGTTCGGTGGCCGACAACGTCGACCAGCCCCTGCCGCAGAAGATTTTCCATGCCCGCATCGAACTGGACAGCGCGGCGATCCAGGCCGAGGAGCGGCGTTTCGTTCCCATCCCGCAGATCTCCTCATTCCTCGACGAGGAGGGTACGGATCGCATGGAGGAGATCATCCGCGAGAACTACTACCGCATCAAGGAGGAGGTGGTCCAGATCGTCGAGCGGGAGATCCGCCGCATCGAGAACGATCCCGACCTTGCGGGACTCCTTCCGAAGAAAAAGAAGTAAACCATCGTGCGGAAAACCCACGGCTGACGGCCATGTACGGCCTGCGCAGGACGATTTGAATCGGCGGACATTCAGCTCTTTATATTCGCGGCATCAACCTTTTGTTTCACTTAAAACAGTTGTATTATGCCCGAAGAAAATCTGAATCAACCGATCAACCAGGCCCCGGAGCAGGCCGATCCTACCTACAAAGAGACGCTGCTGCTCTACAACGAACAAAACGGCGCTGTGGAGGCCGTCTCGGATCTCAAGCAGGATGGCCGACAGTACAAGGCCATCACCACCTCACCGCTCACGGCCAACAAACCGGCCTTCTTCGACCTGCGGAACAGCTCGGCCGTGGGCGCTTTCATCAAGGGGTTCCTCTCGCAGGAGAATGCCAAGCCGTTCCATTTCCTGAAAGTCGCGGCGGACAAGGCCAGCGAGGTGGCGCAGTCGCTGCTGCGGCTGGCCGACAACCCGAAGGACCCGGAGGGATTGAAGGCATTGAACGACCATCGCGTTACCTCATACCAGCTCGAACGGGTCAAGTTCGACACGCAGGACCTGCACCTGCAGGAACTGAAGGAGATGGGTGTCGTCGTTACTCCGAAGGAACTGGAGGCGATGAAACTGGGTCTTCCCACGACGGAGCTCCACAACATCAGTCTGAAGGTCGGCGACCTGTCCGTAGCCGGAGAGTTTGCCCTGCGTCCCTTCCGCGATCAGAACGGCGACGTGCAGGTCGGGCTCGAAAGTGCTCTGGCCCGCCCGGAGTTCGAACGCGAGGAGTTCCGAATGATGTTCACGGCCAGCGACAAGGAGCAGATGCTGTCGGGAAAGACTCCGGACCGTCTCTATGAGATGCCCAACCCGCATACGGGCGAAAAGGAGTGGTGCTATGTAACGCTGAACCCGGCTACTAACCGCTTCGTGACGGTTCCCAAACGCGAAGTTCCGGACCTGCGCTTCTTCAACGGCGTGCGGCTGACCGAGGCCCAGCAGGAGAACCTCGCCTCGGGAAGCCGTGTGCAGGTCGAGGGTTGCACGATGCGTAACGGCGACATTACCTATTCGGGGAAGGTCGGCTTCGATGCCCTGACGCGCGAATACCGGATGACGGACTACCGCTACAGCAAACCCTACATTCCCGAATCGCTTTCAAAGCAGCTGGACGAGCGGCAGCTCGCCGCCGTGAAGAGCCCCGAAGGACTCGACTGCTCGAAGGAGAAGGCCCGCCCGATTCTCGGACGCAACGGCAAGCCGCTCTCATGTATTATCCGGCTCAACCTCCAGACCAACGGTGTGGACTACGACTTCACGAACCTGCGTCGCCAGGAGCAACAGGCCTCTCAGACAAAACAACAGGAGCAGAAGCCGCCCCAAAAACAGGAACCGACGCCCGAAGCGCCGAGCCGGGGTCGGAAACGCTAATGTCGCACGATGATGGAACGACCCGATCAAACGTGGTTCAGCGAGCGCCTCCGGCAGTTTCTCGAGGAGCGGCATCCTTCGCAGCCCCGTTACCGACGGCTGATCGAGCGACGCAGCCGGTTGGCATTCGAGGGCTATCGGCAAAGCATCGAAGCCGGTGTCCCGGTCGACCAAGCGATCCGTGTTGCCGACCGGATTCTATTCCGCGGGCTACTCTTCTCGCCCTACGATACGGTCCATCTGATCCTCGAGACCGACTACCCGGCCATTCCCCAAAGCCAGCGTCAGACGGTGGCGCTGAAGCTGACCCGAATCTGTTCGCCAGTCTTCGAGCGCACGTCGCTGGGGGATGACTATGCCCAGCGTCCCGAATTCCGGCTGCTCAAGGAGCGGCTCCGACGGGCCATCCGCCGGTGGATCGACGAAAACGGGGTGCCGGGCTACCAGAGTCCCGAACGCCCGGCACCTCTCGCGAAACGCTTCAAATAACCAATTTTTCAATCACCTTTCAAATCTGACAACCATGAAAAACCGAATTTTTGCGATGGCGGCTCTTGCCGCTGCGCTGTTTGCCTCTTGCAACAAGGAAACCGAAATGATGAACCCCGCTCCGGAAGCACGCCCCGATGGCACGTCGGTAACGATCACCCTCTCTGCGGGCAATGACACGCAGACCCGCGCCTTCTTCGATGCCACGGCCACGGCCGAGGCGTGGGAGAAGAGCCTCTCGTCGCTCTCGGTCTTCACGTTCAACGCCTCGGGAGATCTGATTCTGCGCCGCGATTTCACGGTCTCGGAACTCGCCTCGAAATCGGCGACCTTCTCGCTTCCGAAGTCCGCGGCCGGAACCGAATGCTCGTTCTATGCCGTTGCGAACTACGACGCCTCGTCGGCCAAAA
>OLWA01003782.1_pt1 | contig 10972 bp, 9 predicted proteins | sample 1673251 | NCBI WGS metagenome assembly OLWA01 (sample SAMEA3178937, study PRJEB25190) | human gut metagenome | biome: human gut; feature: human-associated habitat; material: faeces | place: Austria | collected 2013
TGCAGCGAATGACCGAAAAGATCCGTTCGATCGACGGTATCTATCCCAACGGCCGCTCGGCAAGCTACATGCTCGTCGAGTAAGGCAATGATCCGGAGGCGGGTTTCGTGTCGAATGGAACTGGAACTATTTTAGGAAGTTAGGATAAAGATATGCGTCAACTCAAGATCACAAAGTCCATCACCAACCGGGAGAGTGCCTCGCTGGACAAGTACCTGCAGGAGATCGGCAAGGAGGAGCTCATCACGGTGGAAGAGGAGGTGGAACTCGCCCAACGAATCAAGAAAGGCGACCAGGAGGCCCTCGAGAAACTCACCAAAGCGAACCTTCGCTTCGTGGTTTCCGTCGCCAAACAATATCAGAACCAGGGTCTGAGCCTGCCCGACCTGATCAACGAGGGTAACCTCGGTCTGATCAAGGCCGCCGAGAAGTTCGACGAGACCCGTGGCTTCAAGTTCATCTCCTATGCGGTGTGGTGGATCCGTCAGTCGATTCTCCAGGCGCTGGCCGAGCAGTCGCGTATCGTGCGTCTGCCGCTGAACCAGGTCGGCTCGCTCAACAAGATCAACAAGGCCTTCGCCCGCTTCGAACAGGAGCACGAGCGTACGCCGTCGCCCGAAGAGCTGGCTACCGAACTGGAACTCCCGAAGGAGAAGGTGACCGATACGCTGCGGGTGGCCGGACGCCACGTCTCGGTGGATGCACCGTTCGCCGACGGCGAGGACAACTCGCTGCTCGATGTGCTGGTCAACCCCGATTCGCCCAACGCCGATCGCGGACTGATCAACGAGTCGCTGTCGACCGAGGTTGAGCGGGCCCTCGAGACGCTGACCGAGCGCGAACGCGACATCATCAAGTACTTCTTCGGCATCGGCTGCTCGGAGATGACGCTCGAGGAGATCGGCGAAAAGTTCGACCTCACGCGTGAACGTGTCCGTCAGATCAAGGAGAAGGCGATTCGTCGTCTGCGCCATTCGTCGCGTTCGAAACTGCTGAAATCCTATCTGGGATAGAAAACCCTGTTACGGAATATGGAAAAACCGGAGGCTGCGGCCTCCGGTTTTTTTGTCGGTGGAAGTGATCGGTCGCTGCGGCCGGTTTGTTGTGAGAACTGCGGGTTACGACCTGTTTCAGAAGATACTTCAGCCGTTTTCGACCGGTTGGGAGGTGTCGCCGCCTGCGTTCCCGGCAGGTTGTGACGGGAGCCCGTTGTGACCGGCTTTCGGCAAATTCGCGGCGGGAAGTCATGGCCAGCCGGGCGATGGTGAGGCTACCAGACGATCGGCTCCTTGCCCTGACTGACGAGATACTCGTTGGCCCGCGAGAAGTGGTGGCAACCGAAGAATCCGCGGTAGACCGAGAGCGGTGATGGATGAACAGCCTTCAGTATGAGGTTACGCGCCGGATCGGCGATGGCCCCCTTGCGCTGGGCGTAGCTTCCCCACAGCATGTAGACGATGCCCTGCCGGCGTTCGGCGATGGCCCGCACGACGGCGTCGGTGAAGGTCTCCCAGCCGTGGTTGGCGTGCGAGGCGGCCTCGTGGGCCCGGACCGTCAGCACGGAGTTCAGCAACAGGACGCCCTGTTCGGCCCAGCGGTCGAGGTTGCCGCTCGTGGGAATCGGACGCCCCGTGTCGTCGGCCACCTCCTTGAAGATGTTCTGCAGCGAGGGCGGGAAGGGAATGCCGTCGGCTACCGAGAAGCAGAGACCGTTGGCCTGTCCCGGTCCGTGATAGGGATCCTGGCCGATGATGACGACCTTCAGCTGCTCGAACGGACATTTGTCGAAGGCCCGGAAGATGTTGCTTCCGCGTGGATAGACGCGGTGGGTGGCGTACTCCTGACGGACGAAATCGGTCAATTGCGCGAAATAGGGCTTTTCGAACTCCGGGGCGAGGATCTCCTTCCAGTCCGGGGCGATCTTTACATCCATGTTGAAATGCGATTAAAGTGGTGTAAAAGTAGCAAAAAGTTCGGAAAAAGCGCTTATCTTCGCATTGAAATCGAGTGAGTAACATGAAAAAGAGGATTTTGATGTGGGCGGCTGCGATCTGCACGGTGGTGCGGGTTGCGGCTGCGGACGGCGGCGAGGTTCGCAGTCTGATTTTTCTGATCGGCGACGGAATGGGCCTGGCTCAGGTGTCGATGCTGCAGACGGAGCGCGGCGATACGCTGACGGCCTTCGATCGGGCGCAGCAGGTGGCGCTGATCCGCACGCGTTCGGCCAACAGCCGGGTGACCGATTCGGCGGCGGCCGGCACGGCGCTGTCGTCGGCCGTGAAGACCGGGAACGGTCGTCTGGGGGTTGATCTTGAGGATCATCCGCTGCGGTCGATGATGACCCGGGCCCGTGAGAAGGGCATGCCTACGGGTATTGCCGTGACCTGCTATCTGCAGCATGCCACTCCGGCGGCCTTCTACGCTCACGAATCCAATCGCAACAATACGGAACTGATTACCCGGGATCTGTTGGCGAGTGGCGTCGACGTGCTGTTCGGGGGCGGCCGCAAGTGGCTTGCGGAGGAGTGTCCTGCGGGCGGCAGCGGTCTGAACGCCCTTCGCCGCAGCGGATATTTCGTCACGGACCGGCTCGAGGCGACCGATACGCTGACGCACGGGCGCGTGGCGTGTGTGGTGGCCGAGCGGCATCTCGATCCGGCGCCGCGTCGCGGGGATTTCCTGCCCCGGGCCACGCGCAAGGCCCTGGAGATATTGAGCAACGATGCTGCGGTCCGCGGCACGGGGTTCATGCTGATGGTCGAGGGTTCGCAGATCGATCTGGCGGGACATGCCAACGATGTCAAATGGATGCAGGCCGAGATGCGCGATTTTGACCGGGCGGTTCAGGAGGCGATGGACTATGCCGATCGCACGCCCGGGGTGCTGGTGGTGGTGACGGCCGATCACGAGACGGGCGGTCTTTCGCTTCCGGGGCAGGAGGCCGACTTCACCCGGGCCCATTCGGAGATCCGTTACGATTTTTCGACCCGCAACCATTCGGCCACGATGGTCCCCGTCTATCTCTACGGTGCCGGAGCCGACCGCATCGGCGGCGTGATGGAGAACTCGGAACTTGCCCGCCGCATCATGGAGCTGCTCGACCTGCGGTAGACGTTCCTGCGGGAGCTTTCGGCCTTGGGCGTGAGGCGTTGCGCACGGCCGGCGCGAAGCGTGACAAACGAAAGACCGGGCTCAGTGCCCGGTCTTTCGTGCCTCTTCGGCGTCCTTTTCGAGTTTTTCGTCCTCCTCCCAGTCGAACCAGGGGAAGTCGCGGCGTCCGTCGAGGCGGAAGCGCGTATAGGTGATCGGGAGCCCCATTTCGAGGAACCGCTGCTCATAGGCGGTCTTTACCGAGAGGACCTCGTCGGCGAATCCCGATCCGTAGATGTCGGGCTCGGAGACCTCGCACGGAAGCCCGAAGCGGCGGATCACCTCGTTCGTATAGGCGTACAGGTGTTTCGAATCGGTCTTGAGGTTGATGACCCCGTCGGGGCGCAGCATCCGGGCGTAGTATTCGAGGAAGAGCGGCGAGGTGAGACGCTTCTTGGCCCGGCGGGTCTTGAGCTGTGGGTCGGGGAAGGTGATCCAGAGTTCCGAGACCTCGTTTTCGGCGAAGAGCCCGTTGATGAATTCGATGCGCGTACGCAGGAATCCCACGTTCGACAGGCCGCGTTCGGTGGCGGTTTTCGCACCGCGCCACATGCGGGCCCCCTTGATGTCGATGCCGATGTAGTTGCGGTCGGGGTCGCGTTCGGCCAGTGCCACGGTGTATTCGCCCTTTCCGCATCCGAGCTCGAGGACGATCGGGCGGTCGTTGTGGAAGAAATCGGTATTCCAATGCCCCTTGAGCGGATGGTCGTGGCGGAAAACCTCCTCGAATTCGGGTTGCACGAAGCAGGCGAAGGTAAGGTTTTCGCGGAAGCGGCGGAGTTTGTCTTTTCCCATGCGGATGTTTTGCTCTGTGAGTATTTGTGTTAGCGCCCGGGGCGGCTTGTGTTGTGTCATATTCGTCCGGGTCGGGCGGCTCGTGCGGGGATCAGTTGCTTTTGCAGAGGCGGATCCCGACGGCCTCGATCCCGCGGACGGGGCGTGTCGGGGTGATTTGGATCCGGTATTCGCCCGTGCGGCCGAGAAGGATCCGGCGGCGGTAGGGGACAACGACTTCGCGCATCAGGGCTGCCGGACCGCCCGTGCGGCTGATGGCCAGCAGGAACGGCTCCTCGAAGCGGAGCGAATCGGGCGAGAGCGTCGCGATGCGGACCGTGAGGGTATCTTCGGCGAAGCGGTCGTTGCAGCGCAGAAAGAGATCCGCATCGCGCAACGTGGTCGAGTCGGCATTTTCCAGTCGGATTTCGGCCGTTTCGTGCCACCTGCGGGGCGGAACATCCGTGACGGCACTCTGGTAGGGCGACGTGCATCCGACGCATCCGATCAGAAGCATCCCGCTCCAGACCATCCGTCGAACGGTTCGTGGCGTCGACAACTTTCCGGCCGGAGTTTTCTCCGTCCGAGCGCCTCTTCCCGTTGCATCCTTTTCCTCCTGAACCGATCCCTCTGCCGGAGTTTTCTCCGTCCGGATTCTCCTGCTCGAGAGGGGGTTGCGCGAGGCGATCCGTCTTTCTGTCGGTCCCTTCATCCGAATCGTCTTTTCCACCGTCCGGTTGTTATTCCTTGTCTTTCGCCGGGGCATTGCCGGCTGCTGCGGGCGAACCGTTCGGCTCACCTGTGCTGCCTTTCGAACGGATGCCGCCATTTTGGCCGCCGCCGTTGCCGCCGTTGCCTCCGTTCCGGTCGCCGCGACGATGGTTGCGGCGGTTGCGGTTGCGGCCGCCTTCGCGGTTCGGGGACTCGGTGTTTCCGTTCTGTTCGTTCTGCCCGTTCTGTCCGTTGTCGGGCTTGTCGGCCGGGACATTCCGGGCGTTTTGACCGTTCTGATTCCGCGCTTCCCGGTTGCCTCCGTTTTCCGGGCGCGTCTCCCGGTTGTTGCCGTTTTCAGACCGTGCCTCCCGGTTGTTGTCGCGGCGCTTCCCGGCGCCGTTTTCCGGACGTGGTTTCTCGCTGCTGCCGGCATTGGCACCGTTTGCGGAGTTGGCGTTTGCCCCACCTTTTCCTTTGCGGTTGTTGCGGTTCTGAGCATTGCGCTGCGGAGTTTCACGGCCGTTTTCGCGCAGCGATTCGTCGCCTCCATCCGGATTGGCGGCCGGCTGTTGAGCGCGGGCCTGCTGTCCGTTTTGAGCGTTCTGCCCGTTCTGGTTGTTGCGGTTCTTGTTCTTGCCGCCCCGTTTGCGGCGTTTGGCCTGGTCGAAACGCGTGATGCTGTCCTCCTCCGAGCGGTAGGTCGGCTCCTCCACCGTCGGCTGGATGTCGTCGGCGTGCTGCAGCTGTTCGACCTTTTTGCCCTGACGGTTCAGCGCCAGGATCTCCTTCACGCGGGCGACGGGCAGCGTGGTAAGATTCGACATCGTCTCCTTCGACGACGAGAAGGTCATCGTCCCGGCCAGCACGTCGCTCTTGATGAGGAACCATTGTCCCTCTTCGGTCTCGAGCGGTTCGCGCAGCCGCGGGAAATCCTTGCGTGCATCGACGTAGGCATCGTACTCGTACATCATGCAGCACTTGAGTTTCGAACACTGTCCGGCCAGTTTCTGGGGGTTGAGCGAGATGTCCTGCACGCGGGCGGCGCCGGTCGTCACGCTCGAGAAGGTCGACATCCACGAGGCGCAGCACAGTTCGCGGCCGCAGGCTCCCAGACCGCCGATGCGGCCGGCCTCCTGGCGGGCGCCGATCTGCTTCATCTCGATGCGGATGTGGAAGCGTTCGGCGAAGACCTTGATCAGTTCGCGGAAGTCGACGCGTTCGTCGGCGATGTAGTAGAAGATGGCCTTGATCTTGTCGCCCTGGTACTCGACGTCGCCGATCTTCATGTTCAGACCCATGTCGGCGGCGATCTGGCGCGAGGCGATCATCGTTTCGTGTTCGAGGGCGATGGCCTCCTGCCAGCGTTCGATGTCGTAGGGTTTGGCCTTGCGGTAGATCTTCTTGTATTCGCCGTTGTAGGGGTTGAATCCCGTGCGGCGCATCTGGCGCGCCACCAGGTCGCCCGTGAGCGACACGACGCCGATGTCGTGGCCCGGCGACGCTTCGACGGCCACGATGTCGCCCCGTTTGAGGTCGAGGTTGTTGACGTTCTGGTAGAACGAACGGCGGGTGTTCTTGAAACGCACCTCGACGATGTCGCTCGGCATGTTGACCGGGTACTCGTCGAGCCAGGCCGTTTCGTGGAGCTTGAAGCACCCGTCGCAGAGTTTGGCTTCCGGCTCCGAGCCGCAGTTGCAAAAGGCGCACCCGCGGCCCACTTCGGGTTTGCAGGCGCCCGTATGTCGTTTTTCGGTATCCATGATTGGGTATAATTTGCGTAAAGATACAAAATAATTCACAATTCAGAATTCAGAATTCACAATTTTGGCTTATTCGGGAACTATGCCTGCAAACTGAATTTATGAATTGCGAATTGTGGATTGTGAATTCCCGTTTGCATGCAAACGGCTGATGCTGCGGCGGATGCGCACGATCATCATCACGGCTGCGGCCGACAGTCCGAACGAGAAGCCCAGGAAAAGCCCCGAAGGACCCATGCCCATCGTGAAACCGAACAGGTAGCCCGCCGGGAGGTTCAGCAGCCAGTAGGAGACGAAGGCGATCGGCATGATGATCTTCACGTCCTGAATGCCCCGCAGGATACCCACCGAGACGTTCTGGATGCCGTCCGACAGTTGGTAGAGCGCAGCGAAGACCATCAGGTTCGAGGCGATGGCGATCACCTCGGCGTTGGTGGTGAAGAAGGTCGGGATCACGTTGCGCATCGTGATGAAAACCAGCGCTGCGAGGGCGTTCCACGCCAGCACGAGGTGGTACGACGCCTTGGCCGCGAGCGACAGCTGGCCGATGTCGCGCGCGCCGTAGCAGTGCGACACGCGGATGGTGGTGGCCGCGCCGATCGACATGACGATCATAAAGGCGCAGTTGCCGATGGTCGTGGCGATCTGGTTGGCGCTCATCGTCTCCTTGTTGAACCACCCCATCATAATTCCCGTGCCGACGAAGGCCGAGGCTTCGAGGAACATCTGCATCGAGATCGGCAGGCCCATGTGCAGCAGTTGTCTGACCGACGCCCACGAGTAGTTGCGCGGCGAAAAGCCTTCGAGATAGACGCGGTATTTGCTGCGGCTGTAAAAGTAGCCGATCATCAGCATCGGGGCGATGATGCGCGACATCAGCGTGCCCAGGCCCGCGCCCTCGGCGCCCATCTCGGGAAATCCGTAGCGGCCGTAGATGAACACCCAGTTGAAGCCGATGTTCGCGAGGTTGGCCGCGATCGTGACGAACATCTCGACCTTCGTGTTGCCCACGCCTTCGAGGAACTGCTTGAAGGTGAAGAACAGCATGATGAACGGCATGCTCCACACCAGCATCCTGTAATAGGGGATGGCCATGTCGACCACTTCGGCGGGCTGGCCGAGGTGGTACATCAGCGGAATGACGGCGTACTGCACGGCGGCCATCGCCACGCCCAGCAGTCCGTAGAAGAGAATGCCGTTCTGGAGCAGTCCCGACGATTTCTCGCGGTCGCCCTGCGCGTAGAGTTCGCCCACGAGGGGCGTCATGCCCAGTGCGATGCCGATGGCGGCGATGAAGAGGATGAAGAAGACGGCGCCGCCGAACGACACGGCGGCCAGCGGCGTGGGGTCGCTGCCTCCGTAGCGGCCGACCATCAGGTTGTCGGCGACCTGCGTGAGGATCTGCCCCAGCTGTGTCAGCACCACGGGCAGCGCCAGCCGCAGGTTGGCTTTGTATTGGTCTTTGTATGTTGCGAATTTGTACATAGGTGCGCAAAGGTACGAATAATCTCTGGGAAAAGAGAAGAAAGGTTTGTGCGGATTTTTCCAAGTTGAAATAACATAGTTCCCGGTCAATATTGACTTTCGGGGATTTTTTGCTGAAATTTGTGGGAGCAATACCCCAAAAGAGCGTTGTATTTTGCAAAACATTTTCTATCTTTGTCTTGCTGTCCGGATGGACAGCGACATATTGTTGGCAGAAGTGTTTCGCTTTTATTCTTGAATGGAAATCTGGAAAATTTCACGTGAACAAGAATAAGCAATACAAACACTCATCGCCGTGTATAGTTATATCATTCTTGATATACTGTCCGGTGTGGGGTATTGTTTATTTGTTCACGGGTATTCCAGAACCTCCATTCAGATAAACGAACGACTCCACACTTCTTTTTTGACAACCGCCATATAGGAGCCGAGTGGCGCATATCTCAGTGCTTATGGAAAATAATTGAATTGGCAATAATTGTGGAAATAGATTCCTGTAATATTAGTGATAAATATTTGTAAATTAATAAAATATAAATTATGAAACAGTATAGGGTAATTGGGGCGTCGATATTTTTTTGTCTTTCATTTTTGGGGTGTAAAAATTACGAAAACCAAAAGGATAAAATGATACGATTCGTATGCGATTACAAAGCAATGCAAATCGAAAACGGAAACGTGGACTATGAGAATCTGTGTGATTTAAACCGGATTTTATCCCGATTCAGGGATACCATGCAGATGAGTTTAATCGAATATTGTTCGCAGAAAAGAGAGCAGAGCGAACGGGACTTAAAGTTGTCACAGCAGATACGCTTGAGTGAATATGACCTTATGACAGGGTCATCCAGAGCGGCTCTTGATAAAATGAAGCCGATGAATTATTATGAACAAGATTTGAAAAAATTGAAATCTATCCTAATGAAAACAGATTCATTGGCACTCAACTCGGACATGTATGCGAAAACGATCTCCGGGTATTTTACAATGGCATTGAGTAAATTAAAAAAGAAGAACAAGGCCGATGCCGATTTTATGGGGCTTCTTCTCTTTTTTGCAGGGAACTCTCAAATTATTTCGGACAAATACGAGATCGTTTATAATGCGTATTATGATGCGGTCCGATTTTTAATAACCGAACCGGAGTTTTGGATTTCAGATTATTGTAATATCGTGTTGAAAACGATAAAGGCATTTTCGGCGAAATTGGAGGCGGATGAATTTTATTCGATTTATATGGATATGGTAAACCATACTGCGGCTGACTATCTTGGTCCCGATCTTGTTGATATTATAAATACATACACTCGGTATGCGTATGTTACGGATAAGGAAACTGAATTTGAAAAATATTTGGCAATTTCATTGGAATAACGATCATACATTTAAAAATTGAAAACTATGGCTGGAAATTTATGGAAAATGACAGCGATCAAAAATGCTGGAAAACTGACGAAGGGAATGAGCGTCGAGATTCTTGTAACCGGAACATCAGCAAAACCGAGTGTAAAACAAATTATCGAGGCAATCGAAGACAAATACGGCGTAACCGTATCGAGTTGTCATTGTGGATATGCTAATTTTGAGATTGAGAAATTGAATTGAACCGATAGCTGTTTATGTAATAAGGGAGAACCGCACGGTCCTCCCTTATTACATAAACAGCTGTTTGGTTTTACGCCACGCGCAGCTTCACGCCGTGGGCCTTGTCCGACTCCACGACCACGGTGTCGCCCTCGTGGAGCTTGCCGTCGATGATCAGCGACGAAAGCGGCTCTTCGACGTTGTCCATCAGCGTCCGTTTCAGCGAGCGGACTCCGTAGCGCGATTCGTAGCCCATGGTCGCCAGGCGGCGTTTGGCCCCTTCGGTGATCTTCACCTTGTAGCCCAGCTTCTTCGTGCGGTTGAGCAATCCCTGCAACTCCAGCTCGATGATCCGTTCCACGTCGGCGATTTCCAGCGTGCGGAACAGGATGATGTCGTCGATGCGGTTCAGGAACTCCGGGGCGAAGGTCTGCTCCAGCGCCTTGCGGTATTCGCTCTGGGGCGTCCGGTCGGCCACGGCGCTCTTCGAAGTGGTGCTGTAACCCACATGCACCGATTTCTGGATCACGGCCCGCGAACCCACGTTCGAGGTCATGATGATGATCGTGTTGCGGAAATCGACCCTGCGTCCCGAGCCGTCGGTGAGGTGCCCCTCGTCGAAGATCTGCAACATGGTGTTGAAGACCTCGGGATGGGCCTTTTCGATCTCGTCGAAGAGCACCACGGCGTAGGGCTGACGACGCACGGCCTCCGTTAACTGGCCTCCTTCGCCGTAACCGACGTATCCGGGGGGCGAGCCGATCAGGCGCGCCACGTTGTGTTTCTCGCTGTATTCGCTCATGTCGATCCGGATCAGTCCGCGGTGTTCGTCGAACAGCCATTTCGACACCTCCTTGGCCAGCAGCGTCTTGCCGACGCCCGTGGGCCCGACGAAGAGGAAGACGCCGATGGGGCGGTTCTCGTCTTTCAGACCCGCGCGGGAGCGCCGGATCGTGCGCGAGATCTTCTCCACGGCCTCCTGCTGTCCCACGACGCGCTTGGCGAGGTGTTCGCGCAGGGTTTGCAGACGGATCATCTCGCCGTCCGAGACGCGCTCCGCAGGGATGCCCGTCATGGCGGTAATCACCTCCTGGATATGCCTTGCGGTGATCTCCACGGGATTGCTTTCGAGCGAGCGCTTCCATTCGGCGCGGCTCTCGCCCAGCTTCGAGCGCAGCGCGATTTCCCGCATGCGCGCCGAGGCGGCCTTCTCGTAGACCAGCGCCTCGACCGCTTCGCGGCGTTCGCGTTTGGCGTCGCTGAGCGCCGTCTTCATGGCCCGCAGCTCCTCCGGTTCGCGTGCCGATTGCAGGTGCGCCCGCGAGCCGGCCTCGTCCAGCGCGTCGATGGCCTTGTCGGGGAAATAGCGGTCGGTGACGTAACGCCCGGTGAGCGTCACGCAGGCCTGCAACGCCTCCTCGGTGTAGTGCACCTTGTGGTGGCGCTCGTAGTGGGGCGCGATGTTGCGCAGGATCTGGAGCGTCTGCTCGGGTGTCGTCGGCTCG
>OLWA01003784.1_pt1 | contig 10970 bp, 8 predicted proteins | sample 1673251 | NCBI WGS metagenome assembly OLWA01 (sample SAMEA3178937, study PRJEB25190) | human gut metagenome | biome: human gut; feature: human-associated habitat; material: faeces | place: Austria | collected 2013
ATAAAGGCGGTAGCCGTATGCCCGGACGGAAAGGAATGGTTATTAGAGCCATCGGGACGCATCACTTTGGAAGTTGTCTTCAACGAATTAACCGCCGCAGCCATGAGAACCACCGAAAAAGCGTCCGAGGCAAGCATTCTTCCCCACGAGCTACGCCCTTCTACACCTCCCGCTTTCATTCCGAGCATAACGGCAGCTGGAAGGTATTGCAGATAATCATCGTACCGCTTTCTGAATACAGGCAAGTATTCATTCCGCAGGCTACGAAAATGCTTATCTTTATTCTTAACCAGCAACCCTCCGGCAATAAGCGGCACACCGATATAAGTCATCTGGTAAATTCTTGATCCTGTTGCTTTATCCACTGTCTGCCGAAAAGAATTTGACTTTGTTAATGATACGCCAGAGTGTATAAGTTGTATAGGCGGAATACTATCTGATGCTTGCAGCATGTCGGATATACCGCATAAAAGAAGCAGGATAAACAACCTCATGCTCTCAACATTTGTACGATAAAACGATGCAGTCCTTCCTTGTATTCATACCTTATGGTCCATCCATGAGAATCGCAAATCGCTTTCACGATAGCCAACCCCAAACCGTTACCTTTTACCTTTTCGGAAGTGCGGTTGAAGCGACGGAACAACAGTTCTGTATTTAATTCGCCTTCCGATGAAGTGTTGGAAACGGTAAGGCAATCTGAACGAAGGGAAACGAATATTTCCCCATCCGGTGTGTTATGACGCACGGCATTCACAACCAGATTATTAATCAGACTCTCAACCAATGTCCGGTTCGCACGAGTAAAAACAGGTGTTTCCGGAATCTGTTTATGCACCGTTATCCCACCGGTCAGTTTATCCAGTAGAGGCAGTATCTCGTTTAGTATCTGCGCGAGGTCTATTACTTTGGTTTGCAGATATTGTCGGTTCTCTATCTTGACAAGCAGCAGCAGGCTCTTATTCAGGCGGGAAAGTCGCCGGGACGAATCATATATATTCTGCACGATGTGCGCCTGCTCCTCGGTTAATTCTCCCAATTGCATCAATGAATCCAGTTGGCTCTGAATCACTGCCAGCGGAGTTTGCAATTCATGCGAGGCATTCTCGGTGAACTCTTTTTGCATCTGGTAAGTGTGAAGACTGTTTTTCATCAGCTGGGTAAGCGTCACGTTCAGACGGGTAAATTCTTTCACGTCATTGGGGGTGAATTCGGGTATCTCACCCCCTTCCAGTGAAAAGCGTTCCAAGCGGGCCAGTGTGTCTTCAAACGGAATCCACAAGCGTCTCGTTATGAAACGAACCATCAGTATCAGCGAGACAGCTAGCACGCAGAAGATAAATATGAACTGCATCATGATACCGAACATCACGTGATGCTCCGCCAAACTATGGTTCATGTAATAGTGCTTCGTCAGAAAGTAAAAGACGGGGAGGAAGAGCACCAACAGGGCAACCACACAATACGTAAATTGCGTAAGACTTTTACGCATCAGGCATTTCATTCGTTCCATTTGTAACCTATTCCATAAAGATTTTTAATACAGTTCTTACAACCGGCATGAGCAAGTTTTGCTTTCAGATTTTTGATATGCGCATAAATAAAATCCTGATTGTCGAGCATATCCGCCATATCACCACTCAGGTGTTCGGCAAGGGCGCTTTTGGTAATCACCTGGTTACGATTGCTGATAAAGAAGAGCAGTAGCTCGTATTCGGATTTGGTAAGCACGATGGATTGTCCGTTCACTTTCACTTCCTTACTTAAAAGATCAATGGTAATGGATTGACTGGTTAGCAGGTTATTGCCCGAAAAATGTCGTCCACGGATAACAGAGTACACTCTGACACTGAGTTCTGACAGGTGGAAAGGCTTGGGCAGATAATCGTCCGCCCCGATTTTGATACCATTGATCTTATCGTCCAGCGAATCTTTGGCAGAGACGATGACAACACCCGTCGGATTCGTTTTCTGTTTGATAACTTGCAGGATATCCAGTCCGTTACCACCCGGTAGCATCAGGTCGAGCAGAATGCAATCATAGTCATAGAGCGTCACTTTCTCTATGGCATCATCAAACGTATATGCCTGTTCGCACCGGTAATCCTCTTTAGAGAGGTAGTTGGCTATATTTTGAGACAAGGTGCGTTCGTCTTCGATAATTAATAGTTTCATAAAGATGTAATTAATCAATTGAATGAAATTTATTTCGTATCCAGCCCGGTAACAGGCTGATTCCGGCAAATAGATAGAGATAAAAGGTTATTATCCGCCAGCAACAAGTGATGAGAAAGACGACTCCTGCCGTGCCCACCAAGTCGTTGTAACAGGTGGAGAACAGATATTCGCTCACTCCACTTCCCCCTGGTGTGGGGCTGATTGTCATCACAATCCACAAGATAAACTGCCTGGCAAAAACGAGTGGCTGTTCACCCAAAGGGATAAACGGCAGGAACAACGCGCAAACCACTAGAAAACGCGACGACCAGGCAGCCAATGTAGCAATCCCGGCTTTCATCCAAAAAAGGAGTGACCAGTCAGCCATTTGTCTCGAACTGAGCTGCAAATTCTTGGTAAACTCTTCCGCTTTACTTGTCCAACGGTTCAATAATGGCATGCGGAACAACCGGTAAATAATTCCACCTATTACTTGGGGACGCTTGAAAAGAGCCGCATAAAGTACAATAGTCCAGGCTATGATCAACAGATAAATAATTGCAAATGTAATATGCAATCCCGTAATTCCTACGGATGTACCGAATAATTTTTCTTCGGGGAAGATTAAAAAAAGCAAAGGACAAACAACTACCAGACAAAGCTCATCCAGAAACAAAGTAGACATCATTACTGCGGTTCCTTTACCTGCCGGAACGCCTTCCGCTTTCAAAAACAAAACGATCAACCCCGAACCGCCTACCGCTGAAGGGGTAATTGCGGAAGTAAATTCACACAATAAATTTGTGTGAAAAGCCTGTCGCCAGGATAGTTTGTCCGGTCCACACATCAACCGGAACCGCCACATCATACTCAAATCTCTCATCACTATAAAGTGAAAAGCCAGTATAATACATGCTCCTTCCACCCATGTAAACCGGAATTTCCCCCATGCTTCCGAATAAAACTCCTGATAGAATAATATACCCGTCACGGCAATGCCTATCAGCAAAGGAATCATGAGCCGAAAAACGCGGAGCGATCCCCGTTGTTTCTTAGTCATCATATCGACTGCCGTATTTTCTATTTCCATTGGTGATAGCGATGTATGATGTGCGTATATCTGTCGAGTACTTCATCCATGATGTCGCTCCATGAACGGGAGATGGATTGTGAAGCGGCAAGTCCCACCTGCCGGATTTGCTCCGGGTGATCCGTCAGGTTACGGATAAGTAAGGCAAAATCTTGCGTATTATCAGCCGAAAGGAACCCATTCTCTCCATGCCGGATAATCTCCGCAGAGGTGGAGCCTTGCAACAGAACGGAAGGTGTTTGCATCGCGGCCGCTTCACGTATCACAAGCGGAGCATTGTCATAGAAAGAGGGAAACAGGAAAAGATCTGCTGCCGCATAATAACTTTTCAAACGGTTACGGTCTGTGATGGAACCGACAAATACAATACGGGAAGCGAGTCCGAGCTTCTCTACCAGTTGTTTTATTTCCTTTTCAGCATATCCCGTGCCGATAAAAAACATGCGGAACGGTATATCCCTTAGTGTGGATAGCGCATTGAGCAGAAACGCAATATTCTTCTCCCAGATATGCTGCCCGACAAAGAGGAAAGTAAATTCATTGGCACGTAGTCCTAACCGGCGTCTGGCAAGCAGGCGGAATTGCTCCGGAGATTCTTCCACACGGAAATCACTTCCATTATCTACTACTTCGACCGGCCCCTTATAACCGTATTCACGCAGTGTTTCCTCCACGGCAGGCTGAGGTATCCAGACTTCATCGGCCATCTCGTAAAATCGGACAATGCGACGGATCATGTAATCTACCATGGATTGGTTGGGAATAATCCGTTCGAAATCGTCCCGAAACTTGGAATGGAAAGTGGCAACGAGTGGAATGTTTTGCCTTTGGGCAATCCGCTTGGCAAGTGTACCGGAAGAAAACGGGCAATGCGCATGAAGCAGTCCGAAAGGAGTTTGAGCCATTCGGCGGTTAAAAGGCCAGTCCACTTGCGGAATCCCAATACGATAAGGCTTCCTCATCGGAATGGGTAAAGAAGAATAACGGTAAACAGGATAGGGTTGACTATCCTGACAATGTGGTGATTTAGTAGTGATAACGCATACATTTCCTGTTTTCCGGTGGAGCCAGTGGGCATAGTTCATCACAGCGACCGAAACTCCATCCATAATAGGTGGAAAACAATCATTAAAAATACCGATCAGAGACGGGGCATTTGTTTCTTGTTGTAGATTATCAAGTTTGTTCATATATCAATTATTAGTGTTCTATAAACGATCAGAATGAGAATCGAAGTGCTACCCGGAAACCACTTTTTTGGATACCCGGACCATTCAGGTAGGTCAGCCTTCGATAATAATCGATGCGTAATATCTTGAAGATATTGTCCAGTCCGATACTGGCTTCCATATAGGGCGTTTTACCAAGCGGTCTTGTCCCTTCGGGAAGCATAAACAATCCTGGAGTAAGCGCCGGATTATTCTTATCAGTCAATCCACCATAGATCATATTAAAGGAAACGACTTCCCTGAGCCGTAGCCAGTTAATGATAGGAATACGGTTCAATATCCATCCTTTCAAGTAATAAGTGGCATTAAACGACACATATTGATCTGCCACAAACTCCAACGCGTTCATCAAATGAAATGATTCCGGCTGGATGGTGATGGACTGGTTGGCATTCGGTAATATTAATAATGGGAAAGGAACTTTACTCCATACTTTTCCAGCCTTCGCCTGTACATCCAGTCTGCCGAACGAAGATAGCCAGATATGCTTTTCAGCACTGACCTCGGTATGGTGGTAATTATAGTCTCCACCCAGGACTCCCTTTATTCCTATTTGGTGGGATAGTTTGAATACCGGAGCGTCTTTGGAGAGATTGAAGGACGAACCTTTTCCCGCACGACCGTTGTAAAGGCGTTCTCCCGGAGCGAAACGGAGTTGCGTCCCTATTTCGGCAGTCGTAAAATCTTTTAAAAGATGCAGATTACCAGCCGCATCCCGCTCCATATACCGGAGCGTTCCGGCAGCTTCACTATTCTGGTGAAGCATCCACGATTTCCAGGTAAGCCCGTTTAACCACTCCTTTTCATATTGCAGTACGCTTTTGCGGATATACTGCATTTTGGTTATCGGTTCACCTACCTTCCAAGCAAGAAACAGGTTATCTTTACTCGTAAAAAGAAAGTCCTGTCCGGGAGTATAGAGATCGTACTCATGCATAAATGACAGGTTATTGAGCGGGCTTTCTCCTTCAAAATAGAGTTTCTTATTAAAGCTATGAGTCAGTTTGAGGTTGTATTTTGGTTTCCGGTCTTTGAAACCGTATGCCAGATAACCACTGGCGAACCAATACGGGTTGAGATTAGCGGTTGTCATTCCTCCCGCACGTAGGCGCAGTCCTTCTATACGGTTTGCACTAATGGTGTTATACATGGGGCCGAAATCGAACTTTGTCTTTTTCTTATCACCATTCGTCGGAATGTATCCGGTAATCAGTATCTCCGCGGTCTTTTTAATGGCATGAAAGACGGGTATCTTTCGCAGCCTCGCCAACAAATCTCCCACTGCGTCCTCTTTTTCTTTCAAAGGTATGGGACGATTGTGCTGCCAGAATATATCCGGTTGCTCAACAGCCTCCGGACTGACATGGACGGTTCCCAACAATCCGAAAACGGAATCGGCTTTCTGTACCTGGAAATCGTATTTGTCGTAATTCCGCAGATGGTGGGCATGTAGTTTCTGTACGCCTTTCACTATATAGAAATTAATAAAGGTATTCTCCTTACTGACTATCCAGGTGCTATCAGGCATTTGCTTGAATTCTTGTTCTATACGCAGTTTGTCCACCCAATTCAGATTGATATCAGTAGGAGTATTCAGCAGTACCTTTTTTATGGAATAACGGCCATCTTGTGTGATGTAGAGATGTCCGGTAAAACCATAGCTCTGACGGTTCACGGGTACAAAAGCCAAGTCGATGCAGGGATCGCCGGCCACATCGAGCGTATCCATTATATAATACTGATAGTAGCTCACGGCTTGTGTAGAAGATAGCGGACTGACGAAACGATTTAGCAAAATAGGGATGTTATTATCGAATATATTGACCGTTTTGAATATCTCTTCCAGATTGGAAGTAATCCCTACACCGTCATCCACCCCGTAGTCAATACCTTGCATACGTTTGGCCTTTACGAGCGTCTTTGCCACTTTGGGACTTTTCCGGTAATATACATCCGACAGCTTCTCACGAACGGAGACGGTCAGGATCGGTTTCCCGTTGAACGCCGAGGTATCCACATAATTCTGGATAAATTTGAACTTCCGGAGCATTTTGTTCTTATCCAGATTGGGGTTGAAGTCATCCAGCGATAAAACCAACTTCTCATAAACCTCGGCTTGATATTTGTCTTTAGACTCAATACGATTTTCATCCTTATGCTCGATTACTTTTTTGATTAATTCCACTGCCGGATTATCTTTACGACGGTATTTTTCCCTCTTAGGTTTCACCACGACTTCGGATAGTTGGAACACGGCAGGTTGGAGCAGCAATTCCAGTCCTTCATTCTTTTGTCCTGCTTTTAAAGAGATTGTTTTTGGATTATATTCCAGAGAAGATGCGGAGAGTTTCAAATGTTTTCCTTTATGTTGTAGAGTGAATCTTCCGTTTTCATCGGTTAGCATTCCTATTGTAGTACCTTCAAAATACACGGAAACAAAAGGCAAAGGTTCACCGGAAATGGAATCTTTTACCATACCGGACACCGAGGTTACGTTTTGAGCATGTACCGTAGAAAGAGCAGACGCGGCTGTATGAAACAGGGACAGAAGCATAAAATATCTGATTGTTATCTTCATATCTTCTTTACTGATGTTTCTGATTCAATTAATTCGCAAACCTGTTGATATTCACCGATAAACTCCTTCATCATCTCTTTGACTGTAACGATACGCTCGACTCTGAAAGCATTTGAACCGGCAAAAGCAAATCCTTTTTCAAAGTTTCCTTTATAAGCATGATACAAAGCGAGTGCAATACAATAAGGGCTCGTTTTACTGTCGCAAGTCCTGATGCAATGAAACGGACAACACCCGGGATGTTCCGTACCGCCCTCCACTCTCTGTAAAAAGGGAGTGCGAATAGCCCGCCCAGGCATTCCTACTGGACTTTTAATAATCTCGAGATCTTGTTGCCGGGAACTGACATACAATCTTTTAAAAGCATCGGTTGCATCACATTCGGTGGTTGCAACAAAGCGGGTTCCCATCTGAATGCCGGAGGCTCCCAGTTCCAACATGCGGTACATGTCTTCTCCCGTATAGATACCTCCGGCTGCTATGACAGGAATGTTTTTGTGATACATTTCCTCAAAAACAGAAATTTCAGCTATCACCAAAGGCAATTGGGCTTCCAATGAAAAAGTCGCATCTTCCAACTGAGACTCTTTATATCCCAGATGGCCGCCTGCTTTCGGGCCTTCAAGCACTATCGCATCGGGAAGATACCGATAGGTAGTTATCCATTTCTGACAAATCAATTTCGCGGCCCGGGCAGAAGATACAATAGGTACTAATTTAGTGGAACAATCCTCCGTAAGAAAAGAGGGCAAGTCTAACGGGAGTCCGGCTCCACAGAATATAATATCCACTTTTTCAGCTATACTGGTTTTTACCAGTTCTACGAAGTTGGTAAGTGCCACCATGATATTCACGCCGATGATACCGTTCGACTTTTCCCGTGCCTTGCGTATCTCTTCTGTCAGACCACGGTTTCCGGCTTCCACAAAACTATCGGATGACTTGGCATATAAAAGACTAAGTCCGGTAGCGGAAATAACTCCGATGCCACCTTCGTTGGCTACTGCCGCAGCCAAGCCCGATAAAGAGACACCGACTCCCATTCCTCCCTGAATAATAGGAAGGCGGGGCATTAAATTACCTATTTGCAATGTTCTCATTGAGTGTTTTTTTATTCTTTTTGTCCTTTATGTAGAAATCTGGGGGCGAAAGTAGAGAGGGATTTTGTAGACAATTTGAATTTTACAAAGGGGAGAGAGCATGCAGAATTCTTTTATTATATGATAACATACATTTGAAGAAAATGACTACTTATTAATATGGATAGATTTCAACTTGAAATAGCATTCTGGAACATTATTATCTTCTAATTAATCCAGTCGGCACAGCCAGCCCCGAATCTTGCCGTATTTCAGTTCTCTTTTTCCCCATATAGCCATTTCCTCATTTTATCACCCTGTCAATGACTTCACCTTGCCGTAGTTCAGGGTGCGAAGCTACGGCAAGGGCCCCTAAAAATCTGCAAGCCCGCTTCGCGCCCTACGGGTTTTGGCGAAAATTTTTCAATCCGTCCAGCAGGGCGGTTGAAAATTTTTCACCAAAAGCCTTGCATATTTTCTCCCCGTCCGTATCTGCCCCCTGAAACGAGCAAGGTGAAGCCACCGACAAGGCATAAAAAAAAAGTCAATGTTATGAAAAAGAGAACTGAAATACAGCAAGATTTGAAACGAGGCTTCGGCTCCGCTCCAACTGGCATAAAAAAATGGGTGAAGTGGCTGGCGGTCGGCTTCGTGGTGTATGTGGCGATGCGTTTTGTGTGTGCCTTTGTGGGTGGTTTGTTGCCCATGTTGGGAGTTTTGGCGGTGGTGGTCTTCCTCATCCGTGCCGTGTGGCGCATCCTTTCCGTTTTCGTTTCCCTTTGCGTGCTTGCTCTTTTGCTCATTCTTTTTTGCGTGATACTCTGACTGATTATTAATCCCTTTAAAATTCAATCATTATGACTAAAGTACATTTATTAGGAGCTAACAGAAGCTATGACAGAGACATTCAGACTGTTTCAGTCAATCAAATTGTTGTGTTGGAAGGCTACGCAGGTGGCAGTTATGTAGTCTATGACGTCACCCGTAACCAACGTGGATTTACCTATCATCTTGTACATACAAGAACCTACGACTTCAACACATCCGACCTTATCCGCCCTTTATCTGAAAAGTTCGGAATAGGTATCTATTACGACAGTGAGAACCCGACGTTTTTAGATCCGTTGGAAACGGCTGCTTTACTCACTAAGGCGAAAAAGAAGAAAGCCGAAGAGGAACGGAAAGCGAAGGAAGAACGGGATGAACATGAACGTATCTCGAAAATCGGTGCGGCACGGTTGCGCCCCCTTATTCCATCAGATGCAAAAGCCGTTATTATCGGAGAATTACGGGTAAGTGAATGCGACAGTTATACCGATTACTATGATTATCGGACAGAACGAACCGTCATTTTAGGTTTCTCCAAACATACACGCAACCTCTTTGCAGAGATGCGCAAATGTGCTGCCAATTTTGAGGGAACGTCCCATTTAGCGGAATATAACGCAGACTTCGAACACCGTGAGAATTACAGCATGGGGGACGGCATGTATTTAGGCAGGAACAAGTACAGTGGTTGGACGATCAATAAAGAGCCGATTTACAGCCTTGAAAAGTTCCTTGAACGGTTTGCATACACCGCAGGGGATGAAGCAAGTATTTGTTTGAAAACACCGCAAAACCAAACAGACACGGCAGAACAGCCGACAGCATCCGCAGACCTTTCAGCCCTCAATCTTGAAATTGTGGAATACAGCGAAAAGGCGATAGCCGTATTCGGTGACACCAAACCGATAAAAGGCATTCTGAAAGACTTGAACGGTCTGTTCCGTGCGAACCTTACCTACAACGGAGAAAGGCGTGCAGGGTGGATATATAGCAAGAAGCAGGAAACGAAAGTAAGGGAAGCACTTGCAACGTGCATTCGTGTATGACAGTATTAACGGCAGGGCGGAACAAAATCCGCCCCACTTATCAGACAATCAAATTATCATATTTAAAACTTATCATTATGAAGACGAACAAAAAAGTACAGAAGAACAACGTACAGAAATCAGAGAAAGAAACAGCAGTAAAAGTAACCGCTTTGGCAATCATTCCAAAGCCGATAATATTACTTTCACCGCAGAACGTGCCCACGGCTACCGAAGTGACGGAAACACCCGAAACGGCAACCATTCCGACCATAACGGAAGAAGCACCGCAGCAAGCCACATTCAAAACACCGCTTGCAACGGCCACAGCCGAAACCGACCTTGATATTACCACCGTGCATCCGAGCGCAGACAACCACCGCAAGACGTTCAATGACGCATCTTTGCAGGAACTTGCGGAAAGTATTCGGGAAGTGGGCGTTTTGCAAGCTATCGCAGTACGCCCACACACGGCAGGAGGTTACGAAATCATTTACGGAGAACGCCGTTACCGTGCCTCACTACTTGCAGGAGCAAAGACGATAAAGGCAACTATCTATAATAATATAACAGATGATGAAGCGGAAGATATGTCACTGAGTGAAAATTTGCAGCGTGAGGAAGTACGCCCCACCGAAGAAGCGAAAGCCTTCAAACGCTTGCTTGAAAAGGGCAGGTATGATATGTATTCACTTGTCAGCCGTTTCGGACGAAGCGAGAAATATATCTATACCCGTCTGAAACTGAACGAACTGTATCAGCCTATCGGTGAACTGTTGGACAATGAAACAATCACTATCAGCGTAGCCGAGGAAATAAGCACCTATGAACCCAATATCCAAAAGGACGTTTACGAGAAGCACCTCAAAGAGGGTAACGGTGAGGACTGGACGGGATATACACTGCATCTCTTCAAAAGGTACTTTGAGAAATACTATACCACCGACCTTGAACAATACAAGTTCGACAAGACGGAATGCAAGG
>OLWA01003785.1_pt1 | contig 10969 bp, 8 predicted proteins | sample 1673251 | NCBI WGS metagenome assembly OLWA01 (sample SAMEA3178937, study PRJEB25190) | human gut metagenome | biome: human gut; feature: human-associated habitat; material: faeces | place: Austria | collected 2013
GCAGATAAAACGGCGTATGGATATGTTAAAAACTATTTTGAAGAACGTGGACAGCATAAGCGGAATGAGGAGATTGAGCGAATCATTGAGGGCTGCGTAGGAATCCGCCGTTCGACCGGACAGCATCCGGGTGGAATCATTGTACTTCCGTTTGGATGGGAAATATACACGTTTACACCGGTGCAGCATCCGGCAAATGATCAGAATACACCGATTATTACGACGCATTTTGATTACCATTCTATCGATCATAACTTATTGAAACTTGACATACTCGGACACGACGATCCGACCATGATCCGTATGCTCGAAGATCTGACAGGAATTGATGCAAAAACGATTTCCCTGGACAATCAGGAGGTTTTGTCATTATTTGCAAATACTTCAGCACTTGGAGTTACACCGGAAGAGTTGATGGGATGTGATCTGGGAAGCCTCGGTATTCCGGAATTTGGAACAGATTTCGTTATGCAGATGCTTCGCGACACGAAACCAAAGAACTTTTCGGAGCTGGTACGTATTTCCGGATTGTCACATGGTACAGACGTTTGGCTGAACAATGCCCAGTATTTTATTAAGGAAGGAAATTGTACACTTTCTACCGCCATTTGTACCCGTGATGATATTATGACCTATCTGATACATACCGGAGTTGAAAATGGACTTGCCTTTAAGATCATGGAAAGTGTCCGTAAAGGAAAAGGTCTTACGGAAGATATGGAAAAGGCGATGCGCGAAGCCGGTGTCGAGGACTGGTATATCGAATCCTGTAAACGAATCAAATACATGTTCCCAAAAGCACATGCTGTTGCCTATGTCATGATGGCATTTCGTATCGCGTATTTCAAAGTATTTTATCCGCTTGCTTATTACGCGGCCTTTTTCAGTATTCGTGCGAAGGCGTTTGATTATCAGCTGATGTGCCAGGGCAGGGAAAAACTGGAAAGCACAATGCGTGATTACAAGAAACGTTATAATGAATTATCCAAAAAAGAACAGGATAGTTATAATGATATGAAGATTGTACAGGAGATGTATGCGAGAGGTTTTGAATTTATGCCAATCGATATCTTCCGTGCGAAAGCCAATCATTTTCAGGTTGTTGATGGAAAATTGATGCCGGCACTCAGTACGATTGACGGAATGGGTGGAAAGGCGGCCGAAGGAGTCGTCGAAGCGGCAAAACACGGACCGTTTTCTTCCCGTGAGAATTTCAAATTACGTGCAAAAATTTCCGGAACTGTTGTGGAAAAAATGGCGGAGATGGGAATTTTGGGAGATCTTCCGGAGACAGACCAGATGTCGTTGCTGGATTTTATGGCGTAATTTTCACTGTAATAAAAAATGTATTTTATAAAAGAGTTCTGTTTACATGGACGCTCGCGCTATAATAAGTGCGCAGCGGTATGGACACTGAAAATACCAGTGTCTCATACCGGCGTACTTATAATCCATGTGTCGCAGAACTCTTTTACAAAATACCAATATTATTCCAGTGAAAATATCATAAAGGTATAATCAGTAATTGGTTTAATATTAGCACCATAACAAAATAGCATTAGCTATTATGTTATAGGTAATACCGAACCTATTAATACAAACGGAATAGTCCGATGACAATACCGAGGATTTGTACGTGGTCTACGTAGATCGGATCCATGGTATCGTTTTCCGGCTGGAGACGGTAGCGGCCGTCTTCTTTGTAGTAGGTTTTTACGGTGGCGGAGTCGTCGACAAGGGCGACAACGATATCTCCGTTTTTGGCAGTGGAGGCTTCGCGGACGATGACTTTATCGCCATCGTGAATGCCGATATTGATCATACTTTCGCCGCGTACATTGAGCATAAATAAATTTCCGCTAGGCAGTTCATCTGCCAGAATAGGAAAATATCCGCTGATATTTTGTTCGGCGAAGATTGGCTGGCCGGCTGCGACGTCGCCAATGATCGGAATGTTTCTCATTTCTTTTCGTGTGATATTGAAATTGTCATCGACGATCTCGATTGCACGTGGTTTGGTAGGGTCTCTTCGGATATATCCATTCTTTTCCAGTGTTTCCAGGTGTGAATGAACGGAAGAAGTGGATTTTAAATGTACCGCATTACAGATTTCACGGACTGCCGGCGGGTAGCCTTTGCTTAAAATTTCTTCCTTAATATATTCAAGAATTTCGCTTTGTTTTGCAGAGATACGACCATTTCCCATATGATTTGTCCTTCCTTTCCTATCATGCTGAATGATAAATGCAAACAATTGTTTGTATTTATAGTAACACAGTTTAAAACGATTGTCAAACGTTTGTTCTGATAAATGCAAAATTCTTTAAATTTTATGTGGACAAATTTTTGTTCTATGGTTATAATTAGAAAGGTAGTACTTTTGAACATAATGCGTAAGGAGAATGAGAAAAATGAGTGAAGGTAAAGGAACGAATTTTTTCGATAAATTGAAAACGGATAAGAAATTTCGATTTGAGTTTATTATGGCGATATGGTCTGGTATCGTGGGGATTGCCCTCGTGATCGGACTGGTTTTTGTAGGAAAGACGTTTTTCTTTGGAAAGAAAGTGGTTGACAGCGGAGATCTCGAGGACAAACCGGCTGTTGTGACCGAGCAGGCTGTGGATGCCGAAGAGACCCCGGCACCATATGATTCTGCGATTGTCAGTGAAAATGAAGAAGATTTTCAGGATGACGAGGAAGACGTGGATGATGATCTGAAGGATGCAAAGGTGGCTTATGCGACGACCGTTGTTAATCTTCGAAGTGAGGCTGCTTTGACGGCAGACGTGATTGCCAAGATTCAGACAGGAGATAAAGTGACGATTCTAGAATATGGAAAAGAGTGGACCAAAGTGGAAATAAATGGGACTCAGGGGTATGTCAGTACGATTTATCTGAGTACGAAGAAACCGGCAGAAGAGCCGACTGCGACACCGGCACCTAGAACAACTTCTGCACCAAGGGCTACAGAAACTCCAAAACCGACAAAGCGTCCGAAACCGACAAAGCGTCCGAAAGCGACAAAGAAACCAAAAGCGACAAGAACTCCTGCGACTCATATCCCATCACATACGCCGCAGGAAACCCAGGCACCGCTGGAGACCGTAGCACCGGAACCAACGAAAGTGCCGGACCCAACAAAGGCACCGGAGCCTACAAAAGCGCCAGAACCAACGAAGGCACCGGAACCAACGAAAGCACCGGAGCCGGAAAAAACACCAGATCAGACTTCCGCACAGGAAGGCTAAAAAAGGAGACGACCAATGGAAGAACAGCTTACCCCCATGATGCAGAAGTATCTTGAGACAAAGAATGAGTACAAAGATTGTATCCTGTTTTACCGTCTGGGTGATTTCTATGAAATGTTTTTTGAAGATGCGAAATGTGCATCAAAAGAATTGGAATTAACTCTTACCGGAAAGAGTTGCGGATTAAAAGAAAGGGCACCCATGTGTGGTGTCCCCTTTCATTCTGCAGAAGGATATATTACCCGCCTGGTTTCCAAAGGATATAAAGTGGCAATATGCGAACAGGTGGAAGACCCGAAATTGGCAAAGGGACTTGTGAAAAGAGAAGTTGTGCGGATCGTTACACCGGGAACTAACTGTAATCTGGAAGCGTTGGACGAATCCAAGAACAATTATCTGATGGGCGTTGTTGCGATGGATGATCTGTTTGGAATTTCTGTTGTAGATGTGACGACCGGAGAGTATCGTCTGACCGAAGTAGACGGTCTGGGAAAACTTCTTGATGAAATCAATAAATTTATGCCAAGTGAACTCATTTGCAATGAGTCTTTTTATATTAGTGGAGTCGATGTTGAAGATTTGAAAGAGAGGCTTGGAATCTCTATCTCCTCTCTGGCACCGCATTATTTTGATCAAGAATGCTGTAAAAAATCACTGTGCCGTCACTTTTCTGTTCAGACACTGGATGGACTGGGATTGGCAGATTATTCGGTAGGAATTACGGCGGCAGGTGCGGTTATGGAGTACCTTGAAGAGACGCAGAAGACTTCACTTGCCCATATTTTGGAACTGATTCCGTATAAAGTGGGAAAATATATGCTGTTAGACCGCAATACCCGCCGAAATCTGGAACTTGTAGAGACACTTCGGGAAAAGAAAAAAAGAGGCTCTCTTTTGTGGGTTCTTGACCGGACGCGGACAGCGATGGGAGCGCGAAAACTCCGCAGTACGCTGGAACAGCCGTTTATTCAAAAAGAAGAGATTTTAAAACGCTTTGATGCGATTGATGAATTAAATGCAAATATGATCACGCGGGAGGAACTCAGAGAATATCTGAATCCGATTTACGATCTTGAGAGACTGCTTAGTAAGATCAGTTATAAGTCAGCGAACCCAAGAGATTTTATTGCATTAAAAAGTTCGTTGGAGATGCTGCCACCGATCCGCTTTTTGTGTTCCAATTTTAAAAGCCGGTTATTTTCGGAAATTTTAGACGAATTAGATCCCTTAGAGGATATTTGCAAATTGGTTACCGATGCGATCACCGAAGAACCGCCGCTTGCTATGCACGACGGAGGGATTATTCGCGATGGTTATGATGAGCAGGTGGACAAACTCCGCAAAGCCAAATCTGAGGGGAAAGACTGGCTTCTCCAGTTGGAGGCCGAAGAGCGGGAAAAGACAGGAATAAAAAATCTAAAAGTGAAATACAATCGTGTATTTGGCTATTATTTGGATGTGACAAATTCTTATAAAGATCTTGTGCCGGCGGACTGGGTGCGCAAGCAGACACTTGCAAATTCGGAACGTTACACGACAGAAAAATTAAAAGAGTTGGAAGATGTCGTCCTTGGAGCGGAAGATAAATTGTATAATCTGGAATACCAGTTATTTTGTAATATACGAGACCATGTTTTTACGCAGGTTAATCGCATCCAGCGTACCGCGAAAGCGATTGCAATGTTAGACATGATGGCAAGTCTTGCGCTCGTGTCGGAAAAGAATAATTATGTGCGTCCGACCCTTAATGAGGAAGGAATTATCAATATCAAAGAAGGACGTCATCCGGTCATTGAACAGATGATTGACCACGATATGTTTATTTCAAATGGGACCTATCTCGATGAGGATTCTCACCGCGTTGTTATCATCACGGGACCGAATATGGCAGGAAAATCCACCTATATGCGTCAGACAGCGCTGATCACGTTGATGGCACAGATTGGATGTTTTGTTCCGGCCGCGTCGGCGGACCTTTCTGTGGTAGACCGTATTTTTACCCGTGTGGGCGCATCCGATGATCTGGCAAGCGGACAAAGTACATTTATGGTAGAAATGACAGAAGTTGCTAATATTTTACATAATGCAACAAAGGACAGTTTGATCATTTTAGATGAGATTGGGCGAGGAACGTCTACGTTTGATGGACTCAGCATTGCGTGGGCAGTGGTAGAACATATTGTAGATAAAAAGAATATTGGGGCGAAGACGTTATTTGCAACCCATTATCATGAACTTACGGAACTCGAAGGAAAGCTGGAAGGTGTTCAAAACTACTGTATTGCCGTAAAAGAAGATGGGGAAGATATTGTATTTCTGCGAAAAATCGTAAAAGGCGGTGCTGATAAAAGTTACGGTATTCAGGTGGCAAAACTTGCCGGTGTGCCGGAAAGTGTGCTGGTCCGTGCCAGAGAAATTGCGGAAGAACTCGAAGGCGGAGATAGTTTGTCGGTGATCCGTATTCCGGAGAAACAGGAGCAGGGGCAGGTGCCGGAGAAAAAGGCATCTTCCGGGATGAATCAGCTTTCTATTTTTGATACGGTGACGACATTCCATTCGGAGGATATTTTATTTGAATTGCGGGATATTGACCTTTCCCGTGTGACACCGATGGATGCGATGAATCTGGTATATAAATGGCAGAACGAATTAAAAGATAAATGGTAAGGAGTGTGATTGGATGATACAGCTTTTGGATCCATCTACGATCGATAAGATCGCGGCAGGGGAAGTTGTAGAGCGCCCTGCTGCCGTTGTAAAAGAACTTGTGGAAAATGCAATTGATGCAGGGGCGAATGCCATCACGGTAGAGATCAAGGAGGGTGGCATTTCCTTTATACGAATTACAGATAATGGATGCGGGATTGCCAGAGAAGAAATTCCCATGGCATTTACCCGCCACGCGACAAGCAAAATAAAAAATATTGAAGACCTTCTTACGATTCACAGTTTGGGATTTCGTGGGGAGGCTCTTTCTAGTGTAGCAGCTGTGGCGCAGGTGGAATTGATCACAAAACGCGAAGAGGATCTGATCGGATGCCGTTATGAGATTCATGGTGGCAAAGAGGTGGCAAATGAAGAAGTAGGATGCCCGGATGGCTCCACCTTTTTGATAAGGAATTTGTTTTACAATACACCGGTCCGAGCCAAATTTTTGAAAACAAAAACGACAGAAGGCGGTTATATCAGTGAAGTGATGCTTCATTTTACATTGTCGCATCCGGAAATCCGTTTCCGTTTTATCTGGGATGGGAAAACGAAGATACAGACTTCTGGAAACGGCAATGTGAAAGACAATATTTACCAGCAGTTTGGTTCGGATATCACAAAAGCAATCTTGCCGGTCTGCGTGGAAAAAGATGGGATGAAATTGGAAGGATTTGTAGGAAAGCCGGAGATTTCCAGAGGAACAAGAAACTTTATGTATTATTACATCAATGGCCGGTATATCAAAAGTCCGATCGTCACGAAAGCAATTGAGACTGCGTACGAAGGATTTACGATGACAAACCGCTTTCCGTTTGTGGTATTGTTTTTGACGATTGACAGTGCTTTTCTGGATGTCAATGTGCATCCGACGAAGATGGAAGTCCGCTTTATGAATCAGGAAGAAGTGTTTGAACTTTTTCAGAAAGAGATTCATCAGGTACTGCATGAGGCGACGCTGATTCCGAAAGTGGCACCGGGCAAAGAGGAAAAGAAACCGCTTTCTGCACAGATTCCGGGGCCGCCTGAAAATCCGATACCGGAACCGTTTGAGCGAAAACGCATGGAAGAGGAACCCCTTGCGGGGATAAATTGTAATGCTCGGCAAGAAGTACGGGAAGCTCATCCGCATCAAGTTACCGTCCCCTTACGGGGATAAGCTGTAATCCAACAACACCGTTGCAGAAGCCAACATTGCAGCGTTTCCGTCCCCTTACGGGGATAACCCTCTCAGTCACGGCTTACGCCGTGCCAGCTCCCCCGAAAGGGGGAGCTTTTGCAGCTGCCGTTACCCTGTACTAAGCTCTCCCTTCGGGAGAGCTGGCGCGTAGCGCCTGAGAGGGTTTTGCGGGGATAAGTTGTAATTTATGCTTACTTTTGTCAATCGTTTCGCAGTTGATTGTTACCGTCCCCTTGCGGGGATAAGTTGTAATATAAAAAGGAGATAAAATATATGTTTAGCTTTAAGTTTCCGTCCCCTTGCGGGGATAAGTTGTAATGAAATTACCATGAAGAAGATCAACATCAGCAACAAGTTTCCGTCCCCTTACGGGGATGAGTTGTAATGCCGTCAAGGCGACTCCCAAGGCGATGATCCTGCTGTTTCCGTCCCCTCACGGGGATAAGTTGTAATGTTAAGGAAACAGTTATTGATGACGAATGATTAAAGTTTCCGTCCCCTTGCGGGGATAAGTTGTAATCTCCCGCACTTGCTATGATGTTGGCAAAGGCCAGTTACCGTCCCCTTGCGGGGATAAGTTGTAATAGACCACTACTGTCGCGAACGTTAGTGGGAAGGTGTTACCGTCCCCTTGCGGGGGATAAGTTGTAATATTCAACTTGATGTCCACGGTGTCTGTTGCAGCTCGGTTTCCGTCCCCTTGCGGGGATAAGTTGTAATGTTGCGAGTGGCTATGCCGTCGGCGCTACCTGCACGTTTCCGTCCCCTTGCGGGGATAAGTTGTAATGCAACGTACCTACACTCTCGCAAGAGTGGATGAAAGTTTCCGTCCCCTTGCGGGGATAAGTTGTAATAGCAAACTTCACTGGAAAAGCGCGAAAAATATGCGCAAAACAGGGAAGAACGCATAATACAAAACTATTATACCTCTTTTTGCCGCAAAAGAAAAGGACGTTTTCAGGAAAAAGGCCGGATTCCGGGGTGCGAAGCGGAAAGCCCGGCGGGCGCAAAATGCCCGCAGCGCACAAAACCCGCCCGGCGGGGCAGAAGGTGCTCCGGCAGGGCGGGTTTTTTTGGTACTGCTTTGGGCGGTTTACAGGATGCGCACCCGGATGACGGCGGGGATGCTGCTCAGCTTCTCGCTCAGGCGGGCGTCCACGGCACCGGTGGCATCCAGCATGGTGTAGGCCATGTTCTTTTTGCTCTTGTTCACCATGTTTTCGATGTTCAGGCCGGCCTCGGTGGTCAGGGCGGTGATCTGGCTGATCATGCCCGGCTCATTCTTGTGGATGATGCAGATGCGTTTGCCGCCAGCGCGGGGCTGGTGCACCTCCGGCAGGTTGACCGAGTGGGTAATGTTGCCGTTGCGCAGGTAATCGCTCAGCTCCTGTGCTGCCATGATGGCGCAGTTGTCCTCGGCTTCCGGGGTGGAAGCGCCAAGGTGCGGGGTGCACACGATGCCGGGACGGCCGAGAATGGCCTCGGAGGGGAAGTCGGTCATGTAGCCGGACACCTTGCCGTTGTCCATGGCTTCCAGCAGAGCGGCGGTGTTCACCAGCTCGCCGCGGGCGTAGTTCAAAATCTTGACCCCGTCCTTGCACAAAGCAAGGGTCTGGGCGTTGATGGTGTCCTTGGTGGTGGGCAGGTAGGGCACATGGATGGTGATGTAGTCGCACAGGGGCAGCATATCGTTCAGGTTTACGCAGTGGTGCACCTGACTGCTCAGGTTCCATGCGGCTTCAATGGAGATGTAGGGGTCGTAGCCGTAGACCTCCATGCCCAGCTCGATGGCGCAGTTTGCCACCCGGGAGCCGATGGCACCCAGACCGATGACGCCAAGGGTCTTGCCCTTGATCTCGTTGCCCACGAACTGCTTTTTGCCCTTTTCCACGCTCTTGGCCATGGCGGGGTCACCGGCCAGACCCTGACACCACTGGGCGGCGGCAGCCACGTTGCGGCTGCCCGCAATGAGCATACCGATGACCAGCTCTGCCACGGCGTTGGCGTTGGCACCCGGGGTGTTGAACACCACAATGCCCTGCTCGCTGCAGCGCTCCAGCGGGATGTTGTTCACACCCGCACCGGCGCGGGCGATGGCCAGCAGATTGTTGTTAAAGGTGGTGTTCAAAAGGTCGGCGCTGCGCACCAGAATGCCGTCCGGCGCATCGGCATCCACCGTGACATCGAACTGGTTCTTGGGCAGCTTTGCCAGCCCCACCGGGCTGATGGCGTTGAGCGTTTTGATGGTGTACATATCTGAAACCCCTCTTTATGCATTCTCTTTGCGGAACTTCTCCATGAAGTCCACCAGCTTGTCCACGCCCTCGGCAGGCATGGCGTTATAGATGGAAGCACGCATACCGCCTACCAGACGGTGACCCTTCAGGTTCACAAAGCCCGCCTCGGCGGCTTCGGCGCAGAACTTTTTGTCCATGTCCGGGTTGGGGCTGGTGAAGGTGACGTTCATGGTGCTGCGGTAGCGGTGCTCCACAGGGTTCGTGAAGAACTCCTGCCCGTCCAGATAGTCGTACAGCACCTTGGCCTTGGCTTCGTTGATCTTCTGCATATTGGCCAGACCGCCGATGTCGTTTTCCAGATACTTGAGCACCAGACCGGTCATGTAGATGCACCAGCACGGCGGGGTGTTGTACATGCTGTCCTTCGCCAGCAGGGTGGTGTAGTTCATCATGGTGGGCACGTTATCTGCGGCGTGACCCAGCAGGTCGTCCCGGATGATGGCGATGGCCATACCGGCGGGGGCTACGTTCTTCTGCACGCCAAAGTAGATGCAGCCGTACTTGCTGACATCCACGGGCTTGGAAAGGATCATGGAGCTCATATCTGCCACCAGCGGCACGCCCTCCACCTGCGGCAGCTCCACATACTGGGTGCCGAAGATGGTGTTGTTCTGGCAGATGTGGATGTAGCTGGCGTCCTTGTCGTAGTCGATAGCGTTTACATCTGGGATATAAGTGAAATTTTTATCCTTACTGGATGCTACAATCTTGGCCTCGCCGAACTTGGCGGCCTCCTTGGCAGCCAGACCGGAGAAGTTGCCGGACACGATGTAGTCTGCCTTGCCGGTGGTCATAAAGTTCAGCGGCACCATGGCAAACTGCTGGGTGGCACCGCCCTGAAAGAAGCCCACCTTGTAGTTATCGGGAATGTTCATCACCCGGCGCAGGGAAGCTTCGGTGTCCTTGATGATGGCATCGAACCACTTGCTGCGGTGGCTCATCTCCATGACGCTCTGACCGCTGTCGCCGTATTCCAGCAGCTCGGCCTGTGCCTGCCGCAGCACCTTTTCGGGCAGCATGCTGGGGCCTGCGCTGAAGTTATATACTCGTGCCATAATCAACCTCTCCTTTTCCTGTGATATACCTATCACGCAGCACCGCCGTTTTTGCGGTGCGTTTGTTGCTTTCCGTAGCCGTAGTATACCGGTTTTTCCATGCCGAAAACAAGAGCATCTTTGCACAAAGATATGGCCCCTGTACCCCGCCTGATGGCACAAAGCATACAAATGTACGCCACACAGAGACAAAATATAAGACAATTGTAAAAGATATGCACTATCCCTTGGTTTCATGCGGTTTTCTGCCGCTTGCACCTTTGGCGGAAATGCGGTATACTGGGAATACTAAGACAAATGTAAAAGAAAGAAACTCCCTCAGTCAAACCCTGCGGGTTTGCCAGCTCCCTCGGGGAGGGAGGTTCTGGCATGGCGGGAAGGTTTCTTATTGCATTTGATGCTTTAGCACTGAGGGTAACGGCGTGCGCCCTCTCCGTCACGGCTTACGCCGTGCCACACTCCCCCTTTTGTCGCTGCGCG
>OLWA01003786.1_pt1 | contig 10965 bp, 9 predicted proteins | sample 1673251 | NCBI WGS metagenome assembly OLWA01 (sample SAMEA3178937, study PRJEB25190) | human gut metagenome | biome: human gut; feature: human-associated habitat; material: faeces | place: Austria | collected 2013
ATTTCAGGCTGTCGAGAAAAGCCGACGGCTTTTTCGACAGCCTGAAAGTGACCGGCGGAGCCGGTCACTTTCTCTTGTCGTTGCTTGAGTTAATTACTCAGCGGGGCTGATAGCACCGTTGGGACAGGTGTCGGCGCAGGAACCGCAGTCCAGGCAAGCACCGGCGTCGATGACGTAACGATCATCACCCTGAGAAATAGCACCCACGGGGCAAGCATCAGCGCAAGCACCGCAGCTCACGCAAGCAGAACCGATCTGATAAGCCATAGTATGTACCTCCATTAAGATTGTAAGGACATTGTACCATGAATGGCGAAAAAATCAAGTCCATTTTCCGTGGAAATACAAGGTTTTTGGTTAATGTACACTAACCGCTCCGCCGCCCCTCCGGCCGCTTCTCAGCCGCCCGTCACCAGCATATACAGCAGTGCCGCCGTCTCCCGCGCCCAGTACCCCGCCGTCAGGAACCACGGGCTGGCGCAGCCGTCGGAGTAGGGCGTCAGCCCGCTGCGCTGCGCCCAGATGGCGGCGCGGAGCTGGTGGAAGTTGTCGGAGGCGACAGCCACTGCTGTGGGCAGCCCCTGCTCAGCGATAAGCCGGGCGGAGAACGCCAGATTCTCCTCCGTGGAGCGGGATCGATCCTCCAGCAGAATGCGCTCCGGCGCGATACCCATGGACACCAGCGTGTCGCGGATGCACTGCGCCTCGCTGACCGGCTCGCTGCCGTTCTGTCCGCCGGAGGCGATGCACACCGCCTCCGGGTGGTCGGTCAGGTAGCGGTACGCCGCCTGTATGCGTCCCCGGAGCATGAGGCTGGGGTGTCCGTCCGGGAACACCTGACAGCCCAGCACCACCACGGTACATTCCTGCCCTTGAACGGGGCGGTCAGCGGCGGCAAGAGCCATGCGCCCCACCGTCACGAGGATGGCGGTCATGCACACGGCGATCACGCAGTTCACCAGCCGCCGGAGCCATCGGGGGCGCAGCAGGCGGCGGAAGAATCCCGGCCACGTGAGCCACGCCGCCGCCAGCAGCAGTAAAAACGACGGCCAGAGCATACCGAAGTGGACGATGCCCGCCCACAGGGGCAGCAGGAAAAACGCCGCTGCCGCCAGACAAAGCGCGGTCAAAACGCGCCGAACCGTTCTGCCCATGTCAGTTCTCCCGGATGTGGGTGGCGATGCGCTGCATGATCATGTCAAGAGCCACCAGATTGTGCCCGCCCTCCAGCACGATGATGTCCGCGAACTTGCGGGTAGGCTCCACAAACTGCTCGTGCATGGGCTTCACGGTGGTCAGGTACTGGTTCACCACCGATTCCAGTGAGCGTCCCCGCTCCTCCACGTCCCGGAGGGCGCGGCGCAGGATACGCACATCGGCGTCCGTCTCCACGAAGATCTTGATGTCCAGCAGGTCGCGGAGGGCTTTGTTCTGGAAGATGAGTATTCCCTCCACGATGACCACCTTGGTGGGCTTGACCTCCACCGTGTCGTCGGTGCGGTTGTGGAGGGCGTAGTCGTACACGGGACAGCGGATCGTCTCGCCCCACTTCAACGCCTTCAGATCGGCGACCATCAGGTCGGTGTCGAAGGCGTCGGGATGGTCGTAGTTTTGCAGGCACCGCTCGGCGAAGGGTCTGTCCTGCCGCTTGTAATAGTTGTCGTGGTGCACCACGCTGATGTCGCTGCCGAACCGCGCCGCCAGATGCTCGGTGAGCGTGGTCTTGCCGCTGCCGGTGCCGCCGGCAATACCGATGAAAATGGTGTTCATAGTCGCGCCTCCCCGCGTTTTTCTCTGCCTGTATTATAGAAAATGACAGGGGGAAAAGCAAGGGGCGGCGCAGCGTGTTGTAAAAAAAGGATGAATTTCCAAGAAATGCAGTTGACGCGGCGGGGCAAAATGAGTATTATATGTATTATGTAAATCCAACGCCCTGTATGGAGGTTTCCGATATGAGTCTCATCAAATGCCCCAAGTGCGGAGAGATGTTCTCCGACAGCTATAAGACCTGCCCCTTCTGCGAGGAGGACGAGGCGTATTACAGCGGCAAGCTGCGGAAGCACAAGGGCCGCCGCGCCGCCGAGAGCAGCCGCCGGAAAACGCCCAGCATCGTGGGTCCCGTGGTGGTTTTGGTGCTGATCCTGCTGGCGGCACTGGTGGTATGGCTGATCTTCGGGGATCGCATCAAGGACGCCGTGGGCGGCGAGAAGCCCCCCATCACCGATGTGGACACGCCCAACGATACCGTCACCACGCCGGACGACACCCCCGTGGTGCCCACCATCTCCCTGAACCGCACCGTGCTGGTGCTGAACGTGGGCGATAAGGACGATTTGAAGGTCAACGGCACGGAGGACGCCGCCGCATGGAGCAGCAGCGCACCCACCGTGGCAAGCGTCACCGCCTCCGGCGAGGTCACGGCAGTCGCTAAGGGCAACGCTGTGATCACCGCTACGGTGAACGGCGAGTCCGTCACCTGCACCGTTACGGTGAAGGACGAGAGCGACGCTCCCAGCGGCAGCACCACCACGAAGCCTGACGATACCACGAAGCCTGACGATACCACGAAGCCCAGCGACAGCACCACCAAGCCCAGCACCGGCAGCGTGGACGTGAGCAAGCTGACGCTGGAGAGTGAGTTCGGCACCACCATCAAGCCCAGCAACGGCTCCTTTGACGTGTCCCTGCCGGCGGGCATCAGCTGCACCATGACCGTGAAGGGCACCGACATGACCGCCACGTGGAGCGGCGGCAACAGCTCCGTCGCCACCGTCACGTCGGACGGCACCATAAAAGCCGTCAGCCGGGGCGAGACCACGCTGACCATCAAGATCGGCAGCACGGAGGTCAAATGCCTGCTGCGCGTCACAAGCTAACCTGCACGAGCCGCCGTCATACATAGGTATGACGGCGGCTTCAGGCTGTCGAAAAAGCCGTCGGCTTTTCTCGACAGCCTGAAATAATGCCGTTATTTTCGTGCCGCGAAGCGGCACGAAAATATTCGCTTCGCTCCACGCACGCCTTGCAGAGCAAGGCTTAGCGCGGCATTTGATCCGATTCGAGGCGGGCTTTGCCCCCTCGAGCTCCCCCTGTGAGAAAGAAAAACTGCACGCACAGTGGGGTTTCTCGACAAACTGAGCCGCTGCACCGTTGCGAATGTCGCACCGGTGTGCTATAATATGTTTCTAACCCAAACAGAAAAGAGGTCATGGGCAGTGGAAAAGAGCAGGATAGACCGCATCAACGAGCTGGCGCGCAAGGCGAAGGCAGAGGGGCTGACGGAGGAGGAGATCGCCGAGCGGGACGTGCTGCGGCAGGAGTATCTGAACGCCGTTATGAGAAACGCCCGGGACGTGCTGGAGAATACCTACATCGTGGACGAAAAGGGCAACAAAACGAAGCTGCGGAAAAAGGGAGAGCCGGAAAAATGAGCTACGAGTACGACGGGAACGGCGGTTTGCAGCCTGCCCCTCCCAAAAAGAACGACAACGATCTGGGGGCGTGGATATTTATTGCGGTGATGTTCGCCGTGGCGTGGCCGGTGGGGCTTATCCTGCTGCTGACGAAGCTGAGCGAGGGCGGCAAGAAAAAGGTGCGCCGCCAGACGGCGCGAAGCGATGCCGCCCAAAAGACGGTGCAGCAGGTGACGCGGACGCCGGAATACTCCGCCCGCAGCGGCAAGATCATGAAGACCGTGGGCGCGGTGCTGGGCATCGTGGGCGCGCTTTTCCTGCTGCGGCAGCTGGACTTCACCCTCGGCTATGCCATTGAGTACGGCGAATGGATGTATCTGCTGCGGCAGATCTTCTACCCGGTGGGTATGCTGGCGGGCGGCGCGTCACTGCTGCTGGGCAGCGGCGTCATCAAACGCCGCCAGCGGCGGTTCGCCACGTATCTCCGCACGGCGGGGCAGAAGCAGGCGGTGCCGCTGGACTATCTGGCGCGTGCCGCCGACGTGTCCCGCCGCCGGGTGGAGAAGGACATAAACGCCATGCTGGAAAAGGGTCTCTGGGGCGACGAGGCCTATATCGACATGGGCAGCGGTATGCTGTTCCGCTCGCAGGACGCCGCCTCCGCGTACTTTGACGCGGCGCGGCGTGCCAGGGCGGAGCAGGAGAGCCCCGTCCAGACCGCCCCGGAGGGCTACGCCGGTATCCTGCGGCAGATACGGGAGCTGAACGACCGCATCGCGGACGAGGCTCTCAGTGCCAAGCTGGATCGGCTGGAGCAGCTGTCCGGGCGGATCTTCAAGCTGGTGGAGGAGAACGAGGAGAAGCGCGCCGCGGCGAGCACGTTTCTGAACTACTACCTGCCCACCACGCTGAAGCTCATGGAGAACTACGCCAACTTTGAGGAGGCGGGCGTCAGCGGCGAGAATCTGTCCCAAGCCAAGGCGAAGATCGAAAAGACCATGGATTCCATCGTGGCGGGCTTCGAGCACCAGCTGGACGCGCTGTACCGCACCGACGCCATGGACATCGCCAGCGACATTCAGGTGATGGAGACGATGCTGCGCCGGGACACCGCCAGCGTGGCGGACGATTTCGGTCTGGGCGGCGGCAGTGCCGTGCAGCAGGAGGAAAACTGAGCGATACGGGAGACACGGCGGGAGCCGCGTCTCCTTTTTCCGCCTATTTTGGCAAAAGAGAGGTGCCGTTTGTTGACGGCGGCGGGAAAAAGGGGTACAATATTCGGTAACGATACCGACAGGCGGGACGACCGGTTTCGCGGTCTTTACCGCCGCCCGTGTGATACCGTTCTACCGTGTGATTGCGATAAGGAGAGAGTACCATGACGCACTACCCGGCGCACGACGCCTACAAGTATTTCGGCGCACACCCGGCGGAGAAAGGCTATACCTTCCGGGTGTTGGCTCCCCACGCCCGGAGCGTTTCGCTCTCCGGAGATTTTAACGGCTGGCAGGGCGCGGAAATGCACCGCGACAAGGACGGCGTGTGGTCGCTGACGGCGGAGAATGCCGCCGTGTACGACAGCTATAAGTACGTTGTCACCGGCGCGGACAGCAGGACCGTCTGGAAGGCGGATCCCTATGCCTTCCACGCCGCCACCCGTCCGGGGACGGACAGCAAGGTGTACGACATCGGCGGCTACGCATGGCGGGATCAGGCGTGGCTGGACAGGCGGCGGGAGCACCCGCCGGTGGACGGCGAGCTGCTGATCTACGAGGTGCATCTCGGCTCCTGGCGGCACCATGAGGACGGCACCAGTCTCAGCTATCTGGAGCTGGCGAAGGAGCTGCCCGCCTACGTGAAGTCCATGGGCTACAACTTCGTGGAGCTGCTGCCGGTGACGGAGTACCCGCTGGACGACAGCTGGGGCTATCAGTGTACCGGCTACTTCGCCCCCACCAGCCGCTACGGCACGCCCCACGACTTCATGGCTCTTATCGACGCGCTGCACCGGGTAGGCGTGGGCGTTATCCTCGACTGGGTGCCCGCCCACTTCTGCAAGGACAGCCACGGTCTGATCGAGTTCGACGGCACCTGCCTCTACGAGTACAGCGACCCGCTGAAATGGGAGCACGCCGGCTGGGGCACCCGTGTCTTTGACTTCGGCAAGCCGGAGACGAAGGAATTTCTCCTCTCCTCCGCCGTGTACTGGCTGCGGGAGTACCACATCGACGGTCTGCGGGTGGACGCGGTGGCGTCCATGCTGTATCTGGACTATGACCGGCAGGGCGGCGCGTGGCGTCCCAACAAGGACGGCGGCAGAGAGAATCTGGAGGCCATCGAGTTCCTGCGGGAGCTGAACCGCGCCGCCTTCGCGGCGGATCCCGCGGTGCTGATGGTGGCGGAGGAGTCCACGGCGTGGCCGCTGGTGACGTACCCGCCGGAGCAGGGCGGTCTGGGCTTCAACCTGAAGTGGAACATGGGCTGGATGAACGACCTGTGCCACTATCTGAAGATGGATCCCTACTTCCGCCAGTTCCACCACCGGGACGTGACGTTCTCCATGGTCTACGCCTTCTCGGAAAACTATGTGCTGCCCCTGTCCCACGACGAGGTGGTGCACATGAAGGGCAGCCTCCGGGGCAAAATGCCCGGCGACGACTGGCGGCAGCTGGCGGGCGTCCGGGGCTTCTACGCCTATATGCTGTGCCACCCCGGAAAAAAGCTGCTGTTCATGGGCAGCGAGCTTCCCCAGTGGCACGAGTGGGATTTCAAGGGACAGCTGGACTGGTATCTGCTGGATGACCCGGCGTGCCGCGCCACCCACGAGTGCATCCGCCAGCTGAACCGGCTCTATAAGCGCAACCGCTGCCTCTGGGAGAACGACCGGGACTGGGACGGCTTCCAGTGGTTGGTGGCGGACGACAGCCACAACAACGTGCTGGTGTTCCTGCGGCGCGGCCGCAGCGGGCGCGAGATCGTCTGCGCGGTGAACTTCGCGCCGATGGCGTGGGAGAACTACCGCTTCGGCGTCCCCGGCGGGGCGCGGTACGAGGTGCTTTTCAACACGGACGACACCTGCTGGGGCGGCAGCGGCTGCGGCGCACCGGCAGGCGACGTGCTCAAGACAGACGCCATCCCCTCCCACGGACAGGAGCAGTCCCTGTCCATGACGGTGCCGCCCCTGGGCGCGGTGCTGCTGCGGCGGGAGGGCAAAACGCCCCACAACAACAGAGCAGGAGGTACGCAAGGATGAAAAAAGAGTGTGTGGCAATGCTGCTGGCAGGCGGGCAGGGAAGCCGCCTGTACGTGCTCACCGGCAGCATGGCAAAGCCCGCCGTCCCCTTCGGCGGCAAATTCCGCATCATCGACTTCCCCCTCTCCAACTGCACCAACTCCGGCATCGACACGGTGGGCGTGCTGACCCAGTACCGCCCGCTGGAGCTGAACGCCTATATCGGCAGCGGCCAGCCGTGGGAGATGGATCGAATGTACGGCGGCGTCCACGTCCTGCCCCCTTACCAGAGCGCGGAGGGCGCGGTGTGGTACAAGGGCACCGCCAACGCCATCTATCAGAACATGGGCTTCGTGGATCTCTACGACCCGGAGTACGTGCTCATCCTCTCCGGCGACCATATCTACAAGATGGACTATTCCCTCATGCTCCGCCGCCACAAGGCGACGGGCGCGGCCTGCACCATCTCCGTTATGGAGGTGCCGTGGGAGGAGGCGAGCCGCTTCGGCATCATGTCCGTGGACGGCGAGGACAACATCACCGAATTTGCCGAGAAGCCCAAGGAGCCGAAGAGCAACCTTGCGTCCATGGGCATTTACGTCTTTACGTGGAAGAAGCTGCGGGAGTATCTGATGGCGGACGAGGCGGATCCCCACAGCGAGAACGACTTCGGCAAAAACATCATCCCGGAGATGCTCCGCGCCGGGGAGAAGATGGTCGCCTACCGCTTCGAGGGCTACTGGAAGGACGTGGGCACGCTGGACTCCCTGTGGGACGCCAACATGGATATGCTCTCCCCCGGCTCCGGGCTGAACCTGCTGGACAGAAGGTGGCGCATCTACGGGCGCACGCCCACCTGCCCGCCCACCTATATCGGGCAGCGGGGCGATGTGGGCAACAGTGCCATCGCCAAGGGCTGCACCGTGCTGGGTGAGGTGAAGAACTCCGTTCTCAGCACCGGCACCCGGGTGGCGGAGGGCGCGTCCGTGTCCTATTCCGTGGTCATGCCCGGCGCCGTCATCGAGGAGGGCGCGGCGGTGTCCTACGCCATTGTGGGCGAGGGCTGCCGCGTGGGGAAGAACGCCGTGGTGGGCGGTGCCCCCGGCAGCGTGGATTTCGACCACTGGGGCATCGCCGTGCTGGGTCCCCACACGGAGGTCAGGGACGGCGAGACCATCGAACCAAAAATGATGCTGGGCGAAAACGGCAAGGAGGTGCGGCCATGAACGGTATGCACGGGATCATCTTCTCCTATGAGAAGGAAAACGGGCTGCGGGAGCTGATCGAAAACCGCGTCCACGGCTCCATCCCTTTCGGCGGTGACTACCGCATTATCGACTTCATCCTCTCCAGCATGGTCAACGCCGGGATCACCGATGTGGGCGTTATCATGCACGGCAAATGCCAGTCGCTGCTGGATCATCTGGGCAGCGGCAAGAGCTGGGATCTCAGCCGCAACTACGGCGGGCTGACGCTGCTGCCCGCCTTCGCCTATAACGAGCAGCGGCACAGCGACGGTCAGTTTCGCGGCAGAGTCGAGGCTCTGTACAGCGTGATGAACTACTTAAAGAGCATCCGGCAGGACTACGTGGTGCTCTCCGACAGCGACACCGTCATCAACGCGCCGCTGGACGACGTGCTGCGCCGACACATAGACACCGGCGCGGACATCACCGCCGTCTGCACCGCCGCCCCCGGCGACGGGGAGGACACCTACTTCCAGCTGGACGGCGACGGCGTGATCACCGACACCGCCTACGGGCTCCACACGCCGGAGGGCTACCGCTGCCTGAACATCTTCGTCCTGCGGACGGAGCTGCTGGTGCAGCTGGTGACGGAGTGCGTCAGCCGCAACGGGTACAGCCTCCGCCGGAGCATCCTGCAGGAGATGGGCGGCCGGCTGAACCTCCACGGCTACGTCTACGACGGCTACGCCGCCCACATCAACACGCTGCAAAGCTACTATGACCGCAGCATGGAGCTGCTGGACAGCACCGTGCGCGGCGCGCTGTTCTGCCCCGACCGCCCCGTGTACGGCAAGGAGAACGACTCCCCCTCCAGCTATATCGACCCGGAGGGCGGCTGCGTCAATTCTCTGGTGGCGGACGGCTGCGGCATCCAGGGCAGCGTGAAAAACTGCGTGCTTTTCCGGAATGTGCGTATTGAAAAGGGTGCCATTGTGGAAAACTGTATTCTCTTCAAGGACACGGTGGTAAAGCGCGGCGCGGTGCTGCGCGGCGTGATCACCGACAAATATGTGACCGTCAGCGAGAACGTGACCCTCATGGGGCACGAACGCTATCCCATCGTCGTCACCAAGGGTGCGACGGTGTAACGCGGGAAAGGAGACAGGCATGAGGCTTCTTTATGTAACAGGCGAGGCGTACCCCTTCTGTAAAACCGGCGGTCTGGCGGATGTGGCCGGCAGCCTGCCCCCGGCACTCTCCCGCGACGGCGTGGAGACGGCGGTCATCCTGCCCCTGTACGACAAGATCGGGGAGCAGTGGCGGCAGCAGATGACGTTCCGCCGGTATATCTACGTAGATCTGGGCTGGCGGCATGAGTATTGCGGGCTGTTCTCTCTGGAGTATCGCGGCGTGACGTGGTACTTCGTGGACAACGAGAAATACTTCCGCCGCGGGCGGCTGTACGGCGAGTTCGACGACGGCGAGCGGTTCGCCTTCTTCAGCAAGGCGGTTATCGACCTGCTGCCCAGTCTGGACTGGATCCCTGACATTCTCCACTGCAACGACTGGCAGACGGCACTGGTGCCCATCTACCTCAAGGACGTCTGCACCCGCTGGGCGGAGGTGCGCCGCATCCGCACGGTGTTCACCATCCACAACATCGAATATCAGGGACGCTACGGCGAGGACACGGTGGATCAGCTGTTCGGTCTTGACCGCGGCTGGTACGACGACGGCACCCTCCGCATGGACGGCGACGTGAATCTGATGAAGGGAGCCATGCTCATGGCGGACGCCGTCACCACCGTCAGCCCCACCTACGCCGCCCAGCTCCACGACCCGGCATACGCCGAGGGGCTGGAGAGCGTGGTGGACGCCATCGGCTGGAAGCTCCACGGCGTCGTCAACGGCATCGACACGGAGGGCTACGACCCCGCCCGCGACCCGGCACTGCCCAAGCACTACTCCCCCGACCTCATGGACGGCAAGGCGGCGTGCAAGGCGGCACTGCAGGCAGCTCTCGGTCTGGCGGAGGAACCGGACACGCCCCTCATCGCCATGGTGACCCGTCTGGTGGGGCACAAGGGTCTTGACCTTGTACAGCAGGCCATGGACGGCATTATGGCGACGGGCTGTCAGTTCGTGGTGCTGGGCACCGGCGACCCCGGCTACGAGGACTTCTTCCGCTGGAAGGCGGGGCAGTACCCCGGACGCGTGTCGGCGCAGATCCTCTATGCCGAGGATCTCTCCCGGCGCATCTACGCCGCCGCCGACCTGTTCCTCATGCCCTCCCGCAGCGAGCCATGCGGCCTGAGCCAGATGATCGCCATGCGCTACGGTGCGGTGCCCATCGTCCGCAGCACCGGCGGTCTGGCGGACACGGTGAGATCCTGCCAGGTGGGGCAGGAGGACGGCACCGGCTATCTCTTCGGCGACTACGATGCCGGAGCCATGCTGGACGTGATCGGGCAGGCCACCGGCCTGTACCGCGGCGACCGCAAAGGCTTTGACACCGTCCGCCGCCGCGGCATGACCTCCGATTTCAGCTGGGGGCGCAGTGCTGCGGCATACCGTCACATTTACGAGAACCTTTGACCATAGGAGGAAACACCCTATATGACGTATAACAAGGAAACCTTAAAGGAAGCCATCGTCCAGAAGCTGCGGCTGAACTACGGCTGCACCGAGAAGCAGGCCACGGACGGTGAGATGATGAAGGCCTGCGCCATGGTGCTCCGCGACATCATGGCGGAGCGCGGCGTCCAGACGCGGGAGGAGACGGCGCACGAGGAAAAGCGCAAGGTGCACTACCTGTCGCTGGAGTTTCTCATGGGGCGCAGTCTGATGAAAAACGCCTTCAATCTGGAGCTGCTGGACGAGCTGTCCGCCGCCATCGGCGAGCTGGGCTTCAGGGCGGCGGATATTTTCGACATGGAGCCGGACGCCGGCCTGGGCAACGGCGGTCTGGGACGTCTGGCCGCCTGCTATCTGGACAGCATGACCACGCTGGAGATCCCCGCCGCCGGCTATTCCATCTGCTATGAGCTGGGTATCTTCAAGCAGAAGATCGTGGAGGGGCAGCAGGTGGAGCTGCCGGACGACTGGATGCAGCTGGGCGACGCGTGGCTGCTGC
>OLWA01003805.1_pt1 | contig 10901 bp, 9 predicted proteins | sample 1673251 | NCBI WGS metagenome assembly OLWA01 (sample SAMEA3178937, study PRJEB25190) | human gut metagenome | biome: human gut; feature: human-associated habitat; material: faeces | place: Austria | collected 2013
CCGTCATCGCCTGCACGTCGATCGTCATCACGGCGGTCTACATCCTGCGCGTCGTGGGCAAGATCCTCTACGGCACGTGTGAAAACCCCGAACATCTGAAACTCTCCGACGCCACGTGGGACGAACGCTTTGCGGTCATCTGCCTGGTCGTGGCTGTTGCCGGACTGGGACTGGCCCCGCTGTGGGTGAGCGACATGATCCGCGGCAGCGTCTCGGAACTCATTGCACACATCTTGAGCTGATAAGACCATGGATTACACCTCGATATTTCCGCTGATGCGGGCCGAACTGACCCTCACGGCAATCCTTGTCCTCGTCTTCCTGTATGACCTGATCGCCGGCAAGCGCGGTCACCGCTGGTTCTCGGCCGTGACGTGCGGTCTGCTGCTCGTGCAGGTGGCGGTCAACCTCGTCCCGGGTCCCGCGGGCGAACTCTTCGGCGGCATGTTCCGCACGGTGCCGATGGACGGCGTGGTGAAGAGCGTCCTCTCGATCGGTGCGCTGATCGTCTGCCTGCAGGCCGACCGGTGGCTGCAGCGCGAAGACACGCACCACAAACAGGGCGAATTCTACATCCTGACCCTCTCGACGCTGCTGGGCATGTACTTCATGATCTCGGCGGGCCACTTCCTGATGTTCTTCATCGGACTGGAGCTGGCTTCGGTGCCGATGGCCTGCCTGGTGGCCTTCGACAAGTACCGCCACCACTCGGCCGAGGCCGGTGCGAAGTACATCCTCTGCGCGCTGTTTTCGAGCGGTCTGATGCTCTACGGCATCTCGTTCCTCTACGGCACGACCGGCACGCTCTATTTCGACGACATGGCCGGCCGTCTGACCGCCACGCCGCTCGAGATCATGTCGCTGGTCTTCTTCTTCTCGGGTCTGGGCTTCAAGATCTCGCTGGTGCCCTTCCACCTGTGGACGGCCGACGCCTACCAGGGGGCTCCGACGGCGGTGACCTCCTACCTCTCGGTCGTTTCGAAGGCATCGGCGGCATTCGTGCTCTTCACGACGCTGGTCAAGGTCTTCGCTCCGCTGATCGAGCAGTGGCAGACGCTGCTGTGGATCGTCACGGTGTTGAGCATCACGGTGGCCAACCTCTTCGCCCTGCGGCAGAAGGATCTCAAGCGCTTCATGGCCTTCTCGTCGATCTCGCAGGCCGGATACATCATGCTGGCCGTCATCGGCGGCAATGCGTTGGGCATGACCTCGCTGGTCTTCTACGTGCTGGTCTACATGGCGGCCAACCTGGCGGTCTTCGGCGTGCTGTCGACCGTCGAGCAGCACAGCGGCGGCCGCGTCTCGCTCGAGGATTACAACGGCTTCTACCGCACCAATCCGAAGCTGGCCGTAATGATGATGCTGGCACTCTTCTCGCTGGCGGGCATTCCGCCCTTTGCGGGCTTCTTCTCGAAGTTCTTCGTCTTCGCATCGGCCTTCAAGGCGGGCTTCTACGTGCTGGTCTTCATCGCCCTGCTCAATACGGTCATCTCGCTCTACTACTACCTGCTGATCGTCAAGGCGATGTTCATTACGCCGTCCGATGAGCCGATCGCCACTTTCCGCAGCGATGTCGGTACGCGCATCAGCCTGGCGATGTGCATGGCCGGCGTGCTGCTGCTGGGTGTGGTAAGTGCCGTCTACGACGGAATCAACGCCCTCTCCTTCGGGCTCTGATCCCGGAAGAACCGGTGAAAGAGGCGCAATCCGACGGGTTGCGCCTCTTTTTTTGTACGGCTGAAGATCGGATTTTGTCCGGGAACGACCGGAAATTGCGGATTTTGACCTATTTTTGCTCCACAAAACTGCTTGAAACCGCTCGAAATCATGCTGCTTGACCTCTTCCGACGGATCTCCGCACGGCAGATCCTTTTCGCGGGATGCCTCGTGACGCTGCTCTACGCCCTCTTCAGCCAGGGGGTCTACCACTCCGACGAACACTACCAGATTCTGGAGTATGCCCACATGAAGCTCTTCGGCACCCCCACGGTGGAGCATCTGGCCTGGGAGTACCCGTTGCAGATGCGCTCCGGCGTACAGCCGTTCGTGGCGTGGTGTGTGGGGCGTGGACTGCTGGCGGCCGGAATCTGGTCGCCCTGGCTGACGGTGAGGATTCTCCAGCTGCTGAGCGGATTGCTGTCGGTGGCTGTGCTGTGCTTCTTCTACCGGACGGTGCGTCGGGAACTCGATTCCGAGAACCGTTGCAAGTGGTTCCTGCTGACGGGGCTGTGCCTCTGGTTCATGACCTATCTCCACGTCCATTTCAACGCCGAGATGCTGGCGGGCAATCTGATGTTGCTGCTGGCGGCCCTGACGATCCGCTGCCAACGCCCCGAATGCCGGCCCGACGATCCGCGGGAATTCCTCCGCGGAGTGGTGCTGGGCGTGGTGGCCGGGGCCCTCTTTGTCGTGCGCTTTCAGACGGGATTCGCCCTGTTGGGCTACGGTATCTGGCTGTTGGTCTTCCGGCGCAGCTGGCGCCTCTACGCGGGGCTGGCGGCGGGTGTCGCGGTGATGCTGATGGTCGGTCTGGCGGCCGACTGCTGGCTCTACGGCGAGTGGACCTGCACGCCGTGGAACTACCTGCGCGAGAATATTCTCCATGCCCGTATGGATCAGTTCCGTCATGAACCCTGGTGGTACTACCTGACGGCTCCGATTCTCGACGGCGGCCTCTTTTTCGGACTGCTGCTGCTCGTGGCCACGATCGTCTTTTTCTGGCGTCATCCGAGGCACGTCGTCACCTGGATGCTCATTCCCTTTCTGCTTGTCCACTTCTTCCTGGCGCACAAGGAGATCCGTTTCTTCTTTCCGGCCCTCTTCTTTGCTCCGTGGTTTCTCGTGGAGCTGTTCCGCGGCTGCGGCGAGCGCTTTACGCGCAGAGGCTGGCAGTGGGCATTGGGTGTGCTGGCGGTGATGAATCTCGGCGCGATGGTCTACAACCTGACGCAGACAACTCCCGATATCAGTTTCTACAAGGTCATGCGCGACTATTGCCGCGGCAAGGGGGAGGTCGTGGCGCTGAATCTCGCCCACGAGACGACCTATTACAGCCGTCTGCAGAACTTCTCGGGCGAACCCCGTGTGACCGAGGCCCGTTTCTATATGCCGGCTAATCTCGACAACCGGCATTGTGCGACGCCCGAAGAACTCGCGGCGACGGCCCGGCGTTTGACGGCCGAAGGGGTGCAGGTCGTCGTGCTCTCCGAGGATCCCGATCTCGGAAAAAGCAGTTTGCTGCCGCTGCGCAAGGTGGTCTGGAGCCCCTATCCCGCGTGGGTGATGCGCTATTTCAACTTCAACGACTGGACGCGCTATGCCGTCCGTTCGAAAAATATCTACGAATGGGAGGCTCCCGCCGGTCCGGACGCTGCAGCAGCCCCGGCCGGGACCGTTGTATCGTCTGAAAATGCCGTTCCGGCCGGGAGTGCCGGATTCGGCGAGGCTGCATCGGAGCGTTCCGTTTCGGAATCCGGTGCCGCCGAATAGCGGCGTTCAAGGGCCAGCAACTGCGCCTTGATCCCCACTCCGGCGGCATATCCCGTGAGCGAACCGTCGTTTCCGATGACCCGGTGGCAGGGGATGACGATGGCGATCGGATTGCGGTGGTTGGCCATGCCGACGGCCCGGCAGGCTCGTGGATGCCCGATCTGACGGGCAATCTCGCCGTAGGTGCGTGTCTGGCCGTAGGGAATGCTCCGCAGCGCCTTCCAGACCGCCTGTTGAAAGACGGTGCCCCGGGGCGCGAGCGGCAGCGTGAAGTCGCGGCGCCGCCCGGCAAAGTACTCGTCGAGCTCCTCGGCGGCCCGCAACAGCAGCCGGTCGGCTTTCTCGCCGAGGGACATCGCCTCACGGGTCTTTCTCTTTCCCGGAGCGGTTCCGGCGGGCAACTCCGATCCGTCTTCGTCGGGTTCGTCGGGAGCTCTCCGCCCGAATTGCAGGGCGACGATCGCATCGTCCGTGGCGGTGATGTGCACCTCTCCGACGGGCGTCTCAACCTGAAGCGTACGAATCCCCTCCATTTGGATCACAGGTGCTCGAGCGTGTAGTCGATCATCTTCTGTCGGACGTGCCCCGTGGCATCGGGCATCATCGAGTGGTTCTGGTCCGGGTAGACCATCATGTCGTACTGCTTGCCGGCGCGGTTCAGCGCACGGGTCATCTCGACGGTGTTCTGGAAGTGGACGTTGTCGTCGGCCGTGCCGTGGATGATCAGCAGCCGCGTCTTCCGGTCGTCGAGCATCCGGGCGAAGTGGATCGGCGAGTAGTTGTCATACCCTTCGGCATTGAATTGCGGGAGGTTGTTGTAGATCTCGGTGTAGATCGTGTCGTAGAAGCGCCACGAGGTGACCGGTGCCACGGCAATCGCCATGCGGAAGAGCCCGCAGCCCTTCAGCGCACAGCTCAGAGCCATGAATCCGCCGTAGGACCATCCGTAGATGCCGATGCGTGCGGGGTCGACCCACTCGCGGGCGGCCATGTACCGGGCCAGCGAGAGCTGGTCCTCGACCTCCAGGGCACCGAGGCGGCCGTAGGTCTGTTTCTTGAAGCGTTCGCCGCGGAATCCCGTGCCGCGGCCGTCTGCGCAGACCACGACGTAGCCCTGCTCGACGAGCGCATCCTCCCAGTCCATCGACCAGCGGTCGACGACCTGCTGCGATCCGGGACCCGAATACTGCGTCAGCAGCACCGGATAGCGTTTCGCCGGATCGAAGTCGTGCGGCAGTATCCGGTAGGCGTTGAGCGTGTCGCCGCGTTCGGTCGTGAAGGTGAAGAACTCCTTCACGGGGCGCTGCGAGGCGGCGAGCTCGTCACGCAGCGCACGGCTGTCGGCCAGCGTACGCAGCGGTTGTCCCGAGGCGTCGCACACCTCGGTGAGGTTGGGCGTCGAGGCGTTCGAGAAGGTAGTGATGAAGTAGCGCATGCCGGCGCTCGGGGCGACCGTATAGTAGCCTTCGCCCTGCGTCAGGCGCTGTTTGTCACGTCCGTCGAGGCGTACGCTGTAGAGGTTGCGGCGCAGGGGCGAGGTTTCGGTCGAGAGGTACCAGACGCGTTTGCCGTCCGTGCCGACGACATCGGTCACCTCCCATTCGCCCTTGGTCACCTGTTCGAGCAGCCCGCGGCGCAGGCTGTACAGATAGAGGTGCATGTAGCCCGTGTGGCTCTCCTGCCGGACGAGGAAACGGTCGCGGTCGACGAACATCACCGTCTTGTCGTCGACCCGCTCGACATACTGCTGCGTGCGCTCCTCGTAGACGGTACGCTGGGCTCCGTGGGGCTCGCAGACCACCATCTCGAAGGTGTTCTGACGGCGGTTCAGCCGGAAGTACCACGGGCGTCCGTCGGGGGTCCAGCCGATGCGGGGGATGTACTGGTCGGTTTCGGGACCCGTGTCGAGCCGTCGTTTGGCGCCGGTTTCGAGATCGGCGACCCACAGCTCGACCGTCGAGTTGGTTTCGCCGGCCTTGGGGTATTTGAACGAGTAGGCCCGGTTGTAGAGCTTGCCGTCGTAGCGCATCATCTCCATCAGCGGCACCCGGCTCTCGTCGAAGCGCAGGAAGGCCAACTGCCGGCCGTCGGGCGAGAAGGCGTAGGCTTTCGTCGTGCCGAACTCCTCCTCGTAGACCCAGTCGGTGGTGCCGTTGATCACCTCGTTCCAACGTCCGTCGTCGGTCAGGCGGCGGGTGCGCTGCGTCTCGATGTCGTAGGCGTAGAGGTCGTTGCGGTCGGAGTAGACGATGCGGCGGCCGTCGGGCGAGAAGCTTGCGTCGCGCGGTGCCTCGGCCTCGCGCAGAATGGCCGTGGCGCGTCCGTCGCGGATGAGCGTGTAGCTCGTGGTGAAGGAGTGACGGTAGATCGGGTGGCGTCCCGAGGCGACGAGAATCATCCGTTCGTCGGGCGAGAGCGTATAGTCCGTGATGACGAGGTTCGGGGTCGGTGTCGGCAGCAGACTTTCGCCGCGGCCGGCCGTGGCATAGGCGTAGCGGCGGATGTCGTTGTTCTCGAGCGTGGTATAGTGTTCGCCGTCGTTCATCGAACGGATGCCCCGCACGCTCTGGTTCAGCGATTTGAGGCGTGCGATCTCCGCATATTCGTTGCCGGCTGCGGCGCGTCCGGCCGTGAGGAGGAGCGTCGCGCCCAGCAGCACTCCTGCTGTCTGTCGTGCGCTCCGGCGTGTGGATTGTTTCATCGTATCGGGAGGGTTTCTCGGTTCGGACTGCGGAATCAGATGTCCTCGACGTCGAAGTCGTAGCCTAGCCGTTTGCCGGTGACGAACTTCGAGTTGTCCATCTTGGTGTTGAACTGGTCGACGGTCACGCGCTTGTTCTCCTCGTAGGGGGGCATCAGCAGGTCGAAGTTCAGCGAGAAGGCGATGGCCGCCTCCAGCACGTCGACCAGCGCATCGCGGTCGATTTCCGACTTGCCGAAGTTCATGGCCCGCATCGAGGTCTGCTGTTTGCCCTCGACGAAGTAGCGGCGTTCGCGGTTGATGAAGATCCGGCCGATGAGGTACCCCTCGTCGGAGTTGCGGTTGAACTTGAACGAGTCGGAGAGGAAGTTGTAGATGTTGATCAGTCCGCAGTAGGAGTTCTCCTCGTCGGCCTGCACGTAGGGGTTCTGCCAGATGAGGTGGTTGGCGTCGAATTCGAAGACGTCGGTGTGCATCTGGAAGATCAGCAGGTCGTTGGCCACCTGCAGCTGGGCCTCGAACTTGCCGCGGTCGCGGTATTCGAGCCGCACGCGGCGGTCGAGTTTGCCGTCCAGTTCGTCGTCCATTTCGGCGGCGATCTCCAGCAGGGTCTCCTTCAGCAGATTGAAGGCGGCAAACGTATTGTCGAAAACCTTCTGTTTGAGGTTCGATTTACGGATGATCGTGTCGAGAATCTTGGCTCTCAATGGGGTTGTTTCCATAAGGTATGGTGGTATGTCGTTGGTCTCTGTTTGTTTGCGGTATGATGCGGACGCCGGCTCCCTGATGTTCCGTCTTGCTCCGGCGGCCCCGTCGCAGGGCGGTTACTGGATGCGCAGCTGGCGGCCGGCCTCGAGCTTCTCGCCGGGCTTGAGTTTGTTCATCCGTTCGATCGAGCGCATGCGGATGGCATAGGACTGACCCACGGCATAGGCCGTTTCGCCCGGGCGGCAGATGTGGTGCTGGGCATTGCCCTCCCAGCGGCGCTTCTTGCGTTCGATGTAGACCACTTCGCCGGTCATCGGCTGGGCCTTCTTGTCCTTCAGATCGTTGAACCGCCGCAGATTGCGGGCCGAAATGCGGAACTTGCGCCCGATGTTCTCATAGGTGTCGTTCTCCTTGGCCGTGACGTAGTGCACGCCGTTGGTCATGTAGACGTTGTAGCCCTCGTGGGCATTGATCGTCACGCGGTAGTTGTCCGGATCGACGGCCGCTTCGGTGCGGGCGATCTCCTCGACGCTCGACTGCGACGAGAACCACTCCTCGGGGTTGCGTTCCAGACCGAAGCGCGTGGCGTAGAGCCGTTCTCCGTCGGGGCGGTCGAGCAGGTAGAGCTGGCTCTCCTCGATGATGCGGATCAGCCGCTGGGCGTAATCGGGGGCCGTGGCATAACCGGCGGCCTTCAGCCCGCGGGCCCAGCTCTTGTAGTCGTCCGAGGCGTAGGCGAACAGCGAATCGTAGCGGGGCTGCGAATCGAGGAACTCGGCGTGGTCCTCATACGAGGCCTCGACCGTGGGGTAGGCCCGGAAGCATTCGCCCCGGGCATCGTCGTCGTGGTAGACCTTCTGCCCCTTCCAGCCCGTCTTGCACTTGATGCCGAAGTGGTTGTTCGACTTCATCGACAGCAGGCTGTTTCCGCAGTCCGACTCGAGGATTCCCTGCGCCAGGGTGATGCTGGCCGGGATTCCGTAGCGTTCCATGTGGGCCACGGCGATGTGCATGTATCGGTTGATATACTCTTCGCGGGTCTGGCGCATCTGGGCCGAGGCGTGGAGCGTGCCGGCCAGGAGGATTGCCCCGAGGAGTATTGCTTTTCTGGAAATATTCATTATCTTTGTTTGATGATTACCGACAAAGGTATAACTTTCCGTTGAAAAACGCAATAATCCCATAAACCCGAAGCTATGTTTACCGAAAACGCGAACCGCATTTTCAACCGTTCCATCGAGGATTACCACCGCTGGGACGATGTGGACCATCCGATCGAGAATCCCTACGAGCCAGGAACGATCGACCACCTGCTCTACCACAAGAACTGGATCGACACGGTGCAGTGGCATCTGGAGGACATCATCCGCGATCCGGCGATCGATCCGGCGGAGGCGCTGAAGATCAAGCGGCGCATCGACAAGTCGAATCAGGACCGTACGGACATGGTGGAGTATATCGATTCGTACCTGCTCGACAAGTACCGGGATATTCGCCCGGCGGCCGACGCGCGGCTCAATACGGAGACTCCGGCGTGGGCCATCGACCGGCTGTCGATCCTGGCGCTGAAGATCTACCACATGGCGCGGGAGACCGAACGCACGGATGTCGACGAGGCGCACCGCGAGGCCTGCCGCCGCAAGCTCGACGTGCTGCTCACCCAGCAGGTCGACCTTTCGCGGGCCATCGAGGAGCTGATCGAGGATATCGAGGCGGGACGCAAGTACATGAAGACCTACAAGCAGATGAAGATGTACAACGATCCGTCGCTGAATCCCGTGCTTTATGGGCAGAAAAAGTAACGGTGCGCTGCCGCGTCATCTGCTCGTGCTGCGCACCTCGGCCATGGGCGATGTGGCGATGGTGCCTCATGCCCTCAGGGCCCTGTGTGCGGCCTATCCCGATCTGAAGGTCACCGTAGCCACGCAGCCGCTCTTCCGCCCCTTCTTCGAGGGGCTGCCGGTCGACTTTCTCGACGTCGACACCCGGGGCGCTCACCACTCGCTGCGGGGAATGTGGCAGCTGGCGGCCGAGGCCCGGCGTCTGGGGGTGGATGCCGTGGCCGACATCCACGACGTGCTGCGCTCGAAGGCCTTCCGCCTCTCGATGCGGCTCCACGGCATTCCGACGGCCCATATCGACAAGGGCCGCGCCGAAAAACGCCGTTTCATCCGCTCGGGCGGCCGCGGCATGAAGCCTCTGCGGCATACCGTGCTGCGCTATTGCGACGTCTTCCGCCGGCTGGGCTTCGTGTTCGACGATCCGGCGCCGGCCGCACACCGCACGCTGGAGAATCCTTTCGGGGAGAAGCGGGGCCGCTGGGTGGGCTTTGCCCCCTTCTCGGCCCACCGGGGCAAGACCTATCCCGAGGCGCAGAGCCGCGAACTGGTGCGGCTTCTGGCGGAGCGTTATGAACGGGTCTTCATCCACAGCGGCGGCGGATCCGAACGGGCCTTTGCCGAGGAGATGGAGCGGACGTATTCCAACGTGACGGCACTGGCGGGCAAAGTCCGCCTGGCCGGCGAGATGGCGCTGGTGTCGAATCTCGACTGCGTGGTGGCGATGGATTCGCTGGTGATGCACCTCGCCGCACTGGTCGGTACACCCGTGGTGTCGATCTGGGGCGCCACCCATCCCGGACTGGGCTTCCTCGGCTACGGAGTGCCGGAAGCGGGGATCGTGCAGGTCGATCTGGAGTGCCGCCCCTGCTCGGTCTTCGGCAACAAGCCGTGCCGTTACAGCGACTGGCATTGTCTGACGGCCGTCCGGCCCGAGGCGGTTGCCGACCGGGTCGGACGACTGATCGGCGGGCGATAGCAGTCCGGATGCGAGTGGTCTGCCCGGTGCGGATTTGAAAAAACCGTTGCAGTTCAGACTGCAACGGTTTTTTTCACAGGACGAGGGCCGATCTACTTCCCGGCCGATCTACTTCCCGGCCGGGACAGACGCTCCGGCCGGCTCTTCGGGCGTCTCGACAGCCGTCGAATCGGCCTTCGCGGCTGTGTTTTCCGATGGATCGGTCGTTGAAACGGCCTGCGGAGCCTCTTTCGTAAAGACGACGCGGGTCCCCTCGATCGTCAGGGTGCAGTTCCCGGCTGCATCCTTGGCGAGGATACCCGTCTGCGAGAAGTCGAAGCTCTCGCCGTTGCCGACGCTGCGGCCCTTGAGCAGAATCCGGTCCACCTCGTCGAGCAGCTCCCAGCCCGTGTAGAGCAGCGACGCCGAGTTGATCGAGACGGCTTCGCCCTCGACGCGGATTTCGATGCCCATCGACTGCTCGGGATGCTCCTCGTCGTGGAGCATCCAGGTGCCGACGGCCTCGGCATAGGTCGGATTGGTCGAGACCTTGACGGCTTCGGCGCCGTTCTCGAGGCGCCCGCGGTACTCCACGACCACCGGTGCTCCGACCAGCAGCCCGTAGGCTTCGCTGCGATCGGCCTGGTCGAGCGAGAAGACGTAGGTCTCTTCGTTCGAAAGACCCTGCACCGTGACCTGATTCATCGTGGCGTCGGTGATATATCCCGTAAAGGTTTCGGGTTCCCGTTCGCCGCAGGACGCTGCGCCGAGCAGCGCCGCAAGGGCGATCCACATACGCTTTTTCATGTCATCAGACGTTTTGAATTTTCGGCTGCAAAAATAGCGAAAATTCCGCATCTTGTCACTCGAGTCGCTTAAAGCGAGCGGATGTATTCGTCGATGGCCCGTGCGGCGGTTCGTCCGGCGCCCATGGCCAGGATCACCGTGGCGGCACCCGTCACGGCATCGCCTCCGGCGAAGACCCCCTTTCGGGTCGTGGCGCCGTGTTCGTCGGCCGTGATGCAGCCGCGGCGCGTGGTTTCGAGCCCCTGGGTTGTCGAGGCCAGCAGCGGATTGGGCGAGGTGCCCAGCGCCATGATCACCACGTCGCATGCCATCTCGAACTCCGAACCGGGTTTCACGACCGGCGACCGGCGGCCGCTTTCGTCGGGTTCGCCCAGCTCCATCTCCACGCAGCGGATGCCGC
>OLWA01003809.1_pt1 | contig 10897 bp, 5 predicted proteins | sample 1673251 | NCBI WGS metagenome assembly OLWA01 (sample SAMEA3178937, study PRJEB25190) | human gut metagenome | biome: human gut; feature: human-associated habitat; material: faeces | place: Austria | collected 2013
CCGTGAAGACCACCTCCTCCTTTTCGGCCGCTCCGATGAAGTCGGCGATGCGCTGCCGCGCCGCCTCGTAGAGCTCCGTAGCCTCCTCCGAAAGCAGGTGCACGCCCCGGTGGATGTTGGCATTCAGGTGACGGTTGAGCCAGTCGATCCGTTTCAGCACCTGCCGCGGTTTCTGCGACGTGGCTCCGCTGTCCAGGTAGATCAGCGGCTTTCCGTAGACCTGCTCGCCGAGGATCGGAAACTCCTCGCGTATCTTTTCGACGTCGAACATCTTCTTATTATCATTTTTACTCTTCTCTTCCTTCCCCGCCCGACGGATTTCGTCCCGGCGGTTGGCGGGCCCTTGGCAGCCCAGCCTATCGTTCCAGTTTTTCCGCAGCCAGCGCCATGAGCGCCTCACCCAGCGGTTCGACGCCGCAGCGGCGCACGATGTCGCCCACGAAGCCCTCGATCTGAAGGGCCCGGGCCTGCGCCTCGCTCAGCCCCCGCTGCCGCATGTAGAGAATGGCCTCCGAATCCATCTGCCCGACCGTCGCACCGTGCGAGCACTTCACGTCGTCGGCATAGATCTCCAGCTGCGGCATCGTCTCGATGCGCGCCCGTTCGCTCAGCAGCACGTTGCGGCTCTGTTGACGGGCGTCGGTGCGCTGGGCATCGGGGGCCACATAGACCAGGCCCGAGAATTCGCCCACGGCCTCGTCGTCCGCCACCCCCTTGACACACGAGACGCTCGTACAGTCGGGCACGTTGTGAGCCGTATGCAACCGGACCACGCAATGCTCCTTTTCCGTCGCAAGGAAGACCCCGTTGAGGGTGTTCTCGGCCCCCGTGCCATTCAGATCGATGCGGTACGAAGCATTGGCGCTCGACAGTTCGACCGTCGTCACGCGGCAGCAGCTGCGCCCTTCCTGCTTCAGGGCTATTTCAGCAAACGTCTCTCCCAGAAAGATCTCCGTCAGGTCGAACTGAGCCCCTTCACCCAGCTCGACATCGAGCCGCGCGACGCCCGCCTTCGTGTGGAGGACCACCAGCCGGGCCGCAGCCCCCGGGGCCAGCTCCACGCGCAGATGGTCGGGATCCGCCGCCGCATAGGACTGCGGCACGGGTGCCTCGACCCGCAGCAGCTCAGGACCCGCCTTGCGCAGCTCTCCGATGATTTCCAGAATCCGCTCCATCACTTGTCGTATTCGTTGATCAACCAGTCGTAGCCCTCCTTTTCGAGCTTCAGTGCCAGTGTCTTGTCGCCCGTGTAGATGATCCGACCCTTGTAGAGCACGTGCACCACGTCGGGCACGATGTAGTCCAGCAGGCGCTGGTAGTGGGTGATGACCACCGTGGCGTTCTCCGCCGTGTGGAGTTTCGTGACGCCCGTGGCGACGATCCGCAGCGCATCGATGTCCAGTCCCGAATCGGTCTCGTCCAGGATGGCCAGTTTCGGATCGAGCATCGCCATCTGGAAGATCTCGTTCTTCTTCTTTTCGCCGCCCGAGAAGCCTTCGTTCACGGCTCGTGCGGTCAGTTTCGACGACAGCTCGACCACGGCGCTCTTCTCCTTCATCAGGCGCAGGAACTCCGCAGCCGACAGGGGCTCCTCACCGCGGTACTTGCGGTGTTCGTTGACGGCCATCTTCATGAAGTTGGCCATCGTCACCCCGGGAATCTCCACCGGGTACTGGAAGCCCAGGAACAATCCCAGCCGCGCCCGGTCCTCGATCGACATCGCAAGCAGGTCGTGACCCAGAAACTCCACCGATCCTTCGGTGACCGTAAACTTCTCGTTGCCGGCCAACACCGACGCAAGGGTCGATTTCCCCGATCCGTTCGGGCCCATGATGGCATGCACCTCCCCGGCCTTGACCTCGAGGTTGATGCCCCGCAGGATCTCCTTGCCCTCGACCGTCGCATGTAAATTCTTTACGCTTAACATATTCTGTTTCTTCTTAATTTCTCTTGTTTTCATTTCGGAAGCCCGGCCGCATCGCCGCTCGTCGCACCCATCCGGCCTCATCGCCGCTCGTCGCACCCGTCCGGCCGCATTGCCGATCCGGCTCCGACGTGGAGCCCGCACGGGTTCCGCCCCGCAAACCGGAAAGCCGTCGCCGCCCTCCGCCGCTAACCGACCGTACCCTCCAGCTGCAGGGCCAGCAGTTTCTGCGCCTCAACGGCAAACTCCATCGGCAGTTTCGCCAGCACCTCACGCGCGTAGCCGTTGACAATCAGCCCCACGGCATCTTCGGTCGACAGTCCGCGCTGGTTGCAGTAGAAGAGCTGGTCGTCCGAGATCTTCGACGTCGTGGCCTCGTGCTCGACCACCGCCGTCGGGTTGCGGCTGTCGATCACCGGGAAGGTATGGGCGCCGCACCGGTCGCCGATCAGCAGCGAATCGCACTGCGAATAGTTCCGTGCGTTCTCCGCCCCCCGAGCCACACGCACCAGTCCCCGGTAGGAGTTTTCGCTCTGTCCGGCCGAGATACCCTTCGAGACGATCCGGCTGCGCGTATTGCGTCCGATGTGAATCATCTTCGTACCCGTATCGGCCTGCTGGAAGTGGTTGGTCATCGCCACCGAGTAGAACTCCCCGACCGAATTGTCACCGGCCAGAATGCAGCTCGGGTATTTCCACGTGATGGCCGAACCCGTTTCGACCTGCGTCCACGACAGACGGGCGTTCTCACGGCACAGACCGCGTTTGGTCACGAAGTTGTAGACACCGCCACGCCCCTCCTTGTCGCCCGGATACCAGTTCTGCACCGTCGAGTACTTCACCTCGGCGTCGCGTTCGACGACGATCTCCACCACGGCGGCATGCAGCTGGTTCTCGTCGCGCTGCGGGGCCGTGCACCCCTCCAGATAGCTCACGTAGGCTCCCTCGTCGGCCACGATCAGCGTCCGTTCGAACTGACCCGTGCCGGAGGCATTGATCCGGAAGTAGGTCGACAGCTCCATCGGACAGCGCACCCCCTTCGGGATGTAGCAGAACGACCCGTCGGAGAAGACCGCGGCGTTCAGCGCGGCGTAGAAGTTGTCCGTGTAGGGAACGACGCTCCCGAGGTATTTCTTCACCAGATCGGGGTGGTCGCGCAGCGCCTCGGAGATCGAACAGAAGATGATCCCCTTCTCGGCCAGCGTCTCCTTGAAGGTGGTCTTCACCGACACGGAGTCCATCACCGCATCGACAGCCACCCCCGAGAGCGCCATCTGCTCCTCGAGCGGAATACCCAGCTTGTCGAACGTGCGTTTCAGTTCGGGGTCGACTTCGTCCATCGAGCCCAGTTTCTTGCGGGCCTTCGGCGCCGCATAGTAGATGATATCCTGAAAGTCGATCTGCGGAATTTTGAGATGGGCCCACGTCGGGGGCTCGAGCGTCAGCCAGTGGCGGTAGGCGGCCACACGGCGCTGGGTCATCCATTCCGGTTCGCCCTTCTTGGCGGAGATCAGCCGCACGACCTCTTCCGAAAGCCCCTTGCCGATGGTTTCGGTCTCGATGGCGGAGGTAAAGCCGTACTTGTACTCCTGTTCTCCGATGTTTTCCAGTATCTCTTTTTCGTTTTCAGCCATTGCATGCAAAATATCCGGGCAAATTTAATAATTAATTTGCAAATATGCACACACTCTCTCCAAACACCCTGCCGCAAAAAAAGCGTGCGACCCGAAAGTCGCACGCCTGCTCACAATCCGTTCCGGAGGATCATTCGCCCAGATAGTCGATCTGGATCGAAACGATCTTCAGGTCGCCTTCGTTGCCGCTGCGGGAAACGTTCTCCAGACTGAACTTGCCGTCGTTCGCCTCGCTGAACACGTAGGTCAGCACCTCGGCATCGCTGTCGGATTCGTTGTCGGAGAGGACCAGCTGCTTCTGACCGCCGACGTACTCGTACATCGACAGCTTGTTGCCCTTCTTCTTGCCGCTGTCCACGAAGGTCACCGTGATCTTCTGGATCTTCTGGCCCAGGGCCTCCGTCGTACGGATGTAATTGGCACCGAGCTTGGTATTCTCCGTACTCTTGTAGAGGTAGAGCACCGGAACCTTGACCGAAGCCGAGTTGCTCGTCGACGAAAGGGCCATCACCGACTCGAAGGCCTTGCCCTCGTAGCTCCAGATAGAAGGTGCCGTCAGGGTCTGAACATCGCTCTTGCCCTCCGGAAGGCCAAGATCCGCCAGATTGTCCTTGGTCAGCATCATCGTCTTTTCCGTAGCCGTGGGAGCCTCCACATAGCTGAATGCAATGCTGTAGAAGCGCAATCCGCTCGACGGATAGACATAGATCGTCTCACCGCCCGCAAGCGTCAGATTGAACGTATTCGTAACCGGATCCGATCCGCCCGTAGCACCTTCGCCGCTCTGTTCGGTCGAAGCATCGGCCCCGACCTGAACCTTGACCAGGCGACCCGTTGCCGCGGAACTTCCCGTATTGGAGGTAACGACAGACAACGTTCCCGATGCCGGAGCCGTGAACGAGAATACACGCTCTTCCGTGCTGCCACCACCGTTGGGCTGGAAATAGCTGCCGGCATCGTTGCTGCCGGCACGGATGTTTTTACCTCCGGCCAAAACACGCAGGCCATCGATCGTCACGTCAAGATCCGTGCTGCCGTCGCTGCCTTTGGCGGCTACCGTCTCAATCGTCGATGCCCATGCCGCATCCGAGAAGTTCCACGTCATCGTCATGGCGGCGCCTACGGCCTTGATCTCCAGTTCGCCGGCACCGGCGGCCGAATCGGCATAGTGGTCCGTATCAACCGGTCGGGCAACGACCGTGATCTCGTAACGGCCCGCAGCCATGGCGGCCACAACGTCCGACGTCAGTGTCAGCGTCGTCTCCGTCTGGTTCGTCGTCGCACCGTTGAACGTCACGTCATACGATGCGGCGCCCTCGACGGCCGGCCACGATACCTGAACCTCCTGGGCCGTTCCGGCATTCAGCGAGGCCGGCGTCACCGTAACCTGCGGCGTCGCCAAGGTGATCTTCGTCACCTCGAACTTCAGTTCGGCAGCCTCCGAAGCCTTGTATTTGGTCGAGGTCTCGACCGGACGGGCCACCACCTCGATCGGATATTCGCCAACGGCCAGTCCGGCAACCGTCGAGGCCGGGATCGTCCACTTCGTATCGGTGACCGTCACGGGCGACTGTCCGTTCCACGTCACGGCGTACGATGCGGCATTGGCAATGGCCTCCCACGTGAGTTCGATCTCCTGGGCGGAGGACCAAGCCACCGTCTGCGGAGCGATCGTCACTTCGGGAGTGGCCAGCGTCTTCTGGTCGCCGTCCACCGAGACGTCCGACGTCCAGCTCAGCGACGAGAGCACGACGGCTCCGGTCGTGGTGATGTAGACGTGCGTGTCACCGGCAATCTCGCCCAGACCCACCGTATGCTCCACACCGTCGCACGGCACCGTATAGCGGTCGCTGCCGGCAATGATCTCCAGCTGCACGCCGATACCGGCATTCGACGGCGTCAGCACCAGCGAACCGGCCGATGCCACGCGGATGGCCAGGGCGTTGTTCGTCGGGATGCCGTCGGCCGTCAGGGTCGAGGCGCCCGAGAGCGAAATCGTATGATCCGACGTGATCGTCACGGGGAAGGTCTCGTTCGAGGCGATGAACTGCAGGTTGCCGTAGATGATCGTCTCGGTGATCGACTGCGGTTCGAAGACCAGATCGTCGGTCAGCGGCCAGGTGTAGTCCTCCGTCACGGGCGTCAGCTCCGAGGCGATGACCGTCTCGGGAACCTCCTCGGTCCACCAGCGGGGGTCGCCCACCTGGTTGGCGATGACATCCTCGTTGGTCAGCTGCATGCGGTTGCGCTCGGACTTCACACACGGATCCGAAGCCAGGATCTTGCCGTCGCCGCTCAGACACAGCGCCTGGTTGACGGCCGTGGCATTCGAACCGATCTTCGTCGTGAAGAACTCCGGTCCCGTATAATTCTCCTCGTTCTTCGAGTTGTAGTTGACGTTGTAGAAGTAGTTGCCCGACATGGAGGGCACCTGTGCGTTGTCGTACGACGAGACCAGACGGACGTTCTCACTGGTCGAGAATTCGTTCAGGAAGAGGTTCTTCGAGAGCAGGAAGGTGGCTGCGGGCTGACGCAGGCAGACCAGACCCTTGCGCGTCGTGTTCAGACCGACGCGGTTGAGCGTATTGTTCAGGATGTTGATCGACGTCAGGGCGGCGCTCGCGTCGAAGAACAGGAAGGTACGGCCCGCATCGATCAGCGTCGAATTCTTCAGCGTGAAGCTGCCGTAGGTTCCGGCGCGCAGGTCGAACAGGTCACCGCCGCCGCTGCCGTTGGCATTCAGATCGTGAATGTAAAGTCCGTCGAAGAGGATCTCCGTCACGTTGAGCACCTTGTCGCCGCTGCCGCGATAGATCAGACCCTTCTCGTAGTTGGTCACCTCGCAGTTGCGCACGATGTACGAATCGACCGTCAGATCGGCCCCGGGGTCGAACGTCACCAGAACGCCTTCGCCGTCACCGTCGAGCACCAGATTCTCGATCAGCACCGACAGGGCCGACGTACCGGGCTTGAGCGTCACGCCCAGACCCTTCACCACGGGCATGGCGCCGTCCTGGCCCACTTCGCCGTAGATCGTGAGGTTCTTCGTCCAACCGGTCAGCGGGTTGGGGTTCGGGTTTTCCGGGGTGGCCTCGCCGAAATCGAGCACGTAAGGCTCGGCATTCGCCTTGACGAGGATCTTCTCGGCACCGTCCTTCAGAGCCGTCATCAGGGCCTCGGAGCTGTCGACCGCCGTGGCGCCCTCGGTATCGGGGGTCGTCCAGGCCGTAACGCCGCCGCGCGACGATTTGCTCTGATAGAGCGTCACCACATACTGCGTCGAGGGGTTCAGGCCCGTCACCGTACCCTGCTGCGCCTGGATGATGTCGGCCGTCACCTCCAACGTCCGGGGTTCGAGACCCGACGTCGCATCGACCGGTTCGGCGACGATGCGTGTCAGCTGCGTCTGTTCACCCTCGTCGTTCTCCCACTTCACGGTGATCGAATTCATCGTCCGGGCAGCCAGTTCGGGCTTCAGCGACGTCATCACGTAGTAAGTCTCCACGGGACCCGCCGAGACGAGCTGCGAACCCGGCAGGTTGGGATTCAGCGCCGAAAAGGCCTGCAGCGTGGCCGTATAGATCTGCTCGGCCTCGAGCGTCACCTTGTAGGGGTTGACGGCCTCTGCGGCGGGGATCTGCACGTCGATCGGCGAACCGACGGCCGTGCCCTGCTCGTCGACCTTCTGGATCGAAAGCAGGTAATCCGTATTCTCGGCGATGGTCCACGAGAAGTTCACGTCGTAGCCCGTCGCCCGGTCCACGGACGCCGTGAAGTTCAACGGCTGAAGCGTCCGGGAGTAGTCCAGCGTGTCGATTTCGACATCCGGCTCGTGGCACCCCGCAAAGGTCAGTGCGCCGAGCATCAGCAGTCCGCCGAACAGTTTTTTATAGCTATTTTTCATCTTGTGCGTGTTTTATGCGTTCGACTAATATCCGAAATCGTTCACCATGCTGGGGTTCGCCGAAAGATCCTGCGAGAAGATCGGCCAGTACATGCGGCTGTTGAGCTCCTCTTCGCTGCGTGCGGCCGTCGAGCCGAGGCTGCCGTCGAGCGTAGAGATCTTGTTGTCGTTGAGCGAGTTCTCGGCGATGTACTCATCCGGCTTCGTATTGTCGCTGTTGTAGAGCTGCTCCCAGCCCTGTCCGCTCGGAGCCGACTGTTCGCCGGGGTTCAGCCCCCACATCTCGATCGTCTCGCGCTTGCCCACGCTGTTCATGTCGCCCACGTAGCGGTAGTAGAGGTAGGTGCCCAGCGTCGAATAATCGTACTCGCGGCCCGTGATCGACGAGGTGTAGGTTCCGTGGGTGCGGATGGCCTGCATCTTGGCGCGCGATTCGAGGATGGCCTTGCCGAAGATGCCCCAGCGGATCAGGTCGCCCTTGCGCAGATACTCGCCGCAGAACTCCAGCGCACGCTCGTGCATGATGGCCTTCAGCATCGCATCCTTGTCGGTGATCCGGGCCATGTAGTCCGTCACGTCGCTCTCATGACCGACGTAGGCGCGGTTGCGGACCTTCTGGAACTCGATCTTGGCCTTGTCCAGCTGGCCCAGCTGGTTGTAGCACTCGGCCGCCATGAGCAGCACGTCGGCGTAGCGCAGCACGATGGGCATGATACCGTCGTCGGTGCTGGTAATGACCTGCGAGGTCCATTCGTAGCGGTATTTGCCGAAGTACCACTTGTTGAAATCGGCGGGAATCTGTACGGAATTGGCCTCGGCCGACCACGAGTAGTTCACGCACGTCAGATCGCGGCGTACGTCGTTGGCCTCGAATTCGTAGTACATCGTCGGAACCGGGCCCACCGATCCGCCGCCCGACGAATACTGGCAGTACTGATCGACGGCATTGTGCTTGATGGCGTTGTTCGAGAGCCAGCGGCCGCGCAGCGTCGTGTGTCCGAAGGGCATGGCGAAGATCGTTTCGCGGTTGACGGCATCGTTCTTCCACGTGCAGACGTCGCGCCACAGCTGCTCGTACTGGGGTTCGAGCATCACGTGCACACCCTCCTGCGAGATGACATCCTGGCAGGCCTCCAGGGCGATTTCATAGAGTTTGTCGTTGGCCCATTCGCCCGACTCGACCAGCGTACTGCGGCGGTAGGAGCCGTAGTTTCCCGTGCCGACCTGTCCGTCGTCGGGACGCCACGCATAACCCGCCGCCGCCAGGCAGATGCGGGCCAGCAGTCCGTCGGCGAAGGCGCGGTTGGCGCGTCCGGTCGTGGACGTGAAGTTCGATTCGCCGGGCCAGTACATCATCGGAGCGGCCTCCTGAAGATCGGCGATGATCTGCTTGAAGATCACGTCGCGATCGCTCTTCGGGATGTAGATCGTCTGCTCGGTCACCGGTTCGAAACGCGCCGGAACATCGCCCCACGCCTTGATCAGATCGTAGTAGAACATCGCACGCATGGTCAGCGACTCGCCCAGCAGATGGGCCATGTCGCGGTTCGAGGCCACATCGCCGTATTCGCGCAGCCCCTGGATGTTGAGGTTGCACTGCTCGATGGCCTGGTAGATGATCGAGAACAGACGGCGTTCACCCGACTGGTTCAGCTCGTTCGACGAGTTGGCCGAGGTGTTGAAGTTGGCCAGATTCGACTTTTCGTCGCTCTTTCCGGGATCGGTGTTGGCCGAATTGTACCACTCGATGTCGGTATTGAAACCGTAGTAGGTGTTGAAGCGGTTGCGGTACGAACGGTCGATGGTGAAGTACTGGTAGATGCCCGTGACGGCGTAGTCCGCCAGCGACACGTTGGAATAGACCGTCGAGGATTCGAACGACGACGGCGATTCCGGCGACAGCGTATCCTCCAGCGCCGAGCACGACGTCTGAAGCAGCATCGAAGGTGCGGCGGCCGCAAAGATCATATAATAAATCAGTTTTTTCATCTTGCTGTAATTTTAGACGGTGCGGTTTAGAACGAAAGATTGATACCGAATACCCACGAGCGGCTCTTCGGATAGGCCGAATAGTCGACACTCGGCGTCATGGGCGTCGAACGGCGCGTATCGACCTCGGGGTCGAAGCCCGTGTAGGGGGTCCAGCAGAAGAGGTTCGTTCCCGTGGCGTAGATGCGCACGCGCTGCAGACGGATCTTCATCGTCAGCGTCTTGGGGAGCGTGTAACCCACCGTCAGCGACGACAGACGCAGGAACGACGCATCCTCCAGGCCCCAGCTGTGGACGAAGTTGCCCGTCATGTAGGGCGACCACATCGTCGTGTTGCGGTTCACCTCGGCCAGCTGCACCGGATCCGAGATCACCTGGCCGGTCGTCCAGTCGATGTTCGTCCAGCGGCTGCCCAGCGACATGAAGTCCAGCAGGTTGCGGATCTGACCGGCACCCGTGTAGGTGTGCGAGGCCGAATATTCGAGTTTGTTGGCGTTGTAGACCTTGTTGCCGTAGGAGTAGGTGAAGTTGGCCGCGAAGTCGAAGCCGTAGGCGTAGCCCGAGAGCGAGAAACCGCCCGTGAACTTCGGCAGCACGTTGCCGATCTTGCCGTAGAGCGGCTTGCCGTCGGCGTCGGTGGCTACGCGCAACGCTCCGGGACGAACCGTTCCGATCAGACTGGCCACCTCCTTCGAGTCGTCGCCGTTGACCAGCGTCCAGGTCGTATTGCCCTTCTCGTCGGTCTCGGCCACGAAGTCGTCGACTTCGTAGCGGCCCAGCGTCGTGTAGCCGTAGACGTCACCGACCGAACCTCCCTTGTAGATCACGTAGTCCGAATCGGCGATACGGTTGTTCCAGCCCGACGATACGCCCCAGCCCGTCGTATTCAGATCGGCCAGGTCAAGCACCCGGTTCTGGTTGAAGGCGATATTGGCGTTGAAGTCCAGACCGTACTTCTCGTGACGCAGGATCGAGGCGCTCAACGAAACCTCGACACCGCGGTTGCGCGTCGAACCCACGTTGCGGTACTGCAAGGTGTAACCGCTGCCGCCTACCGGGAAGCGGACCAGCAGATCCTTGGTCGTGTTCTGATAAACCTCGACCGATCCGGCCAGACGGCTGTTGAAGAAGCTGTAATCGAGACCGATATTGTGCGAATAGGTGGTCTCCCACGTCAGATTCGGGTTGGCCATCACCGTTCCGGGATCCAGATACGACGTTCCGATGTTCAGGTGGGCCGACGACGACGAGGAGAACTCCTGCGAGGGTCGCGACGCATAGGTCGGGATGTTGTTGTTACCGGCCGTACCGTAGCTGTAGCGGATCTTCAGGTTGTCGATCCAGCGGGCGTTCTTCAGCCACTCCTCGCCCGAAAGACGCCACGAGGCGGCCACCGACGGGAAGTAGCCCCACTTCTGGTTCTTGCCGAATTTCGACGAACCGTCG
>OLWA01003812.1_pt1 | contig 10893 bp, 5 predicted proteins | sample 1673251 | NCBI WGS metagenome assembly OLWA01 (sample SAMEA3178937, study PRJEB25190) | human gut metagenome | biome: human gut; feature: human-associated habitat; material: faeces | place: Austria | collected 2013
CTCGGCCACGGCTGTCGCCGTCTTCGGCGTCTACTTCAAGCTCCAGAGCTTCGTCTTCATGCCCATCTTCGGCATGAACAACGGCATGGTGCCCATCATCAGCTACAACTACGGCGCCCGTAATCCCGACCGCGTCAAAAAGACCATCAAGCTGGCCATGTGCTACGCAGAGGGCATCATGCTCATCGGCTTCTGCCTGTTCCAGTTTGCGCCGGACAAGCTGCTGAGCTTCTTCGCCGCCAGCGACGCCATGCTGGCCATCGGCATCCCGGCCATGCGCACCATCTGCTTCCACTTCCTGCTGGCCGGCATGAGCATCATCCTGTCCTCCACCTTCCAGGCGCTGGGCAACGGCATGTTCAGCCTCATCGTCTCCGTCTGCCGCCAGCTGGTCGTCCTGCTGCCTGCCGCCTGGCTGCTGAGCCAGACCGGCAACGTCAACCTAGTGTGGTGGTCGTTCGTCATCGCCGAGCTGGTCAGCGTGACCCTGAGTTTTGTCTTCTTTGCCCGTCTGGACAAAAAGATCATCGAACCCCTGTACAACAAAGCTCCTGCCATGCAGTGAGCGGAGCTGGCATTCTCCAAATTGAGAAAGGAACGTGACTGTTTTATGGGAAAGAAGTTGAAATGGAATCTGGTCCTGATGAGCATCCTCTATCTGGGTCTGGGCATCTTCCTGCTGCTGGTGCCGGGCACTGCGATGAACATCGTCTGTTATGCGCTGGGCGGCGTGGTGCTGGCCTGCGCAGCGGTGCAGCTCGTCCGCTACTTTGCGGTGGAGCGCGGTGTCTTCCAGAGCCAGCTGACCCTGATCTCCGGTCTGGTCTGTCTGGGGCTGGGTGCGTTCCTCATCATCCGCAGCGACATCGTGGTGCGCATTCTGCCCATCGTCTTCGGCCTGTTCGTCATCTTCGACAGTCTGGGCCGCATCCAGAACGCACTGGAGCTGCGCAAGTGCCGGTATCCCAGCTGGAAAGGCTTCCTGCTGCTGGCCGTGCTGAGCATCGTGCTGGGCATCGTCATGATCCTCGACCCCTTCGGCACCATGGAAACGCTGGTCATGGCCATCGGCGTCATCCTCATCGTGGAGGGTGCGCTGAACCTGCTCAGTGCGCTGTACACCGTCATCGCGGTGAAGCGGTTCCTGAAGCTGCACCCGGAGACGCAGTCCATGCTGGAAGCCGTCACCGGGGAAGACCTGAACGGCGACGGCATCGTCGACGGCAACGACGTGACGACGGCCGGCAGCCCGACCGTTCCCGAAATCCAGTACGGCATCGGCGCGACGGTGAAGTGGCGCAGGCTCGACTTCTCGTTCATGTTCCAGGGCGCATCCAACGTATCGCTGCGGATGTACAACATGCACCCGTTCTGCGACGCCTCGCACTTCGGCTACGGCATCACGCAGTACATCGCCGACAACCACTGGTCGGAGGACAACAACCGCGCCGACGCGGCCTATCCGCGCCTGACCTCGCAGTTAAGCTCCAACAACACCCAGAGTTCGACCTTCTACATCCACGACGCCAAATACCTGCGCCTGAAAACCGTGGAGCTGGGCTACACCATCAAGAAACTCCGCGTCTACCTGTCGGGCAACAACCTCTTCGTCATCTCCCCGTTCGACTACTGGGACCCCGAAAAGGGCGGCGGCCACGGCCTGTCCTACCCGTTGCAGCGGACGGCGAAAATCGGCGTTCAATACCAATTCTAATCCAAAAGAAGATACCGTTATGAAAAAAATAGCAATGGCGTTAGCCCTCCTTCTCGCGGCCGCATCCTGCGATTTCCTGGATGTCGTTCCCGAGGGCAGTCCCACGCAGGACGACATCTACAAGACCCAGGCCCAGGCCGAAAAGATGCTCTTCATGGTCTACGGCAAGTGCCCCGACCTGTTCCATGCGCAGGCCATGCCCGACCTGAGCGGCGGCGACGACCTGATTTCGAGTTACTACGGATCGGTGCGTTATTTCTCGTGGAAGAGCCTCGTATACGCCACCTCGCAGGAGTCCCCGACGAACACCTACTTCAACATGTGGGGAACGACCTCGGGACTTCCGACGGGTAACTACTCGTACAACATCTACGAAGGCATCCGTTATGCCTACAACTTCCTGAACAACATAGGTTCTGTTCCCGACATCTCGGAGGCCAACCTGCGCTACTGGTCGGGCGAGGCGCACTTCCTGATCGCCCACCTGCACCAGATCCTGCTGGAGTACTACGGTCCGATCGTACTGGCCCGGGAGGAGATCGACCTGAATGCGCCGGCCAGCAGCGTGAACGTGCCGCGCAGCACCTACGACGAGTGCGTCAATTTCATCGAGGAGGAGTTCCGCAAGGCCGCCGACATGCTGCCCGACTACTGGGGTCCCATCGCGTACGGCCGCGCCATCAAGGCCACGGCGCTGGCCTACCGCGCCCGCCTGCTGCTCTACGCCGCATCGCCGCTGGTGAACGGCAATTCGGAATTCTACGCCGATTTCGTCAACAAGGACGGCACGCACCTGATCAACCAGACCTACGACGCCGAGAAGTGGAAACGCGCGATGGACGCCGCCAAGGAGGCTATCGACTGCGTGGAGGCTTCGAAGGAAACGGGAGCCTACACGATGGACGACCGCCAACTGGGCCTCTCCGTGTCGAAAAGCACCAGCACGACCGACCCGTTCGAACTGGGGCGCGCCAACTACACCTACATCTTCACCGGCGACGGCAACGCGACACAGTTCTTGAACCAGAACGAGTACCTGATGAGCCTGAACAAGTCAGGCTCGATCACCTACACGCAGAAGCAGTTCGGCTGCCACCTGGCCAACAACTACACGAAAGTGTCGGGCGCCTACCGCGGCTATTCGTGCCCGACGGTCGAGGCCGTCCAGATGTACTACACCAAAAACGGCCTTCCGTGGGAGGACGATCCCGAGACGAAGGACATCGACCCGCTGGCCTACAACGAGGCGGCCGGGACGGTCGAGATGCACCTCCACAAGGAGCCGCGCTTCTATGCGTCGGTGGGTTATGACCGGGGCACGTACCGCTTCAACGGCGGCAAAATGACCATCAAGGCGCGCAAGGGCGAGCCGCAGGGCTTCACCGGCAGCTACGACAACGAATACCAGTCCTACAACGGTTATTTCTGCCAGAAATGGGTCAACGAACAGTCGAAGATGACGCTCAACTCAAGCGGAAACTACGCCGTCAGCACCTACATGAGCTACGTCTACCCCTACATGCGCATCGCCGAGCTATACTTAAGCTACGCCGAAGCCGACTTCGAGTACGACGGCACGTTGAGCGACTACGGCTACGAGTGCCTGAACAAGATCCGCTCGCGCTGCGGCCTTCCGACGTTCCAGGAGTCGTGGAGCAGGGCCGGCGGCATCCCCTCGGGCCAGAAGCTGCGCGACATCATCCGCCGCGAGCGTTCGATCGAGTTCCTGATGGAGGGACGCCGTTTCCACGACATCCGCCGCTGGAAGATCGCCGAAGAGTGCCTGCGCCCCATCCCGAAGGCCTGGAACATCGAGGGCGACACGCCCGAGAAGTTCTACAAGCTGGTCGACATGAAGGAGAACGACACGCGCATCTTCACCACGCCGAAACACTACTGGCTGGCGATCCCCAACTCGCAGCTCAACATCAACGGCCAGCTGGTTCAGAATCCGGGTTATTAACCATTAGCGAAAAGAAACGACCATGAAAAAGCTATTTTTAGCGCTCGCGCTGTCGGCGGCAGCCTGCCTGGCCGGGTGCTCCGACAACGAAGAGATCGGATACGACATCGGCTCGAAGGTGCTGATCCCGAAAAACGGCCTGCAACAGGTCACCCTGACGGCCGATGCCGCAGCGGTCGACTACGAGGTGTGGATCTACCGGAGCGGCTACAACGAAGGCGGTTCGACGGCCGCACTCTCGGTCGACGCCGAAGCGCTGGCCGCCTACAACAAGGCCAACGGTACGGCTTACGTGCTGATGCCCGAAGCCTGCTACGACCTCCCGACCGCCGCCGTGCGGCTCGACAACAACGCCCACACCGCGAAGATCGGCATTCGGATCGACGTCTCGGCGATCACGGCGGACAGTCGCTGCGTGCTGCCCGTTTCGGTCGGCAGTCCCGACACGGAGGTGAACGCGGCGGCCGCCACGGTGCTGATCTTCCCGGTCCGCCCCGCGACGGAGAAGTCTGAAAACGCCCAATGACCCGGCCGGATCAATCAACTGAAAAATTAACCATATAACCTTCCTAATATGAAAAAAGGTTTTTTATCGTTTTTTCTGTTCACGGCTTTCGCCCTGGCGCTCTGCCCGTCGTGCAAAGACGACGAGACGGCCGAATGGAAAAACGTCGCTTTCTCGGTAGCGTCCAACCTCGCCCCCGAAAACGGGACCATCCCCTACGAAGGGAGCACGGTCGTGTTCACCGTAACGACCGACGGCAAATGGACCTATGCGATAGACCAGAGCAAGACCGACTGGTTCACCCACCCCACCGTCGACGGCATGACGCTGGCGATTCTGATTCCGGAAAACACCGTGAGCAGGGAGCGCTCCGGCGTAGTCCGGTTCATCTCGGTCTCGGACCCCACGCTGGTCGAGGAGTTCACCATCACGCAGGAACCCGGACCTGTGCCGCCCGAAGCGCCGAAAGCCGACCTGCTCGACGTTGTCTTCCACGCCGACGGCACGGCCGAGGACGTATCGCCGCTCAAGAACGAGGTGCTCTCCTACCCCGGCACGGCGCTGACCTGCTATTACCACGACGTCTACAAGCGCATCGTGACCAACTACACGCACACCCCGGGGCAGGGTTCCCGCAAGGATTCCTATTACCGGGTGGACTACTACACGAACGAGACGTTCAAGCAGGGTCTGGACGACGGCCACACGCTGGAGGTCGTCCTGCGTTCGAACCGCAACGACGGCACGAAGGAGTACAAGCCCTTCTCGGCGCATGAAGCCGGCGGCACGGGTTTCCTGATCTGCAAGGAGGGCCAGGGAGGCCATCCGGCCTGCATCACATTCCTGCCCAATGTGAGCACCACGGGCAAAAGCACGTGGCGCTGGGCGCAGAGCGACGTGACGCCCGAACCGGGCCGCTACTACCACGTCGTGGGCGTCTGGGACAAAACCGCCGAGAAAGCCTATATCTACGTGGACGGCCAACTCAAGGGCACGGCCGACGCTCCGGGCGAACTGATCCACGCCAAGGACGGCGCACGGTGGTTCGCGCTGGGCGGCGACTCGGCCGTAGGCTCGATGGGCAACGCATGGAACGGCGAAGTGGTTCTGGCCCGCGTCTTCGACGACGCGCTGACCGGGGACCAGATCGCCCTGCTCTACCAGGATGCGGCGTTCGCCGGCCAGACGCCCGTGGAATTCGCACTCTCGAACCTCACCTACCTGACCAGGTGCGAGATCGGCGCAGGCTACACCTATACGGTCTACGGCAACGGTTTCGCAGCCGGCGACAAGGTGAAGTTCACCTCGTCGGCCAACGTGACCGCAGCGTTCACGGCCGACGCCGCATTCACCGAAGCCTCCGGCGACAATACCCTTCAGTCGCTGGCAGTGACCCTCCCCGCGGGGATTCCCGCCGGAACGGGCCGGTATTTCATGGCGCTCGTCCGCAACGGCAGCCAATACCCGCTCGGCACGGTCGAATTCACCGTCTGCGACAATCCCTCCGTCTCGATGCCCCGGATCATCGCGCACCGCGGCCAGCATCAGGACGGCGTGGAGAATTCGACCGAGAATTCGATCGCTGCCCTGACCAACGCCCAGAAACTGGGCATCCACGGCGCCGAGTTCGACGTCTGGATCACCGCCGACGACGTGCCGGTGATCAACCACAACGCGACGGTGGCAGGCAGCGACCTGCGGATCGAAGAGAGCGCCTATGCACAGATCAGGGACCTCACGCTGGCCAACGGCGAAAAATTGCCGACGCTTGACGCCTATCTGGAGCAGGGCGCCAAGGACGCTTCGATGAAACTGATCTGCGAAATCAAGACCCACAGTTCGGCCGCAAGCAACACGCGGGCCGTCAACGCCGTCGTGGCCGCCGTCAAGGCGAAGTCGATGGAGACGCGGGTCGATTACATCGCCTTCGACTACGAGGTCTGCAAGCAGCTCCGGGCGGCCATGCCCGCGGCCGGCGTACAGTACCTGGGCGGCGACAAGGCTCCGGCCGAAGTCGCGGCGGACAAGCTCTCGGGCATCGACTACCAGTATTCGACCGTGCTTTCGAAAAAACCCGAGTGGGTGACGGAAGCCCACGCCGGCGGAATCGAGGTCAACGCCTGGACGGTCAATTCGACGGCCGACATGATGGCCTGCATCGCGCTGGGTGTCGACTACATCACCACCGACAACCCCGCCACGCTGAAAAAACTGCTGGAGACACCGTTCGTCACAGCCCCGAAATAACCGCGGAGGCTCCGTTTCGGATTTCTGGATTCACAGGCCGGACGATTGTCCGGCCTGCGTTCTTTGCGGAATCCGCGTTTTTTTATTAGTTTTATACCCGAAATCAACCTTATACGACAACCCTGCAATGAAGAAACTTTTGGTATTGGCATGGGCCGGCGCTGCGTTGCTGTCCGGCGGCATGCTCCGGGCGGAAAACATCCTCCTCTCGACCCGGAATTCCTCGCTGCTGCTGACGGCAGAAAAAGGCAAAACCCCTCTGTTCCAGTATTTCGGAGCGCGCGTCGCCTCGCCCGACGACATCCTCGCCAGCGGAGCGGCGTTCGGCGATGCGGCCTACCCGCAGTTCGGCGCCCAGTGTTACCGCGAAGTAGCCATTCAGGCGACGCACGGCGACGGTTCGATGTCGCTCGAACTGGCTGTCGAGTCGGTGTCGCGCGACCGCAGGGACGGCTCCGAAACCACCGCCATCGCCATGAAGGACAAGCACTACCCGTTTTTCGTGACGCTCTTCTACAAGACCTACGACGACTGCGAGGTGATCGAGACGTGGACCGAGATCAGCCACACGGAGAAGAAACCCGTGACGCTCTACCGGTTCGCATCGGCCTACATGCCCGTCCGCCGGGGCGACACGTGGCTGACGCATTTCCACGGCACATGGGGAGCGGAATGCTACCTCCACGAAGAACCGCTGACCGACGGCATGAAGGTGCTCAAGAACAAGGACGGCGTGCGCAACACGCAGCGCGACAACCCCTCGCTGATGATCTCGCTCGACGGACGCCCCCGGGAGTTGACAGGCCGCGTCATCGGCGGCACGCTGGCCTGGGCCGGCAACTACCGCATCGCCCTGGACAACGACAACACCCACACCACGCACCTCTTCGCGGGCATCAACGAGGAGCAGTCGCAATACACGCTGCAACCCCGCGAGGTCTTCACGACCCCGGTATTCGCCTTCACGTTCAGCGACGAGGGCAAGAGCGGCGTGAGCCGCAACATCCACCGATGGGCGCGCCTCCACCGGCTCAACCACGGAACCGAGCTTCGCGACGTGCTGCTCAACTCGTGGGAGGGCGTCTATTTCAAGGTCAACCAGGAAGGCATGGACCGGATGATGGCCGACCTGGCGGACCTGGGCGGCGAACTGTTCGTGATGGACGACGGCTGGTTCGGCGACAAATACCCGCGCAACAACGGCGAGACGAGCCTCGGAGACTGGACGGTCTGCCGCGAGAAACTGCCGCAGGGCATCGAGGGTCTGACCGAGTCGGCCCGCAAACACGGCGTGAAGTTCGGCATCTGGATCGAACCCGAGATGACCAACACCCGGAGCGAACTCTATGAGAAGCATCCCGACTGGGTGATCCAGCAGCCCTACCGCGAAAACCGCAAGGGCCGCGGCGGCACGCAGCAGGTGCTCGATCTGTCGAACCCCGCGGTGCAGGAGTTCGTCTTCAGCGTGGTCGACCGTCTGATGACCGCGCATCCCGACATCGCCTACATCAAGTGGGACGACAACATGACGCTCTACAACTACGGCTCGACCTTCCTGCCGGCCGACCGGCAATCGCACCTCTACATCGAGTACCACCGCGGCATGGACAAGGTGCTGCGGCGCATCCAGGAGAAATATCCCCGTCTGGTGATGCAGTCGTGCGCCAGCGGCGGCGGCCGGGTCAACTATGGCGTCCTGCCCTACTACGATGAATTCTGGACCTCGGACAACACCGACGCCCTGCAACGCATCTACATGCAATGGGGCGTGTCGAACTTCTATCCCGCCGTGGCGATGGCCTCGCACGTGAGCGCCTCGCCCAACCACCAGACGGGCCGCAACGTTCCGCTCAAACTGCGCTTCGACGTGGCCATGTCGGGACGCCTGGGGCTGGAACTGCAACCCTCAAAGATGACCGGCAAAGAGAAGGAGTTCGCACGCAGGGCGATCGCCGACTACAAGGAGATCCGTCCCATCGTGCAGCAGGGCGACCTCTACCGGCTGATCTCGCCCTACGACAAGACAGGCTATGCATCGCTGATGTACGTCGCACCCGAAAAGGACCGCGCCGTCTGGTTCGTCTACAAGCTGGAGCACTTCCTCAACATGCCGTCGCCGGCCTTCCGCATGGCGGGTCTCGACCCCGGCAAACGCTACCGGATCACCGAACTGAACGTCGACGGGAAGCCGGTCCCGCAGGACGGCAAGACCTTCAGCGGCGCGTTCCTGATGGAGAACGGACTCGAATTCACGGTGGGCAAGGAATATGCGAGCCGCGTACTCGAACTCAAAGCGGTGGAGTAATCATCGGTCAGAAACGGCTGTCCGAAATCCGGGCCGCCCGACAAATCCCCGAAACGACGCCCGGTCCCGGGAGGTTCGTTTCGGGGATTCCGCATCTCTTTTCGCTCTTTTCCCTGCATATCCGCCGTTTCATCCGCCTCGCTGCAATTCCGGCGGCGGCGTTCTTCACACACAAAGGTTTTAACAAGGCATCCTGTCATTTAATTATGAATTATGAATTATGAATTATGAATTTTAGTTAACTTTGCGGATCGTAACGACTAAACATAACATATCGCCATGTACAGAACCCATACCTGCGGCTGCCTCCGGGCCTGCAACGTCAACCAAACCGTCACCCTGGCCGGATGGGTGCAGAAAGTGAGGAACCTCGGCGCCATGACCTTCATCGACTTGAGGGACCGTTACGGCATCACCCAGATCGTCGTCGAGGAACACTCCCCCGCCGAGGCGCGCGAAACGGTCTGCCGCGTGGGCCGCGAATGGGTCATCCAAGTCGTCGGCAAAGTCGTCGAGCGGCAGTCGAAAAACCCCAAAATGCCGACGGGCGACATCGAGGTCACGGCCGAGAAGGTGGCCATCCTGCACGAAGCCGAAGTGCCCCCCTTCACCATCGAAGAGGTCTCGGACGGCGGCGACGACCTGCGCATGAAGTACCGCTACCTCGACCTGCGGCGTCCGCCCCTGCAACGCAACATGATTCTGCGCCACAAGATGGCCCAGGAGATCCGCCGCTTCCTCTCCGACGAGGGATTCCTCGAGATCGAAACCCCCTGCCTGGTGGGTTCGACGCCCGAAGGAGCGCGCGACTTCGTCGTGCCGAGCCGCATGTCGCCCAACCAGTTCTACGCCCTGCCCCAATCGCCGCAGACGCTCAAGCAACTGCTGATGGTCGCCGGCTACGACAAGTATTTCCAGATCGTGCGCTGCTTCCGCGACGAGGATCTGCGCGCCGACCGTCAGCCGGAATTCACACAGGTGGATATGGAGCTTTCGTTTGTCGAGCAAGAGGATGTGCTCGTTCACCTCGAAAAGCTGTTCAAATACATTTTCAAAAACACGCTTGACGTGGATATCGACTATACCTTTCCGCGAATCACCTGGAAAGAGTGCATGGATAAATACGGCTGTGACAAGCCGGATCTGCGTTTCGGACTGCCGATCGTAGACGTGACCGATATCGCGGCGAAAAGCGATTTTTCGGTGTTCAAATCGGTCACCAAAAGCGGCGGCGTGGTTCGTGCGATCAACGTATGCGGCAAAAGCGATTTTACACGCTCCCAGATCGAAGAACTGACCGATAAAGCCGTTTCCTACGGTGCAAAAGGCATGGCATGGATTGCTGTGCGGCCGGACGGCGAATTGTATACCATTCTCACCAAATATTTTTCGGACGATGTCATGAAAGAACTGCTTGCACGTGTGGAGGCAAAGCCGGGCGATTTCATTTTGTTCTGTGCGGATAAGCTTGCCACGGTTCGCCGTGTGCTCGGCGCGCTTCGCAATGATCTTGGCACGATGCTTGAGCTAAAGCGCAAAGACGATTACAAGCTTTTATTTGTCATCGATTTTCCGGAATTTGAATATTCCGAAGAGGAAGAACGCTATGTTGCCATGCACCATCCGTTTACCATGCCGTATCCCGAGGATTTGCAATATCTGGAAAGCGATCCGGAACGCGTGCGTGCGCAGGCGTATGACGTGGTTCTCAACGGTGTGGAGCTTGGCAGCGGTTCGGTGCGTATTCATGACCGCAAGATTCAACAGCAGATGTTCAAGGCTCTCGGCTTTACCAAGGAGCAGACCGAAGAGCGCTTCGGCTTTATGATCAACGCTTTCCGCTACGGCACACCGCCGCACGCCGGCTTTGCGTTCGGTCTTGACCGGCTTGTCATGCTCATGCGCGGCGCGGATTCGCTGCGCGATGTCATTGCGTTCCCGAAAACCAAAGACGCGTCCTGTCCCATGACCGAAGCACCGAACGTGGTGGATATGAAGCAGTTGGAGGAGCTGTCGCTTCTGTCGCTTTCCGAAACCGTCGATGCGGACGGCACGCGTGTTTCCGCCAAAAAGAAAGCTAAGAAAATCGATGTGGATGCGGTCGCGTCGCTTGCGAAATTAACCATTGGCGACGATAAAAAGGAAAAGCTGGAGCAGGA